>Ga0187805_10000051_pt1 | contig 33647 bp, 26 predicted proteins | sample NC_wetland_sal_i_6_FD_132965 | JGI IMG/M metagenome (GOLD analysis project Ga0187805, IMG submission 132965) | Wetland sediment microbial communities from Neuse River Estuary, North Carolina, USA - Control_5 | ecosystem: Environmental > Aquatic > Freshwater > Wetlands > Sediment | place: USA...
CCGTGACCTGGTTCCTTGCCGGAGAACACGAAGCGCTGGCCATCAGGAAGCCACTTGGCCCGGCTGTGATTGATCGAGTCGTGAGTGAGAGGCTTGCCCTCGCCCGGTCCTGTAGGAAGAAGAACAAGCTGGGCAGGCGCGGAGATCGTACTGACAATTACCCACTTACCATCGGGCGACACACTGAGCGCCATGCCATCTCCCAAGCGGACAGCCGACGCCTCACCAATCCTTCGCTGATAGACAGAATAGTTCGGGCCTCCGCCTTCCCCGGCCTCGGTGAACAGCAAGTCCTTGCCATCGCGCGACAGGTCGGAGGGGTACGAGTAGTCGAGCCACGACATATCGCGCTCTTTATTCTCGCCGGCAACCAGGCCAATTAATTCCCGCCGCCATGCATCCTTGGCGAGGAGTATGCGCCCATCCTGCCAAATATCCTGCAGCATCAGCGTCCCCGGAACTCGCGCGATGAGGCGCTCGCGCCCGCCGAGCGTGACCGCGTAGATGGAACGTTTGAGCCCGAGGTCGGCGGCGGTAAACCATATTTCCGTCCCGTCGGCAGACCACGCTAATCCCTGTGCTGTTTGGAATCCCGACGCCACGGTCTTGACCTTTCCACCGAGGTCCACAATCTTGACGGAACCCGCGTCATCGCCGGGCAAAGGATGGTCCAGAAACGCTACCTGGTCGCCTTTTCTTGAAACTCGCGGATGGCTGATCCAGCCGGAGGTCTGGTACAACACTTTCCCGATGGGAAACTCGAGTTGGTTTCGACCATCGACATCGCGCACGATAGCCAAGTCGTTTCCATCAGGAGACCAGTCCGCCCATTGCACGTTCTCTAACACGGGACGAGGAGATCCGCCGTTGAGCGGCACTCTGGCCAGCGTGCCTACCTGGGCATAGACCCCGGAGGGGCGGCTATCCATCGATACCGCCATTTCTCCCGAGGAGGAGATCGCCAAGAGCGCGGCTCCCACAAGATTGAGGGAACGCGACTGCGGACTCTCCGGACTGGTGATGAAGAGATCGATTGGAGATCCTTCCCAGGAAGCTCCATAGACGACCGACTGCCCGTTGGGTGTGAAGTGCGCCGACCGAATGGTCCCTCGGCGAAAAGTAAGTTGATGGTAGGAAGGCTGGGACGCGGGCGTCCAACTGCCACGGAGAAACCAGCCTGCCCCTGCGCCCAGAAAGAGGGCCGCACAGGCGATTAATCCAGTTAACCCGAGGGAATATCCTTTTCTGGCTACGGCTGCTGGAGCCTGAGTTGCGGCCGCCGGTGCTACAGATGCCGCGCTTTGCGCTGCGGCGCTCCGGCTTGAGTCCAGGTCGCGCTTCAGTCTCTTTAATTCGGCGCGTATTTCAGAAGCCGTCTGATAGCGCAACTCACGATCTTTTTCCAGCGCACGGCCAACGATGCGGTTGAGATCAGAGGGCAAGCCAGGATTGAGCTGAGGAGGCGGTGTAGGAACGCGATTCAGAATGGCCTCAAAGATGATCGCCGAAGTGCTGCCGCCAAACGCCACTTTTCCCGTACACATCTCATACATGACGGCGCCGAATGAGAACAAATCCGTGCGGGCATCGAGCTCTTCCCCTCGCGCCTGTTCGGGGGACATGTAGGCAACGGTGCCGACGGTGCTGCCCGGGCTGGTGAGTTGCTCCTCCTTAATATCTGCAATCGTGGAGCCGTCCATCGAAGCCGAGAGATTGCGGCTGGCGTTCAGTTTCGCGAGTCCGAAGTCGAGAATCTTCGCCTGTCCCCGGCTGGTAACGAAGATATTGGCTGGTTTGATGTCGCGGTGCACGATGCCTCGGGTGTGGGCCGCATCGAGTGCATCGGCAAGCTGTAGGCTCAGGTCTAAGAACTCCTCAGTCTTGAGCGGCCGGTTTTCGACTTTATGCTTGAGCGTCACACCATCCAGAAACTCCATCGCGATGAAGGCTTGGGTACCTTCCTCACCGATGTCATAGATAGTACAGATGTGAGGATGATTCAGGGCCGAGGCAGCCTGGGCTTCGCGACGGAATCGTAGCAAGGCTTGCGGATCTTTGGCGACATCATCCGGCAGGAACTTAAGGGCAACAAACCGGTGCAGACGCGTGTCTTCCGCCTTGTACACCACACCCATGCCGCCGCCACCGAGTTTCTCGACAATGCGGTAGTGTGAGATGGTTTGACCGAGCATGGCGCGACGCCATGGTATGCGCGATCCCAGAGCAAGTCAATGAAAGCTAACCAGTTACCAACGGCTTAAGAGTCAATGCCGGGGCTGTGGGCACAATAGAGAGATCGCGCCAATTCAAAGAGATTATCGCGAACATGACGGCTGTGCTGATCAAGTAAACCCCAACCTGAGGGATAATGCTGTGTCGAAGGAATTCATTTGCGTCGTCTCCCTCTGCGGCGATAAGGACGAATGCCCCTTACTCCCGGCTTCGCAGATCCATGTTGCCGTCGGTGGAATGTCCTGAGGAGTTCAACTGATCCGTAATGTGCTTCTGCACCATGTCCCACTCAGTTCGCAGAATCATTTCCTTGATGCTGAATTTGTTTTCGCGGCGCGCATCGTCGACTCGCACCGCCATTTCATTGTTATGCAGGCGGAAGTCGATCACATCGGCCAGCGGAATCAGCTGATCCGACGACCGGCCCACGATCACGTACACTACCTTGTCCGATAAAAGCGTGTACTCCGGACAAACTTCCGGCCCCATCTGTGCTGCCGGACCACTCATCGCCATCATGAATCCATGATGCGCGGGCAGGCAGTCGGTCATTCGCATTCTCACCACGGTGCCGTGTTGATAGACTCCGGCCCAGGCACTGGGTACCAGGCAAGTCGAGCCCAGGCAAATCATCAGAGCGATCCACATTCCGTAGCGGGTGCATTTCGTTTCAGCGGTCTTCGTCTTCATAGTTGTATCCTTTCCGGCAGTGAAAGTGCAGGTTCAAATTATGTTTGGGAAGAATACGCAGCGAATGAAATCCCGCAGTACGGTTGGGTAACTGGTATGTGACAATGTAAGAGGCGCGCAAGTCGGCGAGCACAGCTTGCAGAAGATCGACCGCATGATCAGGCAGCTGAAAAGACCGTCCCCCGGTCGATTCCGCCATCTGTTGCAGCGTACGGCCGCCTTGCGCAGAAGAATCTTTCGAGCGATCGACGTTCACGGTATACAGCAAGGCTCCGCTGGCGATCATCGCCTCGAGCGCGTCGCGGTAAGAGGCCATGCTGATGGTGTCATGCCCGTCGGAAAACAGAATTACCACCTGGCGTGCGGCGGGCGCTCGCTGGGTCGTCACCAGACGGGCCGCGTAATTGACGGCGTCGAATAGCGGAGTCGCACCCTCGGCTTTGGCCGCCAGCAATTTCTGCCTGACGGTTGCCGTGCGGCAGTCCTGCACGCAGAAGACTGTGGGACGCATCCCAGCAAAAGTGACAACCGAAACGCGATCGTCGGCCGAAAGCGAATCGGCCTCGACCAGTTTCAGGACGTCCTGCTGCACTTCCTGAAATCGCGGCGCGATCGATTCGCTGTCATCCACCAGAAGCACAAGATCGAGCGCGGTGTCGCTGGCGCGCACCAGACTGCGAAAATCCCGAATAACCATGTCGTCGTCGACAATAGCAAAATCGTCTTTGCCCAAATCTTCCACCGGATGATTGCGCTCGTCGGTGGCGAAAAACGAGATCCGCACCTCCGACGTACCCGTGTGATATGTCGTGAGCGGATCGTCACTGGTGCTGCTGGCGTAGAAAAGACACGGGAAAAATGCGAGAAGCACAGCCAATGACCAGCCCTGCCGATGAGACAGCAATGCCATTACTGGGCACTTCGACAGACGGCGTCCAGACTCCAGCGTGCGAAGGTATATCGATGTTACGACCGTCACGCGGCGTTAGTTGCGTCTCAGCCAAGTAAAGTTGCAGAGAAAATGTCTACGTAACAGCACATTCGTTTCAAAAATAGGTTTGGGAAGGGCTCGGTTTTCCAGGTTGCGGAAAAACGCGGGAGCGGGATTTGGAAGGGCACGGCCTTACAGTCTGCTGAAAAACTCTGCCTCGAATAGGTTTTGGGAAGGGCACGACTTCAGTCGTGCCGTTAAGCCCTCTAAGATCGCCGCGCTTTAGCGCCTGAGGTTGGCTTTCTGCCATCAGAACGAGTCTTTCAGCAGACTGTCTAGGCGCTGGGGGGATTTCCAGCTCGCGAAATGAGTTTTCCGCAGCCTGTTTAACCGTGCCGCCAAGTGCTGCACATTCAGGCGGGTTTAGTCGCTGAGGGAACCTTCTCAATAGCTGGGTAAGGTCACTGTCGATTATCTGGTCGAAATCATGTGATGCTGACTTCGGTATACGTTCCGTACACCTGCCGCAAGGCTTCGCAGATCTCGCCCACCGTAGCGTAGGCGCGGACCGCATCCACGATGTAGGGCATGGTGTTGGCGGAAGAAACGTTGCCGTTCAGTCCAGCCTTCGGCTCGAGGGCAGCCGCTTTCTTGAGCGCTTCCAGCGCGCGCTGAACTGTCTCATTCGACCGGCGCGCGCGCAGCGTCTTCAACTTCGCCGTCTGCGCGCGGGCCACGGACTCATCGATGTAGAGAATGTTCGGCGACTCCTCTTCAATAGCAAACTCGTTGACGCCAACGATCACCTTCTCCCGGGACTCGGCCGCGCGTTGGTACTGGTACGAGGCCTCGGCAATTTCTTTCTGCGGATAGCCGCGCTCGATCGCCTTCACCATGCCCCCCATGGCGTCGAGCTTGCCGAAATAATCGAAGGCGCCGTTTTCCATCTGGAGGGTTTGGTTTTCAACGAAATAGGACCCGCCCAGCGGATCCACCGTCTGCGTCACGCCCGATTCATAGGCGATGATCTGCTGCGTGCGCAGCGCGATGCGCGCGGCCTCCTCGGTAGGAAGAGCGAGCGCTTCATCGTAGGAATCGGTGTGCAGCGATTGCGTGCCGCCCAGCACCGCGGCCAGAGCCTGCAGCGCCACGCGGGCGATATTGTTCATCGGTTGCTGCGCGGGCAGCGAAACTCCGGCGGTCTGGGTATGGAAACGCATCAGCCAGGTGCGCTGGTTCTTGGCGCCGAAGCGATCTTTCATCACGCGATACCAGATCTTGCGGGCAGCGCGGTATTTCCCAATCTCTTCGAAGAAATCGTTGTGCGCGTTGAAGAAGAAGCTCAGCCGCGGACCGAACTCGTCCACGTCGAGCCCTCGGCGCCGGGCCCACTCCACGTACTCGACACCGTCGTACAAGGTGAACGCGAGTTCCTGCAGCGCCGTCGATCCCGCCTCGCGGATGTGATAGCCGCTAATCGAGATCGTATTGAAGCGCGGCGTGAACTTCGATCCGAATTCAAAGGTATCAATCACCAGCCGCATCGAGGGCGCCGGCGGATAAATGTATTCCTTCTGTGCGATGTATTCCTTGAGAATGTCATTCTGAATCGTGCCGGAAATCTTTTTCCAGTCCGCGCCCTGTTTCTCCGCCACCACCAGGTACATAGCCCACAGCACCGATGCCGGTGAATTGATGGTCATCGATGCAGTAGTTTTCTCCAGATCGATGCCGTTGAAAAGAATTTCCATGTCCTCGAGCGAATCGATGGCAACGCCGCACTTGCCGACTTCGCCCTCGCTCGCGGGATGGTCCGAGTCGTAGCCCATCAGCGTAGGCAGATCGAAGGCGACGGAAAGCCCGCTGCCGCCATGCTCCAGCAGATATTTGTAGCGCTGGTTGGTTTCTTCCGGCGAGGCGAAGCCCGAGAACTGCCGCATGGTGTAAAGCTTGCCGCGGTATCCGGTGGCGTGAATGCCGCGCGTGAAGGGCGGTTGGCCGGGATAGCCCAGATAATTCTCTTCGCTCCAGTCCGGCGGCAGATCGGCCGACGTGTAAAGCCTGCGAATAGGGACGCCGGATATGGTGGTGAAACGCGCGTGGCCATGCTCGTCCACGTTCACGCCGGTGGGCGCGCCAATCGGCCGCTCGGGAGCTTTTTCGAGCGTCGAGGCCAGCGTCGTCTCCGCCCATTTCTTTTCTGCTTCAGAAGGATGGCGGTTCTCAAAAACATCGGCGACAGGATTGTCAGCCACTTGCGGCGGATTGGTCCGCGGGTTGGATTGCCGGTTGGATTGATACGACGGCTTCTTTTCCATGTGTTCCCCAGTGATCTAGTTCGATGATAGGGAACCGAGTGCGGTTGGGGCAAGGCAAGAACCCGCGAACAAACGACCGGTCGGTAGCCTGCTGGCGTCGGACTATTACGCTGCTCCCTAGCCGCCATCGTCATCCAACAGCGTCCTTGTCGTCGGCAGCGTTCCCATCCATCAGTGGCCTTGTCATCCTGAGCGGAGCGGGAGGTTCGCGAATGCGAACCTCCCGCGTAGTCGAAGGACCCCTACGCCGCCGACGGCGCTTCGCCAGCAGCAAGGCATTCGTCCGATGTGTGTGCCAGAGTTCATACGTTCTCATGAGAATTCCTCGACAAGCCGCGTGCGCTGCCGAAGTGAAAGGGGTCCTTCGACTCCGTGGCTGCTTCGCATTCGCGAAGCCGTCACTCCGCTCACGATGACAGCTTGTTGCGCGATAATTCCCACGCCTTGGCATACTTCCACGAAACATAAACAGCGTGGTAGAGGTGCAGGAGCAGGCCCTCGCGGCCGTCGAGGAAGCCGAGGCGAAAAAAATAGTTGTAGAGGAAGGTAAAGAGCGGTCGCAGGACGATGTTGATGAAACTGAATCGCACCTTGCCTTTGGCCACAACCATCTCCGCGCCGAGCGAGGAGTAGCGGTTCATGTGCTCGATGTAGTCGGAGAGCGTGGGGTAGGAATGGTGAATAAGAGCTCCGCGTGGCATCGCGAGCGTCGGTCCATTGACTCGGGCGTCCTCATGCACAGCGCGGCTCTCGAACGTGCCGGCCCCGCGCCGAAACAAGCGCAGCTTTGGATCGGGCCAGAATCCGCCATGGCGAATCCATCGTCCGAGAAAATAATTTTTGCGGCGGATATGAAAGCCAACCGGCGATCCTGCGAGCGCTTCTCTGGATCCTCCCATCGTAAGGCACCACTCGCGGGAGTTCCCTCTCGAAGTCGGGGCTGGGTCGGTTTGACCGGTGAACTCCCGAAGCAGTTCCGGGTCAACTTCCTCGTCCGCGTCCAAGCTTAAAATCCAGTCGCCAGATGCTTTATCAATCGCGGAATTCTTTTGCGCGGCGTAGCCTTTCCATTCTTCTACGAACACTCTCGCGCCGAACGATTTGGCGATCTCTACCGTGCGGTCGGTTGAGCCCGAGTCGACGACGATGATCTCTCCCTTGCCGTCGGCGACCAGCGGTTCGACGCTGGCCAGCGTGTGGCCGATGTTGGCCTCTTCGTTGAATGTGATGATGATGACCGAGAGATTCATAGTGCGTATTCGGAACTCGGCATTGTCTCACGGCATGAAGTCAGAAGTAAGAAGTTAGAATGCAGAAGTCAAAACTTCAGAAGTCGAATTGCGAGTCACGTCGTAGTGTCTTTTACTGCTGCACTGTTACTTCTGACTTCTGCATTCTTACTTCTTACTTCCGCATTCGCCTTCTTCCCTCCCGCTTCGGAAAGCAGGAAGACAATCAGGATCACGAGCTCCGGCTCGATGGGATGGCGGTAGCGCGCGTGCGGATAGACGAAGTAATAAATTGCCGGATAGAACGCGGCCAATCCCGCGAAAAGCCAGGCTGCAGGCCGCTTCTGGCGCAGTGCGCGGGCGAGCCCCCAGAGCGCAAGAACAGACGTCGCCAGGAATCCTGACGTGCGGAAGTCGACGGGAGCGAGACTGCTGGTGGCTCGCGGCACTCCGTTCCAGTAATAGAAGAAGCGCTTCAGGCTGATCACGGCAAAGCGGGCCGGATGTGCGCGAATCCAATCGAAGACCTGGCGCTTGCACGCATCGGCATATGCGAGTTCGCCCATGCGCTGAAACTTTTCCAGCTCCAGCTTGTTCAGGTTGGGCTGAAGATAGGCCATCAGCATGCCGTCCGCGTAGGGACCATTGCCCAGGCGAAGTTGCGGGCCGAAGTCGTCGCGCAGGAAGACGAAGCGTCCAAACACTTCGTAGTTGCGAACGACCCACGGGGACAGCACGGCGAAAAATACGGTTGAGGCCATGACTACGCCTGCCAACGAGGGCAGCCCGCGGCGGTAGCGCTGGCGCCAGATCCACAGGCCGCAGAAGGGAAGAAACGCCAGCATGGTAGGATTCGCGAGCGCTCCGATCCCGTATAAGGCGCCGAACAGAATCCAAAGTTCGTAATCGTGGCGCCGGACGAATGCGTCCGGGGTTAGATGAGCCTCTTGTAGCGTGAGCGCTAGCAGGAACAGGCACGATAGAACTAGCGGCGTGAAGGTTGTGTCCCACAGCCAATGGATCGACCAGTACCAGACATAGGGATTCAACGCCCATGCGTAGGCGGACCAGAGGGCGACGCGTTCGCCAAAAGTCTTGCGCGCGATCAGAAAAACAGGGATCGTGGTGAGCGTCGCGAGCAGGCTGTTGATGGCGAGCAGCACCCACGCGGAAGCGTGCGTGTAGATGCCGAACACCTTGAAAACGCCGGCCATCAGGAAAGGGTAAGGCGGCGGCTCCCAGGCGGAGGGGCCGGTGTTGCCCTCGTACGGACTGCTGAAGCCGTGGCCCTGGGCGAGGGAGCGGGCCACGCGGCCCATCTCCCATCCGAATTCGAAGTTGTCGTTGCCCGCGCGGACTCGATATTGATGGAGCACGCCGATGGCTGCGATCTGCAGCGCGAACGACAGCGGCAACAGCCAGAGAAACAATCTGGGCAGCGCGGGCCGAGTGGAAGTCGCCATCGCGCGTAGTGTATCAGGCGGTTGGGTCGCGAGACTGGAGGATGGCATCGGAGGCAAAGGTGAGTTAATAATCGTAAAAATGTTCCCGCAGGAACATTTCAATGTACAGATATGTATGTACAACTTGTCAGGCCATCAGTCCGCTTGACGGTTTCGACTGCGCCCGGAAAAAGTGGCGCGGCTGTCGCGGCAAACTGCGTCGCGACCGGACAGCCGAGGGCTGTCCCCACAAAATAGCCGGGCCGGATCCTGGCGGATTCACCAGCCAGCCTCCGGCCCAGCGCTCGCCTTGGCGCATCCGTTGCGATCGCTCCAGTTCGTGGAGAGTCCGGAACAGTCTATTGGCAAAAAACGACTCGTGGCGTTGAAAAGATGCCGACGAGGCGATGAGCGCTCAGCCCAGACGATATACGACTCGGGTCCGGAGATCGCGCCCTATCCCGATCCCGCGACCAAATGAAACCAGTTCCAGCGGCTGGGAAAAACGACGCGGGCCATGGCAATCTGCGAGCCGGCCATGACTACAACCATACCTGCAAGTACCCACCACGACAGCCATTCCCTGTGAAGCCATGCTACTGCCCGTTCGAGGCCGTACAGGTACACCAGGAGAAATGGAATCAACGCTCCAGCGAGCAGTCGACCGGAAGTGAAGTAGGGATGGGCGCGAGACGGATAGAAGCAGTTGCCATAGTCGAACGCCAGCGAGAGCACGGCAAGGTACCCGACTGCGGCAATGAAGGCGAAGAAACCTAGCCAAAGCGCTTCTCGCTGCGGCCTCGATTTAGGCGCGAATCGCGGGAATAGTCCGACCATAGCCGCGCTCAGCAGAAATGCCGAAGAAGCCCAGTAGAAAGCATCGGCGGCCGGCAAAGCAATCGCTTGCATGCCCCACATAAGTTCGCCCCGCCAGAAGGTAGCCATCAGGTCCGACCAGAAGCATGCTGATCCTCGTAGGGTGAAGATCGGGTGATGGAGCCACTCACTGACAGGCTTTTGTGTCCAGCCCAACACCTCAATCTTCGGACCCGATCCAGTGAGATCACCGAAGTTGTGGAGGTTCCATGCGGCCCAGCACCCGATTGGCAATGCGGCACTAAGCAGCAGTAGCGTGAGGGCGGGTCCCGCAGCGCGTAAGCTTCTGGCGCGAGCCAGACGCCAACTCTGGAGCAGCACAACGACCGCCGCCACGGCCACGAGCGGCAGATTGCTCACCTTAACGAGGCAGACGGCCGCCACCGAGAGGCCTGTGCATAAGCCCAGCTGTGCACTTGGCGCGTCAGTTCGCATCCAGAGGGCGCAGTGATTTGAATCACGTGAGGACGTGAATTCGTATCTTTAGCCGCTACAGAACTCGAGTTCGCCATCCGGGAAGGAAAAATTCGTAAACACACGATCCTCGTTGAAGAAATTCGGAAGACGGCAACCAAAGTAATACCCAGTGTGAACATTATCCTTGCCGAATTTGCGACGACTCTACGGAAATGGACAGTAGACGTGCCAAAATGCACCTTCCCAATAATGCGGAATTTCATTCGCCGCGTATTCTTCCCAGTCATAATCTTAATCTGCACCGTCATTGTCGGAAGGGATGCCGGTCTCTTGATGATTGGCATCAGCTGTATGATCTGCTTGGTCCCCGTCGCAATCGTCTGTAGATTGCGGTGGAGAAACGTGACCTGGCAAGGCGTCGCCAAGGTCCACCGCCCGCTGAGAACCGCCCGATGAGCCATCCTGCATTTCAAAGAGACTGCTCCGACGGGTTGACCGAGGCTGAATCCGCCCTGCGATGCGCTTCAGCCTCGCCTCGGTCGTTGACTTGTGGACATCGCCGAACTGGTTGACGATCGACAAGCAGATCGGAATCAGACTGTTGTTGGCAAACCCAGTCGGGATCGCATCTAAGCTTTCACCAAGAAGTACGCCATCCATCATTTCGCCATGTCGAAGCGTTCCTGCCGCTTCCACACGGTGATTCAAAACCTCAGAGCGATCAAAGTTAGTTCCATCGCGGAAGTGATAGCACTTATTCTCTGACGGGAAAAACCAAGCGTCGAGATCCATCGCGGGACTCGACACTTCGAAACCTTGAATAATTATCCTTGGCGCCAAAGCAACGATGCGGGCAGGGATGATTAAAAAAGATGATGTGGGTAGTGCATGCACACTGCTGACCTGATCGTGCATGACTTGGATCCAGTCCCGGCTGGCCGATTCAAAGCTCGAAACATCCAGGTCAGCTCCCGCGGCTCTCAGTCGTTCGATTCGTTTTCGAAACTCGCCTTTCTCGGTCTGCGTCAGTGCCCACCTCTGCCTCGACATGGCGTGCCTCCTGAAAACCACATTAGTTCGAAACCATGCAAAACCAACCAAACCTACAAAAGCCCTTTCAACTCAGTAACTTTGTTAGCATCCGGACAATCGGGACATGCGGGCGAACCAGGCACCATCTCTACACCAAAATTGCGGGCGAGATCGTGCACCGATCGACTGAAATCCCGGTCGAACCGGATTCCATTTCCGCCAACCATTCGGTGGGTGTAGAGCCCCAAGCGGCTCAGTCGCCAACCGACCTCTTCCGGAGAATACTCAATGATTTCGCCGTTCGCGCGAAGGGCTGCGTTTACCAGTTGGGCGAACCCCTTGACGAGCATTTGCTTCACCTTCGCCTCGTGAACAAGCGCCAGCGCGACGGTGATGATGGCCACCTCGGGCAGAGTCGTGCGACAGGCGCGTGCGTGCGCGTCCTGCGGCCCAAGCAAAGTTACAAGCCGGCCCGACAATTCGGGGGCATCCACGATCGCTGCTCCGAGGCCACGCGCCAGATCGCGCAATCCCGGCGTGAACTCGGGCACGTCGAACACAGATTGGCTGACGGCTCGGCGGTTGCGCAGACGATACTCGAGCAGCAGCGGTTGGAATTCGGCAGCAATTTCTTGTTCCGCGCGCTCGCTCAAGCTTGGTCCCCCAGACTCCGCTGGGACTACAGCAACGCGAAGCGCGCTCTCGGTCGCAATAGCGTCGAAGCCGTTCCGCGCAGAAAACAGCGCCTGAACACAATGCAAATCGAGGAAATCTCCGGACCGGGAAATGTAAACTCCGCGGCTGCTGGAAGCGCGAAAGAGCCCGCTCATCGAGCGCGTAAGCGTCGTCTGCTCCACCAGCAACGTTGGCTGCAACTTCATCGGCAAAGCACAGAGACCGGCAAGATTGAGTTCGGCAAGTCGCAGACCCCTTCGGCACAGGCATCTGAGGAGCCTGAGGAAGCGCGCCACGTACGCCGGAGAGGGGCCGGAAATCACCAGGGTCGGAGCCATGGGCAGCACATCGGGGAACCACGAAGCCAAAATCCAGTGCGCGACGAGACTCAGTTCGCGATCGGGGAGTGGAAAAAACTGCTTCAGCACATCCAGAATCCTGCGGAACAACAGTTCGGTCGAACCGTAATCCTTGGTCTCGCTAGGAAAACGAACCGCCCGCAGTGTGCTGGCATTGACCGCGGCCGGAACATATGTCCGGCCGGCTCGCGCGAACTGATTTCGCAGCTTGGCCCGCTGGCCGTTCCAATAAAGGAGCCTGAGCTTGCCAGCAGAGACGGCCAATTCGAGCAGCGTGCCGTCAGGGAATGCCTTGCCCCACGTTGCCCGCACAGGCCTTTGTTTGGGAGCGCTTCGCTCGTATGTGGATTCCCGTTCCTGCCGCATCACGTCCCCCTGCCAGGAGAAAACCGGCGCGTTAACAAAAGATGCGCTGGTGCTCGCTGGAGTAAATTCTTGGGAAGTACGTTGAAGACAGAATCAGCGGTGATCGAGACGTGGTGATGAAACTTTTTACTACTATAGCTGGAAGTCGCGGCTCCTTCAAGGGGTTTTCGCGGAACGATTCAATCGGGAACTGGTCTACTACTTTCGCGATCGGGCCCAGCGCAAAGCCGGGCGCCCCGGTGCGCTCTGGCAGGGGTCCCCTCTTCGGGGGGGGCGAATGCCCTCTCAGCCTGCAGCGAGCCGGGCAAGTCGGGCCGCTTCCTCCGCCGAATGGCACGGAACAATCCGTTTCAAAGGGAATTGACTCGTGTCTTACAGGGTGGTATATACCACATAGTGGTATACATCGAATGCAGAGCGTTCACTCGACGACTGCACCAGTTAGGCAGCTCTCGATGTGCTCAGCGCTATTCAGGCCGACCTGGTCAAGAACCCGGCCGGTGGAGACCTGATATCAGGGCTCGGCGGAATCCGAAAGGCACGCTGCTCGAATCCTGCCCGACATAAGGGCAAGCGAGGCGGATACCGGTATCTGTACCTGTATTTGGAGAATCGAGACCATATCCACCTCTTGTATTTGCTGGATAAAGACGAACAGGAAGACCTCTCGAATGAGGAACGGAAAGAGTTGCGCACACGCGTGGCCGAAATCAAGGCAACAAGGTAGGGGTACTACTATGAAAAAACCGACAAGGAAGAAAAAGACAGTGAAAGTCTTCAGTGGATTGAAACAATCGTTGCATGATGCTTTGGCTTACGAACAGGGGAAGAAGGGAACATTGCGGGTTACGGACGTGCCGGCCCCACCCAAGCCGCTAACAGCCACCCAGATCCGAGCCATCAGGCATTCTTTCAAGGTAAGCCAACCAGTCTTCGCTCGGATCATCAATGTGAGCCCCAATGCGGTAGAAAGCTGGGAACAGGGGGTACGCCGCCCGCGGGAAGCGACGTTGAAGCTTCTGACGATTGCGCATAAGCATCCGGAGGTTCTCTTGTCAGGAGACTAAGCGGGGCATAACGGAACTGGATATGCCTTGCCGCTCTCGCTGAACCAGACTCCGCTCAAAAACTCCTCCCCTGCAGCAATCACAATCGGATTATTTTCCGGGAATCCGGCCTTCTTCGCTGAGGACAGCGCCGCCTGAATAAGAATTCCGGGGAGACCAGCCGGAGACCCCTCAAGAGCAAAGGATCAGCTCGCGAGTCCGGTTAATTCCCTTCTCCCCGCAAGATCCAATCGACGCTCTTGTGAAATCGATCGGATAACAGAATTAACATTTCGATACTCGGAGCAATTCTTCCCCGCTCAATCTTCGAAAGATGGCCCTGTGTAACATGCAGATAACCACACAATTCTTCCTGCAGGATCTGCCCTCTCATCTTCTTGATCCGCTGACCGATTGCCGCTAAGTCGACCTTCAGTTTATGAATACCCAAGATTTCCTCTTGACTCTTAATATTCATTTATGGCATATTCGTTTTGTACATATTCCTATATGGCATATTCCATGAATACATACGGTCGCTGGCTCTATTTTTTCATTAATAGACCATTTCCTCAGCCAAAGCAATTTACTGGAAGGGGTCAACAGTCTTGAATAAACAGACGACGTCAACCACAAACTCAAGCAAACTTGCCGCGAGGAACCTCGAACTCGCTACAAAGCTCTGGGGCGATCTCTCCGCCGCGGCTTCGGAAACCCTATCCGCTCTCACGCAAAGACACGGTCTGGTCGTCTCAGCAGGAGATCTCATTTTGCTCGATGGAAAGTGGTACGTAACCCACTCCGGACTCTTAGGTATTGCGCGCCGGAAGCATTGCAAGGGGATCGGGGTCCATCCCGCCATCGAGTTTTGCAATCCCGCAACCTCCCGCTGGGCATTCGAAGCCACTGTGTATAAGAACAAAAGTTGTCGCGGCTTTGTGGGTTACGGCGATGCTAATCCTTCCAACGTCTCCCCGCTTGTCCGCGGTGCCGAGATGCGGGTGGCAGAAACGCGCGCCGTCAACAGAGCCCTGCGTAAAGCCTACGGTATCGGCATCTGCTCGATCGAGGAGATTGGCTCCGTCGCGGGCCAACCGGCTTCGAGCCCAGAATCCAAGAAGCTGCCGCAGCCTGCCAACGGTAACGGAACCCACAGCGGCCCGAAGGTGCGCGATCGCCTCTGCCAGATCATCCGCCAGCATCAACTTGATCCCAACTTGGTCAAGGCCTATGCCACCGATTTCTGCGGCGTCAAGACCTTGCGCGAGGCCACTCGCGAACAAGTGGAGAGCTTTGTGGTGCACCTGGCTGACTGGGCCGAGAAGGATCGGAATGCCCTCCTTTGTCAGCTCAACAGCTATCCCGGCCAGAAAGAAGCAGGTGCCGCATGAAACGCCAGATCACCGGCCTGCACGCGGCCGATCGGTGTGCCGCCGACCAGATCCCTGACGGAGTCTTCCTGGTTCGGGTGCAGCGAGCGAAATTTCATCGGCAGGCACAGAAGCCTTACTACACTCTCAGCCTGGCGATTCTTGAGCCCGTCCGGTTTGCGGGGCAGGCCATTTCCAGCCGCCTCTATTGCAGCCCAAAAGCCCTGTGGAAGATGAACTGGTTCCTCCGTGACTTCGGATACGACACCGAGTTATTGGGCCGCGACGAAGTCGACGAAAGTCAGCTTGTAGGGCTGAAAGGCGTAGTCAAGATCAGCCACATCGTTTTGAACGGGGCTTCCCTCATCCGGCTGGATGGCTTTGCCTCCGCCGGCCGTTGGGAAGAACTTTCACCCGCAAATCTGGACAATCCGCAGGTGGCCTGACGTGACATACAGCTACACCCAGATCAGTCACTATCTCACCTGCCCGAAGCGATACAAGCATCGTTATCTCGATGGCTGGAAGGAAAAAGACACCCATGCGGCGATGCTGTTCGGGCGTGCCTTCGAACGAGCCTTGGGAGCCTATTTCCGCCGGGAAGATCCCGGAGCAGTCCTGTTCGACGAATGGTCTGCGTGTCAAAGACAAGATTTGCAGTACTCCAAGGGCGATTCCTGGGATCGCATGTTGCGGCAAGGCATCGCGCTGCTGACCCGCTTCTGCCAGGACAATCGGGTTCAGATCAGCATGCCTCGACGGAATCTGCAGGTCAAGTTCACCCGGCCACTGGGCGAGAAGAACGACTTCCTTGCCTATATCGACGCCATCGGGAAACTCGACGGCAGGCGCTGCCTGCTGGAGTGGAAGACCAGTTCAAGCCGATACCCGGAAGAGCCTGAAGGATTGCTTTCTCTGGATCCGCAACTCGTCTGCTACTCCTGGATCACAGGGATTGCCGATGTCGCCCAGGTGGTATTCGTCCGCAAGAGTCTAGTGGAGGTTCAGTATCTGCAGACCACCATCACCGAAGAACAGCGTCAGGAGTTCGGCCGCCTGGTCGAGAGCACGATCCACCGTATCGAGTCCGCAGACTTCCTGCCACACAGTGGCATCCGCTTTCCCCAGAACCCCTGCAGCAGTTGTCCGTATGTTGGGCTTTGTCTGGGAAAACAGGAGATGGTCGACGCCTCTGTGGTGCGGCGTCCAGGAGCCGACAGTCTTGATTGGGTTCACGAGCTTAATTTCTGAGTGTCCGCCCATGCCGCCGAAGTTCAATCGCCGTCGCGCCGTATTCGTGCTGGGGAAGATTGACGAGATTCTGGCCTGGGAGCAGCGGAAAGAACTGGAGCGCGACACCCGGTTTGTGGAACTGGGGCGCTATCTGTGCGAGGTGCGGGCGGGACAGTACTGGCGGCTGGAGAATATGAAGTCTTTCGACGAGTTTCTGGAGAGGCGGTTCCCGGAATCGCGGAGGAAGGCGTACTACCTGATGTCGATTCACGAACACCTGCCACCGCAGGCGAGAAAACAGCTGAAAGAAGTAGGCTGGGCAAAGGGAATTGAGTTAGTCAAACTGGCCAGGCGGGACGGGCAGCATTTCGATCATGCAACCTGGTTGCACAAAGCCAGTCAGATGCCCAAAGAGGATTTCAAGAAGGAGGTCGAGAGGGAGTTGACCGGGCGGGAAACGGAACCATGGGAGATCGTCTATTTCAAGCTCTACCAGAGCCAGATGCCGGTCGTGGAAAAGGCGATCGAGACGGCGGCTCTGATGCTGGGAAGCGACCGCTCTCGCGGCTACTGTCTGGAAATGATCTGCGCGGACTTCCTGGCCGGGACCAATCTGGACCACGGAGATCCGGAGACGCTGCTGTTTTCGATGACCAGGTTCTTCAAGTTCCTCCCCGGAGAGCAGCGGCAGGCATTTCTGGAAGGCCTGAGCGAGAAGGCATCATGACCCCGATCGGCCCGAAAACAGCGCTCGCGCGCTTAAAGCTGGATCCGGTGTCGTACGAGACTCTGCGGCAGCAGGTCCTGCGTCGCGACGACTGGCGGTGTCAATTGTGCGGCGCGATGGCAAACCTCGAGGTCCATCACCAACAGTTTCGCAGCCACGCCGGTGATGACTCAGAAGAAAACCTGATCACACTTTGTGCTTCTTGCCATGCAAAGATGCATTCCCGGAGGCAGGACGTTTGAATTGGAGTCCGATTCCACGAAGCTCTATTTCGCGGCATCAGAAATCTTCACAGGCGTTTTGCTCGGCGATTTTGCAACAGCTAGCCCGGCATCAGTCCAGAGTGAGTTTCGACAGCGAACCAGCTGTAAGACTGCTCCTCGATCCCCAACGACCAGAGGTGCAGTAACGGCTTCGATTGCGCAGATGTTCAAAGTAACCGGTCTGGTGCCACTGAAGCAGGTTTGACGTCCCCGAAAGTTACCAACAGACCGAGCGATCGGGGGGATAAAGCGCACAAGTTGCGAAAAAAGACTCACACTGCGGCTGCTGGGAATCCCTTGCCCCGGGTTCCCCTCTTAAATCATTGAAAAGATGCTGTTAATGAGAACACTGAAGGCACAGGAATTGGCAACCGGTGTGCTGTTTGATGGTTTGACTCTTCTGCCTAGCTCGGGGTTGGGAGCCGGCGCACGAGCGGCGGCGACCGGGGGAAAGCGACAAAAATGGCGGATGAACCAGATGGAGTAGTCACAGAAGCCGTAGGCTGGAAACCGATACAAGCCTACTCGATGGCGGTCATTTGCTTAGCATTGGGAGGGGTTATCGGCTACCTGTTCCGCGGTTCAGCATCCCGCCCGGTGCAGGCCTCCGCCGCGATATCTCAACCGGCTGCAGCTGGCGCTGCCGCGTCCGAAATGGGGATGCCGCAGCAGATGCCCTCCCTCGACGACATGAAGCGCATGGCGGACAAGCAAGCCGAACCGTTGCTCCAGAAACTCAAGAACGATCCCAATAATTCTTCCCTGCTCAACCAGCTCGGAATGCTGTACAAGATGACGCATCAATTCAAACAAGCCGAGGATTATTACGGAAAGGCTGTGAAGGCCGACCCCAAGAATGTGGCGGCGCGAACTGATCTAGCGTCATGCCTCTACTACGAGGGCGACGTCAATGGAGCGCTCCGCGAGTTGCAGGAGTCGCTGCAGTACGATCCTAAGGACGCGAGCACGCTCTTCAATCTGGGGCTCATCCGGTGGCAGGGAAAACAGGACTCGCGTGGCGCGGTGACTGCGTGGCAGCAGTTGCTCAAATCGAATCCCAAGCTGGCGGACGACAAGAAGGCAGCGGTTGAAAAGTTGATTGCGCAGGCCAAGCAGCATCTGAACGTGAAGCAAGAAGCAAACTAGATCTCGAGGAGAAACCGGGCAATGTCGGACATCAAGAAAACATCTTTGACGGAGAATTGGACCAGCGTGCAGGCCTACGTGCTGGCCGTGGTTTGCCTGCTGGTGGGAGTGGCCGTGGGTTGGCTGTTCCGGGGATCCCAATCTCCCGCAGCCGATGCACCGATGCAGACCGCAAGCGCCGCTGCGCCGGCTGGCATGGGAGCAGGAATGAACATGCAACCCTCGCCCGAGCAAATGAAAAAAATGGCCGACACGACCGCCGCCCCAGAGCTCGAGAAGCTGAAGGCGGATCCCAACAATCCGGGTCTTCTCGCGAGCATCGGAAATGTTTATTACGACGCGCAAATCTATCCGGTCGCCATCGACTACTATCAGCGTGCGCTGAAAGCGCGGCCCGAAGACGTTTCCATTCGCACCGATCTGGGGACTGCCGACTGGTACATCGGAAACACCGATGCAGCAATCGAGGAATTCAACAAAGCCCTGTCGTATGACCCGAACAACGCGAACACGCTGTTCAACTTGGGAATCGTGAAGTGGCAGGGCAAGATGGACATCGACGGCGCAGTGTCGGCTTGGCAGAAACTGCTGGAGAAAAACCCGACCTATGAGGGCAAGGAGAGGGTTGAACAGCTGATTGCGCAGGCCAAGAAACACGCGGGCGCAAACTCCGGAACTCCGGCCAAAGCCTTGCCGCAGTAGTGAATTCGTCACCACGGTGCTCATCGCCTGACCGCCGCGACGGAAAACAGACTCGATTCTTCACACCAATGTTCCTGGCGCTGTTCGTGGTGTTTCTTCCCTTCTGTTGCTGCACGCCTGTTTTCTCTGCGTTCATATGTTTCAGGGAGTCGGAAATCTGGCGGCAGCGGAACAGGATCATTTGCAGGCCACAAAAATGGAACTCAATCTGGTGGCGCCGTGGTCAGAGCTGGCCGCGTTTTATCAGGTCCGAGGCCGCATGGTCGAGTCCATCGACGCATGGCAACATGCCGCGGATGCATCACGCTAGCCTTGGGATCCACTCGTCAGGCTCGGATGGCTGATCTCCAGGCCCACAAACGAAATGAAGCCCTCGCTGCTATTAGCCGGACCGCAAGCAGTCTGCCCGCCCACTATGATCTGATGGTCGATAATCGCGTGCTCGCCCATTGCACACGGGCGCTCACGGTCTTATTTGTATTCGAAGACTAGGGCGCGCGATTTTGTTTGCCGAACAGGCGGTGCGGCTTCTTCCCGACGCCGACCTATGACAGCAGCTCGCGACCCTCTACGAAGCGTGCGGGGCGTTTCCAGGAAGCCAACCAGGTTCGCGCGCAAGCGATGCGCTCGGCCAGCGGCGATGACGATCTCATCCGGATGAATCGAGTGAAATTCACATCCGGCGCATTCAAGACTCATGCGCTCAATACTTGGCTGGAGTCGCTCACTCGAACGGTTGGGATATCTCCCGGAGGCTTCCATTAGCCACATCAACTGGCTCGAGTTCAGCGCATTCGGAGCGCGCCGGCACTTCCTACCGCGTTGTGAGCGTGCCCGTGACAGGTCAGACTGCAGGAATTGGTTGACTTCCTGTAGGTGATCGGGCTCTTTCCGTTGGGGGCAACCACATTGATATCGAAATTCACCATCCGCTCGCCAGACACAGCAGCCATCTGCGATCCCATTCCGTGCGAGGTGTGACACACCGAGCAAGAAAAGCCATCGTTGATATGGCGCGCGTGTTGACTGAAACTGGTATTGCTCACGACATTCGCCAAGTCGTGGCACTTCGCGCAAAGTGCATAGTTGCCTGTGGGCGTCAGATTGGGGGGCGCAATCAGATTGGTAATCGGCTGGCCGGGCAGCGGCGCCTGGCTCATGTCGTAGCGACGCTCGAGAAGGTGGGAATACTTCGAGCCATGCGGACCATTCGGGCCAGTTCCGCCGAATTCACGATTGTCATCACTATTATGACAGTCGGTACAGAGCAGACGTACTCCCATGCTGCGTCCCTGACGCGTTCCGTCGATATCCAGCATGTTCGATCGCAGGCTGGGCTGGGGAAATGGGCTGCGGCGATCGTGCATCACCGGATGGCTCGAAGTAGATGTGAGACTGAACTGCGGAATCACGTTCAACGGATCAGGTCCGGAGACGACCCAGTTCGGCAGATATCCAAACACCGCAGAATTCGTCGTCTTACCCGTGCTTGTTCCATGGCAACGCAGGCAGTTCTCATACTGATTCGTGGCAGGAGAAACGACACTCCGGCCGTCACTCGCGCTGATTCCTTCCACTCCGGCCTGCGACGGACGAATCAAGGGCGGTTCAGGGAAGCTCAGCCCCACCTGCTTGGTGGCGTGTGCATTATGGCAATCGACGCAGGCAGCGTGGCGATTGTGATTCAGCAATTCGCTCTCGTGAGCCGTGTGCGAACTATTCACGGCAGCCGTACTCACGACGTGGCTGATCTTCGGTGAAGCCATTTCCTCCGCGATGTTCGGCGCCGCCGGAGACACGGTCGTGCCCCCGCTGTGGCAGGCCAGGCAGGTCTGATCGTCCGGACCCCGCAGCAATACGTTCGTCGCCGAGTTGTGCGAAGCGTGACACGACAAACAGCCGTTCTTCCTGAGCGTTGTGTAAGGCCCCAGCGCCGCAGGCCGCATCATTCTCTTCGACACCAGGCCGTAGGTATCCGGTAACACCTGGCTGGCAACGCGGTTGGCGGCTGTGGCGTGTATGCTACCGGTCCAATATCCCAGCGGATTCGTCGCGGTCGCCACCGATGATGTGCTCGTGGTGGCTGCCGGTCGTGCCATATTCGCAGTGGCCGCACTGATCGGCCGGGCTATGCTCGAACTCAGTCCCATTCCGGTTCCACTCGGCGTCGGATTATGGCAAGACAGGCACAACGCGCTCTGTGAATTGTCGATGACCAGAAAATCAGAACTGGAATCGATGTTCTGCACGTGCGGATTGTGACAACTCCCGCACTCGACATTCCCATTAATAAGTTGCACAGCCCCGGTCGTATCCTGCGTGGAAGGCGGACTGGCGCTCAACGATGGCCACAAGTCCGTGGCCGGTTGCAGTGGAGTGATGAAATTGAAAGGATGCGTAGACTGCAAGTTCGTCCCCAAATCCGCAGGAGTGCCAGCCAGACTTCCCGACATCGAGACTTGACCATACGGAGTCAGCGTTCCCAGCGCCACCGTGCCATCATGACAACTCAGGCACAGTGTGCTGTTTGATCCCAGGGGTGGGGATGCGCTCGTCTTGTTCACCATCGTTGTGCTGGTGTAAGTCTGATAAGACTGCACGCTCGAAAGTTTTTGACTCCACAGCGGGGTTCCACTTACACCAGCCGTGCCTTCGATGCCCGAGTGCGGAGCGTGGCAGTACAAGCAAGGACTGCCCAGATTGCCGGTGATCGGAGATCCGCTGGCGGGAGCCATGTTGTGCGAGCCCAGCACGTCGCTGGAGATCTGCGCCAACGTCATCGTGCTGCCTAGCACCAGCACAATCCCAACCGCCATGAGTCTGAGTTTCAACGCTGATCTCCCGCGGCCTGTTTTGCGAGGCCAAAATAATGAAAGATCTGCACCCGGTGGTTGTACGAATCCACAATCAGAACGCGATCGTTATGATCGATCCACAGACCGGTCGGCAGCTGAAATTCGCCGAACCCGCTGCCCTTCTGCCCAAAGTAATAAAGCAGATTTCCGGAGTTGTCGAAGACCTGCACTATGCCACGTACCGCTTCGACCACGTAGAGATGTCCTTCCGAATCCACGCCGATTCCCTTCGGCCGGAACATCTCTCCCTGGCCTTCTCCGATGCGCCCGATGGCGTAGCGGAAATTTCCCGACCGGTCGAGCACGACCACTCGGAAATTCATGGCATCCACCACGATCAGGTTGTCACCGGACAGGCGCAGCTCCGTGGGATAGTTGAACTCAAGTTCTCCCCCCTTCTTGCCGATGACTTGCAGCACGCTGCCCTGCATGTCGAGAACGAAAATCTCATTCCGCAGAGTGTCGGTGACGTATATGCGCCCGGCCGCGGAATCCACCGCAATGCCTGTCGGGCGCTTGAAGTATCCTTCACCGCCTTTCAAGCTGCCGATCGCGCGCTGAAATTTTCCGCTGGGCTCGAAGACGAAGATCTTGCCGGACTCCGAATCCGTCACATAAATATTGTCCGCGGCATCCACCGTGACGCATTGCGGCACTTGCAGGCCGTCGTTGTCCTTGTCGCGCGAAATGAACTTGTACTTCTGCTGTTCGAAATCGAAGATGTGAATTCCCGCCGCGCCCGGATCGGTGACGATGATCCGCCCGCGCGAGTCTTCCGCCACTTCGTACGGACTGATCAGCCCGTGAAAGTCCGGAGCACCCGCCACAATGTCGATGAGCTTGGTCCAGAAGCCGCGCTTGATGTGCACTTCGGGTTCGGACCAGAAAGCGCGTTCATAGGTGAGTTTCCGCCCGCCTTCGAGCTCCAACTCGGGCACGCTCACCGTTTGTGTTTTGGATGTCTTCCCCGCGGCCGTCGCCGGCAGAGGCGCCAGCGCCATCGCCAGGGCGCAGAGCAGCCCCAGCCTCCATTGACTCCCGCCGAAAATCGATCTCAGAAAAACTTGAACCACCGTGTTATCCCCACGAAGAACGACGAGTACGAAGCGGCGGGCTGGCCGGTAATGCTGAACCCCTGCTGCAGTTTCAAATAGCCGCCCTGAATCCACAACTGCCGGACCTTGTACTGTAGCATCGTATTCAGTTGGGCAGTCGTGTTCTCGGAAGCAGCGGAACTGGCCAGCGTGTTGCTTTTAGTATTCGCATAAGAACCGGACATCACCAGCCCGCGTGCCAGGTTCATAGACGCGCCGAAGGACAATGACTTGGCGTTGAAGACGACCTCCGACAGGGGTGTCAGGATCGGCGTCGGGTTCGTTACCGGCGTCAATCCGGTCGGAGTAAGAATCGAGATCCCACTGGCCTTGCTATAACCTCCGCTGACACTGAAGCGCTTCAGCGTCAGTGCGGTCGCATAACTCTGGGTGAGGTTGCCCGAACCGGCCTGATTGTTAAAGTCTGTCTTTGTCCCAATCGCATCGAAGCTCCAGTAAGAGGACGAACTGAGTCTACGGCCGATCCCCGCCGTGTAGCTGCGTCCAGAGGATGTGTAACCAATCAGAACCGTCTGCGTATTGCGGCTGTAGTTGAACGAGCCTGTCAGTCTCCAGTTCTGAATCCTTCGCGAGTATGACACGGTGTCGAATGTGCCCTGGGTTCTGGAACCGGTTGTTCCACTCAAAATGGTTTGGGACAGGCCCACGCTGGCGCTAAAGGATCCGCCCCACAGTTCAGCCGCGTACATGGCCGTTTCGTCAAGCGTGTCTGACGCCAGCGACGTCCCCAGGATGGTCTCCTCGCGCCGATCCGCGATGGCGCCAAACGTCAGATGCTGCGCTGGCAGGACATAAGTGGCATGGCCGTTATAGTCGAGCGAATGCGTCGAATAGTTGAACAGGCCAGAGGGCAAGACCGTGCCGGCCGCCACCACCGATTCGTACAGCGATCCCTCGAGATTATTGATGTACTGGACGTCGACTCCTAGATTCAGGTTGGTGATGGGTTCGAAACTGGCGCCAGAACCAACCGAATCGATAGTACCGTTGAATGTCTGACCGCTTGACTCCGAGCTGATATCCGATCGGTTGGCCGTGGCGGAAAACGCGCCATGTAACGGCAATTTGTGTCCCACATTAAAGTCGAAGACGTTGGCTGACGTGTCCGAGGTTTGCGGTCCTTCCCCTGCGAGAAATTCAGGAATCATCGCCTGGGCGGTGCTGTGATGGTAGCCACCATTCAGGCTGAAGCCGGCCAAGGTGTCTGATACATTCACTCCTGCCATTTTGGAATGGAAGGTACTGTTTGCATCAGTCCCAAAGACCGAATTGGCGTTGCTGCCATCGGTGAATTGGAAAGAGACGTTGGGATAGTCAGGGACGCGAATATTCCAGCCCAGGGAAACATTCTGGCTGTTCCCGCGGGTTGTAAAGTTTCCCACTCCCGGCACAGCTAACCCACCTTCGCTGTTGTAGATCTTGCTGTAGCTGACCGATCCGGGAAAATGGCTACCTGAGAAGATGGACGCGTTGGCATTCACTCCGCCCGACTGAAAAATTGATTGCGACGTGGAATTGTCCCGCGACTCGTTGTAGAACGGCTGAACGTCAAACGAAAGGAAGCCGGGGCTATAGTAAAACCCGCTGAGATCGGCATTGCCGCTGGGACTCAGGTTGTGATCCGAGCCGACGACGTTGGAGTAGTCGCCGTTGTATCCAAACGCAAGATTCCCACTCAGGTTCATGCTGGTGTTGTCGCCCACCTGAAGCTGGCCCCGCGCCGGCAATGCCCACATCAGAACCACCAGGCTCGCCGCCAATATCGCGCGTTTGACCGCATCCTTCACGATTAGAGCTCTTCCACCTTCGCGTTCTTCCTCAGCCGCTTGCCGAACGCGCTGCGCAGTTCTTCCGTCTTCTGCTTTTTCAGATACTCGCGAACACTGTCCTTCACCTGTTCAAACGTCCGCTTGCCCGCCGGAATGTGCTCGTTCAGGCGCACGATCGTATAGGCGTTGTTTCCAATGTCGATGAGGCCGCTCGTTTGCCCGATCTGCATAGTCAAGACTGCCTGCAATACCTGCGGCGGCAGCTTGGCCTGGTCGACCGCCTTGTGATCGCCCATCATCACCCGGTAGTCATCCTCGGAAATCTTTTCGGCGAGCAATCCAAATTCGTCGTAGCTCTTGGTCTGCTTGGTCTGACGCAGCGCCTCGTCAGCCTTCTTCCGCGCTTCCTTGATCTGGTCTGCCGTAGCATTTCCCGGCGGGATGATGGAGATCGTTTGTACGGAGTACGACTCCGGAATGCGGAACCGCTCTGGATTCTTGTCGTAGAAGGCGCGGGCCTGCGCTACGGAAATGTGCGACTTGTCTTCCACTTCCAGTTTCAGCATCTGTTCAATCAGCAGAGAGCGCTCGATCTTGGCGTTCAGCGCCGCCTTGGACCCCTTGAATTCGGCGTCGAGCAACTCTTGATATTCCTGATCGGTGAACTGCTTGCGGAAGGTCGCCTCGGCCTGTCGCAAACGCGCCGGCGGCACCGTCATCTTCCGGCGTTCCGCCTCCTGATAGACGAGCTCTTCGAACACGATCATCTTCATGGCGCCGGCACGGATATCGGATGCCATCCCTTTGGGAATCCCGCCGTTATGCTGCCGCGCATAAGGGAAAATCGCGTATTCTTCGCGCAGAAGGTCGCGGTCGGTCAACACCGCTCCGTTTACCCGCGCCACCGGCTTGCCTACAGGCTGGGAAATTGCCGGGATGTTGGGTCGCTTCGCCGCCGCGGTGGGGGCGTGGGAGCTGGCCAGTTGCGCCCAGCCGGGACTGGTGGCCGCCAGCAGCAGAACGGGGATTGAGAGGTGGAGCTTCATGGTCTTTCTCCGGTTCATCTTCTCCAGAAATTGGGGGAGGATATTTCCCTCCCCCCAGGGTTTAAACACAACACAGGCTACGTGGTTGGTACGCCGACCAATCCATGCGCTTCGTTCGACTCGCCGCCGTGGCAGTTGCGGCAGAACTGCGCCGCGTTGTTGCCACCGCTTTGCGGCTGGTAATTGCCGCGAATGAAGAAGCTCGTCGCGAAGTTTCCTTTAGTGTTGCTGTAGACGGTCATGCTGTGCTGATCGTGGCAGGTCGTGCAGGTGACTGCATTCGCCGTCGACGTGATCGAGGAAAGTGGGTTCGAACTGCCATTCCAGAACGAACCAGGATAGTTGGTGAGGAACAACGAGGACTGGGGCCCGTTCATGACGATCGGGTTGAGGGTGTTGCCGCCGCCCGAGCAGTCCCAGTTGTACCCGCCGCCACAACTGACGATGGCAAACTGGCCCACCGGATGGTCGTTCTGATACGGATTGGTTGCGCCAGTTCCGTCGTTACCGAGCAGCGTGGGAGCGTGCCCGCCGACCACCGGCAGGGTTTCAACGGTCGAATTCTGCATGTGGGCGTTGGCGGCGACAGCGCCGTCATGGCAACTCAGGCAGAACAGAATGACGGTGTTAGCGTCATGTGCGCTGGTGAGCATGCCTTGCGCGGGCAGAGTAACGGAGTAAGTTGTCTTGCCGTCACCACTGAATACTTTGGTTAGGCCGTAGAGCGGGGTCAGATCCTGGCCCCACAGAGCAAACTCGCCAGCCTGAGAATCGGTGACGGTCTTGCCGTTGCCGGCAGGACCGCTGTGCGGTGCGTGGCACATAACGCAACCACGGCCGTAGCCGAGGTGAGCGCCGAGGACGTCCTGGTTCAGAGGTGTCCCAACGCCTGTCCACTGGGCCATCGCCATACTAGCCGCAGCGAAGACCACAACTAGAATTAACATTACTTTCTTCATGAGTTTCGAAACCTCCTTAGGATTGTGCTGCAACACATTTACGGATGAGTAAGTACCCAGAGCCAGGCTTTCGCCCGACCCTGGCTTTTCGGCAGCCATGGACCGCCAAAACCTTGGTGCGGCTTCTTGCAACCGGTAGTTAGCTTCGTTTTTCATCGCAATCTCCTTTTTCGCACTGCACTACTTCGCCGCTGAATCTTTTGCCGCGGAGGTTACCGCGGGGACGCTTGCCGGTTTCTGAACGGCAGTGTCGCCCGGCTTGCTGTCGCCTTCGCCTTCGCGCTGCTTCCTCTCCGCTTCAGCCTCCGCATCCGTCACATAACGGAACATCTGCACCCGCCCGGGAAACATTTCGGTGGTGAAGACCCGGTTGGTGTTTTTGTCAATCGCGATGTCATAAACTCCCATAAACCGTCCGGGGTATTCGCCATGCTGGCCGAAGTAAATCAGCAGGCGTCCCTCCTGGTTGAAGACTTTTACCCGGTCCTGAGCGGAATCCGCTACCCAGATGTGGCCATCGCCGTCAACCGCGATGCCCTTGGGGCGCTCGAAATCAGCAGGCCCGTCGCCGTTTTTGCCGAAGGTGCTGATAAAGCCGCCGTCGGGATCGAAAATCTCGATGCGGTTGTTGAAGGTGTCAGTGACGTAGACATTCCCGTCTTTGTCGACCGCAACGCCTATCGGCAAAGAGAAAGTTCCCGGAGCGGTCAGCGTGTGCTTCTTGCCGGGCGTACCGATCTTGCGCAGAAGTTTGAAGGTGTCGGCGTCGAAGACATCCACGACATCGTTCTGCGTGTCCACCACGTACAGGAACCGATTTTCGGTATCGATCGCGATGCCGGACGGCTTGGAGAGCACATCACCACCGAAAACCGTGTCCAACTCGTGCGTCCCCGGCTTGAACACATCCACGCGGTGCAGGCCAAGGTCGGCGACGAACAAGCGGTCGTTGTCGTCGAGGGCCAGGCCGCTCACCGCACCGAAGTGCACCTGCTGCCCATTTCCGATCAGTTCAACGTCCTTGGTCTCTGGGTTGAAAATGAAGATCGCGCTGACGCCCTGGTCGGCCGCGTAAACCTTGCCCTTGGAATCCACTGCTACCCCGTAGGGGCGAATCAACTGGAACGGCAGTTCTTTAACCTTGATCTCATCCGTTTGCCTGGCGCCGGCCAAACGGTCCATCCATTTTTGCTTTGGCTTTTCGTTCTTCTTGGTAAACAGGTTGGGATCGATCTTCTCGCCGGTGAACAGATCGAGGAACTTAATCCGCGCGATCGCCGGAGGGTTCGGCCACACAATCTTGCTGAGATCGAAATATGCCTTGCTGCGCTGATCGCTGAGCTTCACGTTTTCCGTGGCGACCGGTTTCTTCTTGTCCGCGTAGGCCGTTCCCAACAGGGCAAGCGCCAGCAGAGCCAGAGTCCAAACGTTGCGAGAGCGATATGAGCTGTGATGGCTGCGCATCATTGTTTTCCTCCGCCCGAAATCCCGCCCACCGATTGCAGATCCAGCGGATTGTTGTGGCAGGTGCGGCAGAATGCCATGTTCGGCGCCTGATCCTTGACCAGCATGCCGTTCTCGGCTCCCGCATGGGGCTGATGGCAGGTCAGGCAATTGATCGGGGTGACTGTCTTCGTCTTCAAGTTGGTGGCGTCCGAAATCGGGTGGCCCTCGGTCGGATGTCCCAAGCCATACTGCAGCGGCAGCACCGGAGGACGTTTCGTCTTGAAATAATCTTCCGGCAGCTTCACTTTGCCGTCGAAAATCGTGATCAGGTGCTCGCTCTCCAGCGCCGCCGGATTGCGCTCCGGACCGTGGCACTCGAGGCAGAGCGCATTCACGCTAGCGGTGCGCAGCAGGTGCTGGTTGTCTCCGCCATGCGGCTCGTGACAAGTCGCGCATCCTTGCTGGAACGCCGGCTGATGCAGGTGCGGTTTCTTCTCCAGCTCCGCCTGGTCGCTATGGCAAGTCAGGCAAGCAGCCACCGGAGTCGGTTGCACAAATCCCGGCGTGTTGCCGGCATGCGGATTGTGGCAGTCGGTGCAATCTCCGGCCGCTCCCGGATGCTGCACTTTCGCCTTTTCGATCTGCTCGGCTTTATCGGAGTGGCAGGTCACGCAGAGCTCTTTCGCGCTGGCCTGCATCAGAACGACCTTGCCATCTTTCGCAGGAGCGTGGCAGGTATCGCAGCTCTTTTCGGCAAACGGCGGATGCGTGAACTTCGCCATCAGCTTGGGGGCTGCAGACTGATGGGGATCGTGGCAGGTGACGCAGTTCGCCGTGCCGAAGGGCTGGTTCTGATGCGCCTTCTGCAGAGCCGCGTCCTTTACGTCATGGCAATCGATGCATAGCGCCGGAGTCGCCTTGGTCAGGTGGAACTGATTCTCAAGCGTCGCTTCGGGTCCGGTCTTGTGCGTCGTGTGGCAGGTGTCGCAGCCCATGTCCAGCGCGGCGTGGCGACTGCCCTTCTCGGGAACGTTCTCGCCCTGGTTGTGGCAGGTAAGACAGAGATTGTCTTTCTTGTCACCTGACGTCGCCTTCAGCAGCTGATTCTTGAAGTCCGATACGTGCGGATCGTGGCAGGTCAGACAGTCGCGGACTGCGGGCTTGTGCACCGTTCCCTTGATCTGCGTCGCGTCCTTTTCAGTGTGGCAGGTTAAGCAGAGCTTGTAGGGAGTGGTGGTGGTCAGCTTGATGCGAGTGACATCTTTATTCACCCGAACTTCGTGGCAGCTCAGGCATCCGGTGGCAATGGCAGAGTGGACGGATTTTCCTTTGGTCTTGTCTTCGTGGCATTCGATGCACTTCGAAGCGTCCACATTCTTGTCGAGCGGAACAGGGTGAGTCTTGGCCAGAGCCGGAGCAACCGCAATTGCAAGGATGTAAGCCGCCAAACATACGAATTTCGGGAAGGGTTGGCCGAAGGTCAGCCATGTTGCCGGGGCCTTGCGATTTTGGAGCTCTGGGACCATTGCACCTATGCTTTTGCACGACCGTCTCCTGACTCGGGTCGGACTTTTCGAGTTCTCCAATAATCTGTAACTAACTACCTCACAATGAGTTCCGGAAGATGGCGGTTGGTGTTGCGAATTTCCACAGGAGGGAGCCATCTCTCAAATGGGCCTTCTCCCTCAGTGGGACTGGTGGAAATAACGCACGCGCTTGACCTGAAGTTTAGTGATTGAAATCACAGGGTTGCGTGGTGGGTGAAATCGCAGCTGCCCTCCTTTCTACGTGAGTGTTATGGCTCATCCGGCGTGTGGAGCAAAGCGGCCGGAGTCAACGCAAGCCTTTCGGCATGAAGGAGATGCGCAAACTTCGCGCAGTTGGCGTGGAACGTGCATTGTGAGCAAGCGAGGAATAAGCAAAGATATGGCCCCGTCACTTCGCTTCGCGGTCCGCAAAACCTGGCAGACTCTCAGCTCCATCAAGACTGGCGTCGTGTTGATCATTCTGGTCGTCATCTTCTCCGCTGCCGGTACCGTGATCCTGCAGCGCCCCATGACTGATCCCGACGACATGGCGCGGGCTTACTCTCCAGCGATGCTGCGCTTCCTCGACGCCGCGGGTCTGACCGATGTCTTTCACGCGCGCTGGTTCGTGGCTCTGATGATTCTGGTCAGCTTCAGCATCATTGCCGCTTCGGTCGAGCGCTTCCCCAACTCATGGCGCTACTTCGCGCGGCCTTATAAAAGTCCTGATGAAGGTTTCCGCAGAGTTCTGCCGGTCCACGCCACTATCGCCATTGCAGATGAAGAGCAGGGCCTCGGCGCGGCGGAACGCGCGCTCCGGCGCTCCGGATTCAAAGCAGAACGCATCGTGCGCACTGACAGCTTCTCGTTGTTCTCGGAACGCAACCGCGTTTCCGAGATGGCCGTCTACATCGTGCATGCCAGCCTGCTGCTGATTTTTCTCGGTGGCATCGTCGACGCGATCTACGGATGGCGCGGTTTCCTGATGCTGAGTCCCGGCAAAACCAGCAATCAGATCGAAATGAAAAACGGCGTCACGAAAGATTTGCCGTTCGCGATTCGCTGCGACGCCGCCGGCGAAGACACCTATGCCGACGGCACACCCAAAAAATACTGGTCGAAGCTGGCGGTGCTCGCCGGCGGGCGCGAGATCGCGAACAAAGAGATCGTGGTGAATGATCCTCTGGTCTACAACGGAGTGCGTTTCTATCAGGCCAGCTACGGGCGCACCGGCAAACTCGACAAATTAGTTCTGAACGCGACTCCCGTGAAAGGCGGCGCGCCCCAGGAAATCTCGCTAGCCATGAACGAGACGGCCGCGCTGGATGCCGATACTAGCGTGCAACTGGCGGAGTTCATTCCCGACTACGTCGTGCAGGACGGCCATGTATACGCTCGCAGCAACGACGTGGTCAATCCTGCCGTGCACTTGATCGTGACTTCGAAGAAGTCAGGCACCAGCGTGAATTACTGGCTGCCGGAAATTCCCGGCATCGCGGAAAACGCATCGTCACCCTACACACTCGAACCCAAAGACCTGAAGACCGGAGTATTCACCGGGCTGGAGGTTTCTCACGAGCCCGGCCAATGGTCGGTGTGGGGCGGAGTGGTATTGATGGCGATCGGCCTGACCTTTGTTTTCTACGTCATTCACATGCGGTTCTGGATTGTTCCGGTGCAGGACGCGAACGGAAAGCTGGCGCTGTGGATTGGTGGCTCGGCGAATCGCAACCGTGACGCCTTCGAAATGAAGTTCAAGAAAATTGTGAAAGAGATTCAGAAGGAATTGAAACCGGCAGTCGCTGCCGCCATTGAAAGGCCGGCCGCATCAATCTCCGGAAGATAAACTCGGCTTAAGAAAGGAAAGGAAGCACCAATGGAACGAGTCAAAGCAGAACAGCATCCCGCGACCGGAATGACTCTGGTCGTGATGGTGGGGTTGAGCATCGCTTTCCTGCTGGCCATCGCTCTGCTGAATGTGGCGAAGAGTGGAAATATCTTGAGCGAAGCCAACCTGCTGTATGCGGCTCTGGTTTTTTATGCGGGCGCGGGGGCGTTGTATCTCGGTTTCGGTGTCACCGGGACGGATTCTTACATCAAGTTTGCCTCATTAGCGACCTGGGCCGGTCTCATCGCCAATACTGGAGCGGTCGCGCACCGCTGGTATGAGGCCGGCCATCCCCCATTCGCCAGCGTATATGAAATGCTGCTGAGCTTTGTCTGGACGCTGGCCGCACTCACGCTGATCGCCGAAAAGCGCTATGGGGTGAAAGTAATCGGCACCGTAACCATGCCGGTGGCGATCGTCGGCGTTGTACTGATGCAACTGCTGCGCAGCGATGTTCGTCCGCTGGTGCCCGCTCTGCAGTCCACTTGGCTGCACGTGCACGTGACCCTCGCCATGCTGGCCTATGCTGCGTGCGCCCTGAGTTTTGCTCTGGCCATGATGTTTCTGATTCAGGACAAAGTGAAGACCGAGAGCTTCCTGGCTGCTACCAGCGTGTTCACCGCCGGAATTTACGCCGCGATCCTGCTGCGCTTTGAAAAGTGGGGCGGATTTAACGTGGTGGCCTGGGATGCGGAAAACAAAACCGAAGTGTTCATCTCGCGCGGAGTGCGGCTGTTCGTGACTATTCCCGACCTCGGCTGGCTGATGCTCTTGGTCTTTGCCGCCGTCGCCGCGCCGCTCGTGCTCTACATTCTGGCGCGCGTGAAGCGCAACGAGAGTTACCTCGCGCTCGCGAATCGGGCACTGTTCATCAGCATTCTGCTGCAGACCCTTGCCCTGGTTTTCTTCATCCTGCGCGCGCGGGATGGGCAATATCCCTCGCTCGACGCGGACGGCCTCTACACCACCAGCCTGGCCGCGAGCCCTTTTATTCTCTCGGCACTGGTGGGCGGAATTTTCGCCAACCTGCTCTACCTGCTCCTGCTGTGGCGCCGTGACGATCTGCAGCGCCTGCTGCCGGATGCGGAAGCGCTCGACCGCATCACCTACAAAACGATTTGCATTGCATTCCCTTTGCTCACCCTGATGATCGCCGCCGGCGCCTTCTGGGCCAACCGGGCCTGGGGTTCCTACTGGAACTGGGATCCCAAAGAGACGTGGGCGGCGATTACGTGGCTGGTGTATGCCGGATATCTGCACATGCGCATAACCCGCGGCTGGCGCGGCCGTCGAGCGGCTTACTTCGCCATTCTCGGATTCGCTGTCGTGATGTTCACCTTTTTCGGGGTGACCTACTTGTTGCCCGGACTGCACGCTTATGCCTGAGACTGCAAGACAGATCAACAATTCGCCAGAATCCAAAGCCCAACCCGTGGAAGCGATTCGGCCAGCACGCCAGAGCAGGTTCAGCACGGGATACTCGAGCGATGAGGCTGCGATGGAGCCTGTTTCCAGGGCCGTGGCGGAACTTGGCGCATCCGAAACCCAGGATCCTGAATTACCGTGGTTTCGCATCAACTGGGAAATCAAAGCGCTGGTACCGATTGCATGCGTCCTGCTGGGCGGCATGCTGCTGTTTCTTTTGGCTACTCTCTCCTGGCGAGATCCCGAACGCCACATCGTGTTGCTGGTTGCGGGCGCGGGCGCCGTTGCGATCTGCGGCGCGCTGCTGGTTGTGTTGACCTACACTGTGCAGCGCCCCATGGTCGAACTGCAGCAAAAGATCGCGCAGCTCGGCAGAGGCGATCTTGGCGTCTCTGTCAGTTTTTCCCAGCGCAACGATGAGATCGGAGACCTCGGCCGGAATTTCAATCGGATGGTCGAGCAACTGCGCGAGAGCCGCGTCGAGATTGAGCGCCTGCATCGCACCCAGATGTCCCGCGCTGAGCACATGGCGACTCTCGGCGAAATGGCCACCGGCCTGGCCCA
>Ga0187805_10000052_pt1 | contig 33640 bp, 28 predicted proteins | sample NC_wetland_sal_i_6_FD_132965 | JGI IMG/M metagenome (GOLD analysis project Ga0187805, IMG submission 132965) | Wetland sediment microbial communities from Neuse River Estuary, North Carolina, USA - Control_5 | ecosystem: Environmental > Aquatic > Freshwater > Wetlands > Sediment | place: USA...
AGCTTCACAAAGCTTGCCGCGGGCCATTTCACGGACCGCTTAAAGCACCGCAAGCCGCTCGCCGTATTCGGTTACGCGGTTACGGCGCTTTCCACCGCCTCCTTCGCATTTGCCACGCACGCGTACTCCGTTCTCATTGGGCGCACGGTGGCCTGGCTAGGACGCGGCGTTCGTTCACCGGCGAAGAAAGCGTTGCTGGCTGCGGATGTCACACCGGACGCGTACGGGCGGGCGTTCGGGCTCGAACGTTTGATGGATACGGTGGGAGCGATTGTCGGGCCGCTCACTGCGTTGTGGCTGCTGGAAAAAACCGGACACAACTACCAAAAAGTTTTTCTCTGGACCTTGCTGCCCGGTCTGGTGGCCGTCGCCTGTTTCTGGCTATTGGTGCGCGAACGGACCATTGTCGCAAAGCAGAAGCGCTCGTTTCTGACCGGCGTTCGCGATTTGCCGGTTGCGTTCCGGCGTTTTCTTCTGGGAGTCGGCGTATTCGGCGCGGGTGATTTTTCGCATTCGCTGCTTATTCTCTACGCTTCGCGCATGCTCGCGCCTGCATACGGAATTGCGCGCGCGGCTAGTATCGCGATCGTGCTTTATACGCTGCACAATGTGTTTTACGCCGGCTCGGCCTATGCGAGCGGCTGGCTGAGTGACCATGTGCCGCAGAGGAAAATTGTTCTGGCTGGCGGTTATGGTCTGGCGGGAATCACTGCAATTCTGCTGTGTACGGGCACGCATTTGCTTTGGCTGTTGGGCGTGATTTTTGTTTTGGCGGGTCTGTATGTCGGCACTGAAGAAGCTCTCGAAGATTCCGTCGCAGCGGAACTTGTTCCGAAAGAACAACATGGGATGGCTTTCGGCACACTGGCTGCGGTCAACGCCGTCGGCGATTTTCTATCGAGCCTTCTAGTGGGATTTCTTTGGAGCGCCGTTTCCGCACAGGTTGCATTTGCCGCTTCCTCGCTCCTCTTTTTTGCCGGAGCGATTCTTATTCTTCGGCTTCGCCGCTAACTGCTTTCTTCGCGCCAAATCGGATGCACAATTCAACTATTCGTGCGGAGGCAGCTCCGTCGGCCATTGCGTGACGCCGATCCTGCCGTCAGGTTCCAGTTCAATCGCTGGCGCGTACAGCCCGAGAAACTGGCGCCGCCACCACAAACCATGTTCTTTTTTTCCCGCCATGGATGTGAACCAGTATTGCCAGAGGACAGCGCGAACGTAGCGCGGAGGCGCATTCGGAAAGGGATTTGCGGCGAAGAGGGCGAGCACGTCCTGGTTGTTCGAGAGCAATCTGCGTTCGGTGCGCAAGACTATCGGATTGTCGCGCCACTCGCCGAGTGACGCGAACCACAGGTTCCAGTCGAATCGCGGCTGATACGGCGCGTAGATGCGCGGCGCTTTGTCCAGCTCCTGCGGTTTGTGGCGGAAAGGATACGCGACCCACGTCTTGCCGTCATTCGAACCTTGGAATTCGATTTCGTAGCGGCCGCGCGTCATGACCGCGAAAAGGCCATAGCGGTTGGCGATGCGAAAGGGATCGAGCAAAGAGACCGGTGTAGTGGGAAACGGGACAGGTGAGATCATCCAAAACATTTGCACGGTGGCGGCGTAAAAAATCCATGTCAGCACAAACGCAACGATAACTATGCGAAGTGGGGAAAGCCGGGAACGGAATTTTCCCCACCGGTCATAAAAGCTTTCGCGTTCGACGGCTCTCTCGTTTGCAGAGGGGCTCGAGGACGGCTCTAAAATGGAGAGCGCGTCTGCGCCGAGCGGACTGGGCTCGACGGCAGTCGGAGCCGCTCGATCAAGAAGCGGCTTTTTCCAGTTCGCTGGAAGACATTGCATCAGGAAACGGTCGTCGAGAAGAAGAAATCCCAGTATCAGGACCAAATAGTTCAGAAACGTATAATTCGCCGTCAGAATGATGCCGATCTGCCAGGGCGTCACAACGAAAAAGAGGCCGATGCGAATCCGCCGCGGGAGGAACGCGGCCCAGATCAGCGCGAGCTCGAGCGCGAGGGTGAAGAAAGCCGTTGTCGCGTGAAACCAGGGTGGCAAATGTTGGACGTACCAGCCGATCCAGGTGGGCAGCGGGCCGTTCTGGTAATACTCATCGAGTGCGGTGAAGTGCCGCCATTCGGTATCGCCGCTCATGATCTTCGCAACGCCGGACTCGAAGTAAATGCGGAACCATTCCCAGAGCAAAAGGTAAAGCGCGGCGCGCACGAGGGGCTGCGTTTGGCCGAGGCACGGCCGAAATCCGCCGGGCGTAAGAAATAGCGAAAGAAATCCGGCCTCAAGCAACATTCCGTCAGATTGGTAACCGGAGAACTCCCCTGCGGCGCTTACAAACGAAAGAAAACACACAAAACATACGACGAGCATCCCGCGAGGCCAAAGATTGAGGACAAGAAGCACCGAAGCGGCCATTCCGGCCCAACAAAGCGCCATCAACATGTGCGAGCTGCTGGAAAACCACAGAAGACTCGGTGCATACCAGTAGCGCTCAAATCCAACCTGAGCCGCGATATTTTTTAAGTACTCGCTGGCCGGGAGGATTCCCTGGGGACCGATGAGCCCACGAATTTGAAAAACGAGCGAGAGAAATGCGGAAAAATAAATGACGCCGAGAGCGCGCAGAAAAATCCAGCGGGCCACGAAACGATCCGAAGGGCCGTTGCGCGAATCAAAAAGCCAGCGGATGAGGGACGACGGAGTCCAGTCCATAGATGCGGGACATTATACCGGGATGGCAGCGGGTACTGACGGCTTCAGCATTCATTGGCGGCGTTCTTTGTGCAGAGCGTGGCGCGGATCGACGTGCAGGGAACACGTTCCATCCTGGCAAAGCTCGCGGTTCCAGCGGTATCGATTGCGCGCGACCCATCCGTACAAATGTTGCGCGATGAAATGGATTCCGGGAACAAGAAGCAGCCAGGCGATTAGCTTCCAGCCGGGCAGAGTCAGCCCGATGCGCGCCCAAGCGTCGGCTCCAGAATAGACGCGGCCGCGGGAATCGACGGCTTGCATCAAGCGCATTGCCTCCTCGATATTGACTTGGGGAAAGCGCGAGGGCACGGTCGCGTCGTGAAGGTCCAGCAGATCGACCGATCCGTGCGAGTCCATGCGCCTGACGCGGTCCACACTGGCGCGGCATAAGTTGCAGGCTCCATCGTAAAGAACGGTAAGCTTGGCCACTATTCTCCTTCAACAGTCGCTCGAGCCAGCGATATGCTTTGTTGCCGCGAGAATCGCCGCCATCCTCATTCTAGCAAGCAACGCGCACGAGCCGCGATGCAGCCACCCCTGGACGGGGAAGTGCTCCCGGAAAATTTCGGTGCGGCCTGTAAACAGCGCGCAGTTCTCTGTTGCAGCCATTATCGCCGCGTGCTAGCCTTGGCGAATAAAAGGCGAATTGCAGGAGGAACGCTCAATGTCCCATTCTCTCGCCGTGCGGGCTACTGTGCCGGCCTCGCTCGAACCGGTTGTAGGCTCGTCGCTGGCTCGCGTGCGCGAAGTGCTGGACACTCTTGCCACGCGAGACGTCAACGGCGATATTCTCACCGCCGTGCGGTACTTTCCGGCGCGTGAAGCACAATGGGCGGAGTTCCTCGCTTGGGTTCACGCGGATCTGGTCGCTGCTTACGCGGCGAAAGGCATTCGCCATCTCTACACGCATCAAGCAATCGCGGCGGAAGCCGTTCGTGCCGGCAAGAATATCGTGGTTGTCACGCCCACGGCTTCCGGAAAAACGCTTTGCTACAATCTGCCGATTCTGAGTTCCATCCTGGAAAACTCGGACACGCGCGCACTGTATCTCTTCCCCACCAAAGCGCTGGCGCAGGATCAGTTGGCGGAGCTTTACGACCTGAATCAGCGCTTGGACAACCGCTTCGGCGTTTTCACGTATGACGGCGATACGCCCGCCGACGCGCGCAGAGCTATCCGCGAAAAGGGCCACGTGGTGCTCACGAACCCGGACATGCTGCACACGGGCATCCTGCCGCACCACACGCGCTGGACGCGCCTGTTCGAAAATCTCAGCTACATCGTCATCGACGAGCTGCACACCTACCGCGGCGTTTTTGGCAGCCATCTTTGTAATGTGCTTCGGAGGCTGCGGCGCATCGCGAATTTTTATGGGCGCGATCCGCAATTCATTTGCTGTTCGGCAACGATTGCGAATCCTGGCGAGCTGGCGAGCAGGCTGATCGAGAAAGAAGTGGACGTCCTCGATACCAACGGCGCTCCCGCAGGCGAAAAAACTTTCGTATTTTATAATCCGCCCGTAGTGAATCGCGCGCTCGGGATTCGCCGCAGCTACATCAATGAAACATCCCGCGTCGCACAAGAATTTCTAAAGCGCGACCTGCAAACCATGGTCTTCGCGAATTCGCGGCTGCAGACGGAGATTCTCCTCACGTATCTGCTGCAAGCGAATCCTCAGCCGCCCGGCAAGCAGGAGACGATTCGCGGCTATCGCGGCGGCTATTTGCCGAATGAGCGCCGCGAAATCGAGCGCGGCTTGCGCGACGGCCGCATACGGGGCGTTGTTAGCACGAGCGCATTAGAGCTGGGGATCGATGTGGGCTCGCTCGATACAGTAGTGATGGCGGGTTACCCCGGCTCGATCGCCGGAACCTGGCAACGAGCGGGGCGCGCCGGACGCCGCAGCGGCAGCTCTTGCGCCGTGATGGTTGCTTCTTCGTCGCCGCTAGATCAATTCATCGTCCGTCATCCAGACTATTTCTTCGGCAATACTCCGGAGCATGCCTACATTCAGCCGGACAATCTCGAAATTCTCATCAATCATCTAAAGTGCGCCGCTTTTGAATTGCCCATCGCTCCCGGCGAACATTTTGGAGGAGCCGATCTCCCTGACCTCTGCGCACGGCTCGCGGACGCAGGCTTCCTGCATCTTGCCGGAGATCACTATCACTGGACGCACGAAGCGTATCCAGCCGACACGATCAGCCTGCGCTCGATCACCAGCGACAACTTCATCATCATCGATATCACAGGCGGGGCTACTGTCATTGGCGAAGTGGATTTTCCCAGTGCGCTTGTTTTTCTGCATGAGAAGGCCATTTATATTCACGGCGGGCAGCAATATCACGTCGAGCATCTCGATTTCAAAGAGCGCAAGGCTTACGTCAAGCAGGTGGACGCCGACTACTACACCGACGCCGTGCGCTACACACAGGTTCGCGTGCTCGAAGCGTCTGAAACCGCCACCGCATCCGCTTCATCCTTTAATTTGCATTCCCACGGCGACGTCCTCGTGCGTTCGCAAGTCGTCGGCTTCAAGAAAATAAAATTCTTCACCAACGAAAATATCGGCGACGGCAAGCTCGAGCTTCCCGAAAACGAAATGCACACGACCTCGTACTGGATTACGCTCGAGAGGCCGCTGCTCGAGTCGCTTCCCTACAGCGTCAGCGAGCGGCAGAGCGGAATGTTCGGCCTGCTGCACGCGCTTGCATCTGTCGCTACGCTGCTCTTGATGTGCGACGGTCGCGATCTTGGGACCGCCATCGGCGACCGCCCACCAGCTCCGGATACTGGCGCCGAAATTGTAGAAGCGCGGCATGCTGCGCCCCTGCACTGCCCAGGCACTGGCCCGATGGATGATTTCACGCCTTCGCGCCTGAGAGACGCCTCTCGCGGCAACCTCAAGGAATTTTTCGAGCCGAATCTTTATCTCTACGACGCCTATCCCGGAGGCATCGGCTTTTCCGAGCCGCTTTTCCGCGCTCATGACTTGCTCATACAAAAAACGCGCGAGCTCATCGCCGCATGCACTTGCGATCAAGGCTGCCCGTCCTGTGTCGGCCCCGCTGGCGATCTTGCTCCGCGCGCCAAAGAAGCAGCACTCGCTCTCCTCGACAGGCTGCGTGGCTAGATGGCTGCCCCCGCCGACAAATTCGCACGGCTCGCCGCGCTCAGACCCGCTCGCCCGGTTCCTTCGCGTCCAGCGGCGCTGCGCGCACCCGATCAAGAGGATTCACTTGCCCGCCTTCTTGGCGCAGGCGTGGCGAAAAATCATTTCGGCGAACATCTCGCCATTCGCAACTGGTTTTCTACGCCTGAATTTTCCGAACCGTCCGCCGTCGCTCTCGATCTCCTCTCCCGCACTCGCGAAGCTGCTCTTTCACGCCGGATGCGCGTGGCCCTCGAAGATCCGGCTCACTGGCTCTTCCTGGACACGGAAACAACCGGCTTAGCCGGCGGCACGGGCACCTATCCTTTTCTAGTGGGAATCGCCTGGTGGGACGCCGGCGGCCTGCAAGTCGAACAATTCTTCATGCGCGATTTCTCGGAAGAGCATTCGGTCCTTCACGAACTTGCCGAGCGCCTCGCGGGGCGTCCCGTGCTCGTCACTTTTAACGGCAAATCCTTCGACTGGCCGCTCCTTGAAAATCGTTTCACCATGACGCGCTCCATCCCTACGCCGCGTCTCTCGGCACATCTTGATCTTCTCCATCCCGCGCGCGCGCTCTGGAAGCTCCGCCTAGGCTCTGTCCGTCTGATTGAACTCGAGCGCCGTGTTCTCGATGCTTCGTGTCTTGGCTGGCATCGCGAAGACGACATCGCTTCCGCTCTTATCCCGCAGCATTACTTCGACTATCTGCGCGGCGGCTCCTGCGACCCGATTGCGGGCATCGTGCGTCACAATCAAATGGATTTGCGCGGCCTTGCCGCTCTTTTCGGCAAAATCAATGAACTTCTCGCATCTCCGGACAGAGACCGCGAAGGAATCGACAGCCTCGACCTCTTCGGCCTATCGCGTTTCCTGGGCCGCCGTGGTGACTCCGATCGCGCTTCGGCCGCTTGCTCGCGGGCCCTTGACCTCGGCCTTCCTGCCGAATTTCGCCCGCGCGCCCGCCGCGAACTTGCTCTGCTCGCAAGACGGCGCGGCGATCACGCCGCCGCAGCCGCGCTATGGCTCGAACTCGTTGCCGATCCACAGGATGGTGTGCTGGCTTGTGAACAACTGGCCATCCATTACGAGCGCCGCGCCAAGGATCCCGCTCGCGCTGACGAATTTGCCCGCCTCGGCCTCGCCAAGCTTCGCCACATGCACTCGCACTCGCGCGATCCTCGCGCCGCAAGCCGCGCCTCGCGCCAAGCAGATAAATTCCTGAACCGAATCAACCGATTGGAAGGCAAAAGCAGAAACGCGTCTCGTGGATCGGCAGGACTGCCGCTCGCAAATTCAGTAGTCCTGTAAGATTCAACCGCTACGGCTCTTCGCCGCCAGATATTGCCTTGCTTCGCGACATGCAAAAGGATTGGCCGCCGGGAAGCGCATGCCAGCAAGACGAAACCGGCCTAGCGCTGAGAAGCGGCCGCCGCTTTGGATGCCTCGGGAGCGGCCGGCCATCCGAGGAGACCGTCGATGCCATCAAAGATGGCGCGCGTAGTGCCCTCCACGGAGACGCACTCAGTTGACACGCAGCGCAAGAACACTCCGCCATCTGGCGTATCAAACGAAAGAAAATTTGGCAGCTTCTTCAGGCTTTTGGGCTCGCCGTACTTTTTCTCGAGCGCCTCCGTGTACGTTTCATAGAAGCGCACTGCTTGATCTTCGCTGTCCAACCGCAGGCGGGCCGCCAGGATCAGGTGTTTGTTTTGTTTCTGCTCGTAAAGAACGTACCGGTCTCCGTCCCACGCCGCGGCAAGCGGGGCAGCTCTCTCTTCACTCAGAAATTGTTTCAGTATTTCCTTCCATCCAAACTCCCCCATCACGTTCTCATCAATTTTCTGCCACTCAGACCCAAGCAGTCTGTCCAAAGAGGGGATCGTGACTTGAACAGGAGCTTTTTCTGATTTGTAGAGGGACGGATGCATAATCTGCTGCGTCGAGACCGGAGGCCTGGCAAAAACCCCCGACACGCCGCTCCACTGCGAACTCCTCAGGATCGCCGCCGAAAAGGTCAATCCGTCGAAATAAGGAAAAATCAGCGAATCTCTCAGAAACTGAGGCGCCTCTTTCAGTTTGGGTGTCTCGGACAAATCGCCGGCAAACACGGCAGGGTCAAACGGCGGCAAATCCTCGACAGAACGCCCCGTTCCCTTCAACAGGTAATCGATCATCGCGGCCATGGCGCTGCCTTCTAGCACGGCTTCGCGCGCCATCTCCGCATCGTCGTTCGGCCGCGCCGCTTTTACCCAGGTCTCGATCCGAAAATGCTGGTCCTGGAGCGCATGGGTCAATTCATGAGCCATGACCATGCGTTGATCTTCCAGCGGAATCCAATCCGCAACATAAAACTCTCGCGCTCTAGGATCGTAGAGCCCGGCGATCTGCTCGGTCAGCAGATCAATCATGAAGTGGTCCAAATCAAAACCCTTTGGTATCAAACCGAAAGCCTCGGCGCTGCGTTCTTCGCCGTAGCGCTCGGCTGGATTTTTCTCGTCATCCATCTCCCGGATGACGTAGGCGCGGATTTCATCGCGCGAACGCAGAGTCTTCTTGAGCGGAGTCAGAAGCTTGAGCCCGGTGATCTCGCTCACTTGCTGCAGCACTTCGTCCGCCGTGGCTGCGAATTCGGCATTGTCCACCTTCGGTTGGGCAGCCGCTGGGGGCGCCGTGGTTGCTTGTTGAGCGCTGAGGACGGCTCCGCCGAGAGGGCACAACGCGGCCAGCAGCAGGGCGCAGAGAATGTTTGAAACTCTCTTGAGCGATAACGGCATCATCTTTGCAGAATACCAGATAACCCTGCGTGGCTACGGCAGATGGAGATGGCTGGTGCTAGCTCATTGGAATCGCTCTCGGACATCAGCGTTCCGCTCTATTCCATCAGGCCCATGTCTGCCAGTGGCCTTTCGAATTGCTCCATCCAGTCTCAGCAGCTAAGAAAAGTGAATGGTGGCTGGAGCCATGTGTTAAAAATCATGAACGAGGTTATTCGCTGCTTGCGGCTGAACAATTATCGGAAGGGAAATTCACAATCGCCTGTTCTGATTCTTTAACAGAATGATAACTCTGTTATACTCTACACTGTAAGCTTCTAGCTCTCTCCCGAGGAAAAAATGCTCCCCGGACTTCGTCTACGGCAAGCCCGTGAACGACTTGGTTTAACCTACCGCGATGTAGAACGCTCGAGCTTTGAACTGGCCGCCCGCCGGGGCCGTTCTGAGTTGATTCTTCACATCAGCCGCTTGGCGGACATTGAGAACCGTGGGGTCGTCCCAGGCCTTCATAAACTCTATACTCTTGCAGTTATCTATCATTTAAACCCGCTCGAGATCTTCCGATGGTATGACGTTCCGATCGAGGACTGTTTTCCGGATGGCGGGGCTTTTCATGCGCCCCAGACGCACCTGGCCGCGCCACCTGTTTCTCTCAAAACTCCTTTGCGCTTCGATCCCGCATTCGATCCAAAGCGGACCGAACTTCTTTCCCGCATGGTCGAGCAATGGGGAAGTCTCGAGGGCGTGCTCACGAACGGAAGTTCTCGTCATCGATACGGCTATATCGGCTCGTCGGACCGGCGGATGGTGCCCCTTCTGCGCCCAGGAAGCGTCGTGCTCGTCGATGTGAGCGTGCACCGCATCGAAGACGAAAACTGGGCCAACGAATATGACCGGCCCATCTATTTCATAGAAGTGCGCAACGGCTACCGCTGTGGATGGTTTCATCAGGATGGCACACGGCTGCTCATGCAGCCCCACCCGCTTTCTCGTTGTGTGCCGGAGGCATGGCGCCTCCCGGAAGAAGCCGAAGTGGTCGGCCGTGTGGTGGGTGTGGTTACCCGGCTGAATGAGCCGTGGAACATTCCTGCTGGAGAATCTCCAGCAATGCGCGGAGATTCGAGCAGAAAAGCTCCTTGAGATAGCCGGGAGAGCGCTCGGGCATCAGAACGCGGTAGGCTTCCATTCTGCGCCAATGCGCCACCGCCTCGCAAAGCCCGCCGGGCATTCGTTCGAGGCATTGTTTCAGGTCCGATTCTTGCCGTTCCAGCGGAGTTTCCAAAATTCTCTCGAAGATTTGCTCATGGCAAAGTTGCAAGGCCTGTTGCATCGCTTCGTCTGGATACAATGCCGCCAGACCTGCGTGCTCATACCTTCCGCTCGACAGGTCGCGCAACGAGGCCACATAGGTTAGCCTGCCAAATTCCCCCGGAATGCCCGCCAGAGTTGTCAGCGTGAAGTCCTGAACGATGCGCCGGTTTTGCTGGAGTTGCGTAATCATATCCGTCCGTCGCCGTTCCGAAGTCGGAACGCTTTAAATCATTACCTTTCGTACATCCCATTGCCCTTCATGGTTGAGCCCGGAGGGTTCATCCATGACAAAAAAGTTCTTGGTTCGCTTCGGTTTGCTTTTCTGCGCGGTTTTGATCCTACTACCTGTTAACACCTCGGTCAAACACTTATCCAGTAATCGCATCTCTCCCAGTGCGGTCGCCATTCTCAGCGGTACGCCTCTGCCTTTTCCAACCCCGCCAGGCCGCAGCTTCCTCGCCGCCAGTGGTACGCCTCTGCCCTTCCCGACTCCGCCAGGCCGCAGCTTCCTAACCGCCAGCGGTACACCTCTGCCTTTCCCGACTCCGCCAGGCCTGTTTGCGTAGAGGCCGAGGATCGCTTAGAGCTCCGCAACTCGCTTGAGATGGGGCATCGGGTTGCGGAGCTCAATTGCCCAAATTCTAAGAAAAGCCTAATACTTGCCGTCCGCCTTTCAATCAACTCAACAGATCGTTATACTCCACTAAGCGCGTTCTCACATATTTGATTCCGCCCATCAAGTCTGGCTTCTAAGGATCCAACGCTCCCCGTAAGCACTCGCCCTCACACCGCAGGTTCCAGTACCAACTGTCCAGCGCGCCGTCGCGACTAGTTTATTTACTGGCCAGTTAAGACATGCTAGGATGCATGACAATGGGCGCGATGGCACTCTCGATAAAGAGCATTTGGGCTTGTAGCATTGCAGCTCAATTGATCGTGCTGTTTCTGCTCATCTCGAAGGAGAATTTTCGGAAGGTACCATTTTTTTCTACCTATGTATGCCTAAATCTTGGCCAAGCCGGTTCCGTACTGGTTTTGCTGATATTCCCTTGGATGAGTTCCCAGAGCTTTACCACATACGCATGGGTTTCGGAATGCGTCACGCTTTTGGCGCAAGCTCTGGCCACCACGGAAATTCTGGCCATCGTCCTTAGACCCTACGCTGGAATTCGTGGCCTTGGTTGGCGCGTCCTCGCCGTCACTTCTTCTTTCGTGATAGTCGTCGCGGTTCTTGTGGGCCGCGGCCACACCGCTCTAGAAGGGTGGTTCGAGCTCAACCGTGGCTACCACCTCACTTTTGCCACGGCTCTCATTCTCTGCTTGCTGCTCATCCGCTACTACTCGATTCGAGTTCCCTCCGCTTACAAAATGATCCTCGCAGGATTTTGTCTTAATTCCTGCGTCGAAGTCCTGGTCAACACCGTCATTCAGTTGCTCTTCCATAAAGGCTTTGCGGCACTTGCAACCACCTGGCAATTTCTGACTACGCTGTCGTTCGTGGTTGTTCTTGGCATCTGGGTGGTGGCTCTCAGGAAGCCCTTTCCTGCCGACGAGCGGCAAATGGCCTCGCTCCTGGATTCCGATTACCAGCGGCTCTCTCCAGAAATCAATGAGCAGCTGCGTTTGCTGAATGAAAAGCTCCTGCGGCTTTGGAAACTGGAGGCACGTTCACATTGAATCTCGCTCTTTTAATCCTTTGCGGCTTTGCAGTGCTACTCTTAATTCTTCTGATTGGGGTACTTCGCGATCCGCGAAGGCTCGAGAATTCGGATGGCGGCAGCAGCATCTCGGAAGAGCCGGCACGGCGTCACGTCACCTACTTCCCGCAAGTGCGGCAGTCCATGGCCGCCATGGCGGCAGAAGACTTGGCTTTTCTTTCCGCGAAAGGATCTCGCAGGCTGATCCGCCGGGTGCGGAAGGAGCGGCAAAGAATCGCTCTCACCTATCTAACTTGCCTCCGAGATGACTTTATGAAGTTATGGCGATTGGCCCGAGTCATTGCCTCGTTGTCGCCACAAGTTGCTGTTGCACAAGAAATTGCGCGGTTCCGCTTGGGGATGGTCTTTATCTTGCGATATGAGATGGTCCGCCTCGAATTCCTCTTCGGATTCTCGCCGCTTCCCGAGCTCAGCTCTTTAAGTGAAACCGTCAGCAGGCTGGCGCTGCGTTTGGAAACGGCAATGAAGGATGTTGGAGAACGCGCAGCTCTGGCTGCGAAATTGGGGTCATCTCTCGACGGGCGAGATATGAATACTCCCTAATGCTCCATCCACAGCTTCGAGCAGCTCTTCAGCCTTAAACGGCTTCTGCAAGATGTAGTTCCCGTTACGCAGCGCCTCGTCTGGCGCTCGGCCTAGCGGCGTGACTCCTCGCATCCAAACACATCGCTTTGCCAAACCCGGTCTGCGCGCGAGAATCCAATCATGGAGTATATTTCGTCCCGCTGTGCCTGCAAGATCGACATCCGCTACAACCAGGTCGAACTCCTGCTTCTCGAGAAGCGCCATCCCATCCGCGGCAGTCTTTGCCGACTCGACTTCGTGCTCGCGTTCGCGCAGGACTGCTCGGACCGCCTCGACGACTGATTCATCCTGATCGATCAATAGGATGCGTGCCTCCCTCGACCGTTCGTGCGCGTGGCGGGAGTCGGGGGCCTTCGCAGGATTTGCCAGTCTTGACGGCTGATAGGGCACCTCAATCGTAAACGACGCTCCTTGCGGAGGGACGTTTCGTACACGGATCGACCCTCCATGTTCCGTGACGATGCCATAGCAAATACTCAATCCCAACCCGGTGCCCTTGCCCACCGGCTTCGTCGTGTAAAAGGGATCGAAGACTCTGGACGCATCTTTTACGCCCGGCCCGCTGTCGGTAAACTCAATGAACAGTTTGTCTCCATTCGCGCCCGTGCGCACCCAGAGATCCCCTTCGTTGGAATGCTCCAGCATGGCGTCCACGGCGTTGTTGACCATGTTTAGGAACACCTGTTGCAATTGATGGGGATCCGCCGAGGTCAAGGGGAGATCCGCTGCAAGTTCCAGGTGCACGCGAATGTGATTCATTCTCAGGTCGTAGTCCCGCAGTGCGAGAGTTTCTTCCAAGATCAGATTGAGCTGGACCGGGACGCGCTCTGGCTTGTGCTGCCGCGCGAAGCTCAGCAGGTTCTGCACGATGCGGTGCGTGCGCTGCGCCTGTTTGTACAGTTTTTCCGAATATTCAATCCCTTGCGGTCCCATTTGGCCACTCGAGGTGAGCAACTGGCTGTATCCGAGAATGGCCGTGAGCGGATTGTTCAGCTCGTGCGCCACGCCTGAAATCAATTGGCCCACCGCAGCCATCTTCTCGCTGTGCAAAAGCTGCTCCTGCGTTCGGCGCAGGTTCTCGTAAGCCTGACGCGATTCTTCATAGAGGGTTGTGCGTTCGATGGCGCTCGAAAGCTGGCTGCCGACCGCGATCAACAAGTTGATGTCGGCTGGCGAAAACTCTTTCGGCGTCCGACTTCCCACCGTCAGCCCTCCGATGACCCGGTCCTTTGACCAAAGAACCACAATGTAGGCAGAAAGAAGTTCTTCCTTTCTCTGTGCCTCGCGAAATATCGCGGGCAACGGCAATCCCTGCACGGATAGAAATGTCGCGTGCACAGCCTTGATGTGACCCAGCAGCTCGGGCTTTAAGTTGACCGCAGGGAAATTCCGGGCGTACTCGGAACGGTGCCCCACCGCTGCCACCCGCCGAATCTTCGTCCCCGCTTCATCAATAAGGTAGAGCGCGCACGCATCCAAGCTGAACAGTTCCGCCATCTGCCGCAGCGTCCGGTGAAGCGAATCGCTCAGGTCCATCGACTCCATCAGCGTTTGCCCGATGGAGTTCAATACTAAGAGCTCCCGGTTCCGCCGCCGGATTTCCTGCTCCGCGCGCTTTCTCTCGGTGATATCCAACAGAAAACCCTGATACGCCGTGACGTTCCCCGCTGCGTCTTTTACGGCGATGGAAGACTCCAGCACCGTTCGAATCTCGCCATCCTTCCGCTTCATCTCAAACTCGAAATCCGCAACGGTGCCGTGTTCCTGGAGCAGCTTCTTGAGCCGTTCGCGGTCCCCTGCATTCGCATACATCGAGCCAGGTATATCGGCTCCCAGCAATTCCTCGCGGTTCTCATAACCCGTCATGCGCAGCATCGCATCGTTGAAATCCAGGAATCTTCCTTGCGGCGTGGAGATAAAAACACCTTCCTGCACGCTCGACACAAGCGTGCGGTACTTCTCTTCGGCGCGCTTTCTTTCCGTGATGTCTTTCAGAACGTGCACGGTGCCCAGCTGGCTTCCCGCCGGGTCAGTGAACGTGGAATTCGATGCTAGAAAATATCCTTGCAGCCACGGGTCCGGCTCATCCCCTTCCCCGGCTTTCCCTTCGCAATACGGGCACATCTCATAAGCGGTATTCTTTCGCGTGAGCAAGTCCGTCACGCCGCGGCCAACGAGCGCTTGCGAGTCCCTTCCCAGCAGTTGGCCCAACCGCACATTGCACCGGAGAATTCGTCCTTGCCGGTCGTGCACCAGAATGGGGTCTCCGATGGAATCAAACGTGTACGCCCACTGCTGTTGGACCGTCGCCACTTGCTCGAACAACCTGACGTTTTGCAGAGTCAATCCCAATAAATTGCTGATGTTGAGAAGGTACGAAATCTCATCCGCCTGAAACTGTTCGTTCTGGGTCGAACCTATCGCGATGATCCCCAGAGGCCCGTCTTTTCCTGGCAGCGCCATCGTAATGATGTTACCGATGCCGCTTTCCGCCATTCTTTGCCGCACGCTCGCGTCCTGTTCTTCCTCCAGCCTTAAAAATTCGCAATCCTTGTGCAAGACCTGCTGGGACCACGGCGCCTTCGCAGGCAAGCTTCCGTGCTTTTTTAAAAACTCCTGCGTAAAGCCGACCGATGCGTGCACCACCAGCTGCGTCTTGTCTCCCTCGCCTTCCAGCAACCTCACCAGCCCATGCGTCGCTCCCAGGCTCTTCACTAGATCCCGGAGCACACGGTCCAGAACTTCCTGCACGGAAAGCGTTTGCGTACTCGCGGTCGTCAACAGGGTGAGCCGCCGCAGTTTCTCGTTCAATTCTACCGTCCGCGATCGTGCGCCCTCCAAAACCACCACCACCATCGCAATTCCGAGCGCGACCCCCAGCAAGTGATCAAATGCCACCCGCAGCAAAAAGTACGGCTGTTGCGTCCAGAGGTGTCGATCTATTCCGTGCAGCCCGTCCAACAGAAATATGCCGCCCAGCAGCCGTACTCCGTGCCCTCCTTGCGACTTTGGCGACCTCCAAAGCACCATCCCGGCCCACAGGCATATCGCGCTCATTAGCAACGCTGTTCCCCAAGGCACGTTCCCGTAGGATGGAGCGACGCTACGCTGGAAGTAGTACACCGCGAGCAGCACGACTCCCGCGAGCGGCAGGACTGGCCAGCCGCGCTTCCCAGCGCCGGTCGTAAATCGCATGATCGCAGCCGTCAACAACACCAGCGCGGCCACTTTTCCTACCACAACGGCTACCCACAACTCCGGAAGATTGCGGCTCAACATCGTGATTTCGCACAGCGAGGCCAGCGTAAAGCTTAACCACCCCGCCACCCACATTCGGAAATACCTGTTGATATGATCGCGCTGGAAAATGAGGAAGAGGACCAGCAGGACGATGAACGCCGACGCTTCGAAGAGAGCAATCCCGAGCAGGCCTTGGTTTGCCAACACGATGCGCTGCCTCCCGGTCTGAATAGCCGTCGCCGCTATGCAAGATCCTTGTGATTTCTTGCCGTGGACAGCTCAAAACCTTCTTTGAAACTTCTCTCGACGCTAGCACGCTGTTTTCTTAATGGGCAAGGGCACCTCAGTACTGCTGTGCCGTCCCGTATAATGGCGGTGGGGGCAAATACTCGTGGAGCTAGAACAGATACTGGTCGTCGACGATGAAGAAGCGATTCGGGAAGTCGTTTCCACCATGCTCGAATCGAAGGGTTATCGCTGCACGGCAGTAAGCAATGGCCGCGCCGCTCAAGAACAGGTTAAAAGGTCCACGCCGGATCTCGTCCTTAGCGACATGATCATGCCCGAAATGGATGGCATCAAGCTGCTCGACTGGCTCCGCGAATATGACCCTGAAGTCCCTGTGATCATGGTCACCGCCATTCATGATATCTCCACGGCACTCGAAGCCATCCGCCGTGGCGCCTACGATTACATCCTTAAACCTTTCGAGAAAGACCAACTCTTTCTGGGCGTAGGCCGTGCTCTGCAGCATCGCCGCCTGGTCGCCGAAAACCGTAGCTACCAGCTCAAGCTCGAACAACAGGTCGAGGAACGCACCGCCCAGCTCACCGGCGCTCTCGCCCAGCTTGAGCAGTCCTATGACGACACCCTCGAAGCCCTGGGCAGCGCCCTCGACTTAAAAGACGCCGAGACCGAGGGCCATTGCCAGCGCGTCACCGCCTTTACCATATCCATCGCTAAAGCCATGCCCGTTCCCAATCATTACTTGCCCGTTCTCGCGCGCGCCGCTTTTCTCCACGACATCGGCAAAATGGCCATCCCCGACGGTATCCTGCGCAAACCTGGCCCGCTCACCGACCCTGAAAAGGAGGTCATGCGCAGGCACTGCGAAATCGGCTACAACATGCTCATCCGCATCCCGTTCCTTCGCGATGCCGCCGAAATCGTCTTAGCCCACCAGGAATTTTACGACGGCACCGGCTATCCGCGCGGCCTGAAGGGCGAGCAAATCCCGCTCGGCGCCCGCATTTTCACTATCGCCGATTCCCTCGACGCCATGATCAGCGACCGCCCTTACCGCAAAGCTCTCCCCATGCCGCATGCTTGCCAGGAGATTCGCCGCTGCTCCAATACCCAGTTCGATCCCAAGGTCGTCGAGGTCTTCCTAACCATCCCCGAACAACACTGGATCGACCTCCGCGAACACCTAGGTTCCCCTTTCCGTCTCGCCCATTTGAGGAATCTCTAGCTTGGTGATTGTCGTTCGCCTGGAAGCCGTACTCGAAGAATTTGTTTTGGGCGCTCGAAATCAGAATAAACGGCAAACTTCGCAGAAGAAGCTAGAACTTAGCTAGCAGGTGGTTCAGCCCTTTCAAGAACTCGTTCTGAGGTGTAATCAGGCTAACAACCAGATATCCAGCGGATGGGAAGTCGTAGAAGTGGCCAGGATGCACGTACACGCCCTTCGTGGTGAGCAGCTCAAGGGCAAGCTCTTCGTCGGAGCGCATTATTGGCACTCGGATTACCGCGTTCCAGCCGCCTTCCACTTCCAAGCGGTTGCAAGAATTATGCACCGCCAATTGCCTATCGAGTTCGGCGAGGTTAGCTCGGACGCGCGCCATCAACTGCTTTTGAAGATCGTGCCGCTGCTCCAGCAGCGTTGGCAGAACCCATTGAATCGGCGCGTTCATCGAGAGATATGTGTCCGCAATCACTTCGAGGCGCGCCAACGCCTCTGACTTGAGCGGTTCCGGCCCGCTCACGATCAGCCACGCGGCTTTCATCTGCGGCAATCCGCAAATCTTCGAAAGACCGCTCATCGTAAACGTCAGCGCTCCCCGATTCGCGGCAAACGTCGCCGGCTGTTTTTCTTTCAACGCAAAATCAAGAAAAACCTCATCGGCGATAATTGACATGTAGCGCGGTTCGCAAATCTCGTTCAGCTTCTGCATCTCGTTCTGCTTGCAAAAATGTCCCGTTGGATTATTGGGGTGAACCACGATCACTCCGCGCGTTCGCGGCGTGATCGCTTGTTCCAGCGCATGGAAATCGATCTGCCAACCACAATCGTAAACCAGGGGATACCGTATCAGCCGCACATCCTGAATGTCCGCGAGAAACTCGAAAAGCGGGTAGCTTGGCTCCGGAATCAAGAGTTCATCGTCCGGATCGCACAGACACCGAAATGCGTAAGAGTAGGCTTCGCTCGTGCTCGTCGTAAGAAAAATATCGTCGTTCGAGATGGCCGCGTCGTGCTCCGGGTAATAATGCGCCACGGCGCTTCGGGCGATTTCAAGACCATGCGGATCGGGTTCATACTTCATGGCCGCCGGATTTCGCAACGAGTTTAGTATGGCTTCCGATTCATAACGGAATCCGCACTCCGTAGGATTCGATACCGTCAAGTCGATCAGCGGCTTGCCCGCGGCACGATGCGCTTCGAGGGCGGCGCTCAAGCGGTTCGGTTCGAGATTCCAATTGGTCCGTTTTGCAAACATTCGATCCGCGGCGTCAGGAAAAAGCGCCGTCTCGCGGACCTGCGTGGCGATGTTCGGCGGTGACGAATTCGGCGACAGCTTCCGCAACTCGTGTGATTTGCCCGGGACGGAGCTCTGGATACATCGGCAGCGAAATCACCTCTTTCGCGGCGTGCTCCGCGTGGGGAAAATCGCCGGCCTTGTGACCGAGCGAGGCGTACAGCGGCTGCAAATGGAGCGGCACAGGATAGTAGACCGCGCTCCCAATATTTTGCGAGGCCAGAACTTGCTGCAACGCGTCGCGCCGCTCGACGCGAATCGTGTACTGGTGAAAGACGTGTTCGTAGTTTTCGGGAATGAGCGGCGGCGCTATTCCTGGAATACCCAACAGCAACTTTGAGTAGGCAGCCGCGTGCGATTGGCGGGCGCGCTGCCATTCCGGCAAGTGGCGCAGCTTCACGCGAAGAATCGCGGCCTGAAGCTCATCGAGGCGGCTGTTCCACCCGGCCTCACTGCTCATGTACTTGGCGGTTTGCCCGTGATTGCGCAACATCCGCAATCGCGATGCAAGCTCGCTCGAATTCGTCACGATCATTCCGGCGTCGCCGTACGCGCCCAGATTCTTCGTGGGATAAAAACTCATGCACGCGGCGTCGCCCATCGAACCAGTCTTCCGTCCGTTGTACGTTGCACCAATGGATTGCGCGTTGTCCTCGATCACCCGCAAATTCTTTTCGCGTGCAAAACTTAAAATCGGGTCCATGTCTGCGGAGAGGCCGTACAAATGCACGGCGATGATCGCTTTCGTTTTCTGCGTGACGCGCCGCGCCAGGTCGGAAGGATCAAGGTTGTAAGTGTCGGGCCGGATGTCGGCGAAAATGGGTTTTGCGCCAATGGCACTGACGGCGCTGCCCGTGGCGACAAAGGTGAAGGGCGGTATGATAACTTCGTCGCCGGCCTGAACGCCGCAGGCACGCAGCGCCAGAACCAGGGCATCTGTTCCCGAGGCGACACCGATGCCGTGGGCCGCGTCGCACAGCTGGCTGATTTCCGCTTCGAGCGCTGCGCCTTCGCTTCCCAGAATAAATTGTTGCGAGGCCAAGACTCTTTCGATGGCGGCGCGAATTTCGTGGCCGATGGCGGCAAATTGCGCGGCGAGATCCAGCTGCGGCACTGGCGCGGTTGAAGAATTGGTCTGCGTTTGCGCGCTCATCGACCCGAACCATCCATTCATTTTCCGAAATAAAGCAGAGCGAACAAGAAAATCCAGAGCCCATCCATGAAGTGCCAATAGTAAGAGGTAATCTCCGCGGCAACGGAACGCGACACTTTCGCTTTCTCAAATTTGCGGAAGGACACATAGATCAGTGCACAGATTCCGCCGAAGAGATGCAAGCCGTGCAGCCCCGTAAAAATATAAAAAAAGCTGCTAGCCTGATTGGTGGCCACGTAGAAGCCAGCTACCACGAGCTGGCGCCAGGCAACAAGCTGGCCGATCAGGAAAAGTACTCCCAACGCCGTGGCCACCGACCAGCGCGCACGAAATCGGCGGATGTCCCCCCTCGCCAGACGACGCCGCGCCATTTCCATCACCACGCTGCTTGAAAGAAGGATCGCGGTGTTCAACCAAATGATGGACGGCAGATGCAGCGGCACCCACTTCGCATTGGTAGTCCGAAGAAAAATGAAGGCGCTGGACATGGCCATGAAGAACATGACGATGGAGATCATGCCGAGCACGATTGCCGTAGCGTAGCGGCGCGAGGGAGGCACATTGGGCCCCCGCTGCCTACCACCTTCGCCGCCGTCATCCCCACCCGCGGGCGGAGTTTTGCCCCCTCCGCCGCCACCACCGATATCTTCGATGATGAGCTCGATGTCTTCGACGATGGTTGTGCCTGACATGACTACCTTTCCTAGTTTTCCTTTGCGCGCGCTTGAGCCGCCGGCTTTCTTCGCGACGCGAGCTCAGAAGAAGTGGAAGCGATATTTTGCGGAACGAAATCTTCCTCGGCGGACGTGCCGCCGAATTCGTACGCTCCACGATAAATCATTGGCTTGCAAGCGCCAAAACTGTCGAGAGGCGGGGGAGAGGGAACGCTCCACTCGAGAGTTGTTGAGCGCCAGGGATTGCGGTCGGCGGTTTCTTCGCCTCGCCAGAGCGTCCAGGCAAAATTGAAAAGAAAGAGCGCCTGCGCGGCTACGGTCAGAATGATGGCGACGGTGACAAATGCGCGAAGCGAGGCGCCCAGCGAAATGCTCAACGAGGTGGCGAGCGGCACGATGGGCGTCAGATCGCCGTTGGCGGAACGAGAATGAGCCATCAGACCAAGCCAGTGCATGGGCATGAAAACGCAATAGACTCCTGAGAAAGTGAGCCAGAAGTGGAGTTTGCCGAGTGTTTCGTTCAGGCGACGGGCAAACATTTTTGGAAACCAGAAAAACAACCCACCGAGAATCGCAAAGGTGGCGGCGATGCCCATCACCAGATGAAAGTGCCCGGTGACAAAGTCGTCGCTGACAGGAGCGGCGGCGAGGTCGTTGCGCGCGAGGAAAAGTCCGGAGACGCCGCCGGAAAGAAAAAGGGAGACAAATCCAAGGGCGAAGAGCATCGCGGTATTGAGCTGGAGTTTGGCATGCCAGAGAGTGCCGCACCAACTAAGAATCAGAACGCAGGCTGGCAGGCCGAGAGAGGAAGCGAGCAGCGAAAAAACGAGTGGGGACCAGGGATTCAGGCCGCTCGAAAACATGTGCTGACCCCAGACGCAGAAACCGAAAATGCCGACGCCACAAAGAGCGAGAACCGCAGCGCGTTCGGCCCAAACGGGCTTGCGGGAAAAGTTCGCGAGGAGGTGCGAAACGATTCCGAAGCACGGCAGAATGGCGACGTAGACTTCCGCTTGCGCGAAAAACCAGAAGAGGCGCTGCCAGAGAGAAAGCAGAGTGGATTGGACGAGAGACGCCGGCTGCGGAGCGAGAAATGTCAAAGACGAGAAAAAATGTGAAGCGAGCAAGCGGTCCGAAAGCAGAAAAACACAGGCGGCGAGCAGGATGCTGAAAATCAACATGCTTAAGATGGCGTTGATGAGCCAGGCCCAAACGGTGAGTGGCATGCGCGGCAAGGTCATGCCCTTGGCGCGAAGATCGAGCGCGGTGACGGCGAAATTGATCGAAGTGAGGAGAGCAGCGAGACAGAAGAGCGCGACGCTGCCGGTCCAAAGCGTGAGACCCGCAGCGGGTCGCACAAAAAAGGAGGTGACGATCCCGGCCAGCGAGAACACTGTAGCCCAAAAGGAAAACAGATTCAGAGCCGGAAAGGCCATTTCGCGCGCGCCGATTTGGAGAGGCAGGAAATAATTGCCGAAGCCTGCTTGCGGCGCTGTGGTGAGAACGAAAAAAAACATCAGTGACCCGTGGAGCATGGCTAGGGCGGCGTAGCGTTCGGGCGTCGCGCCGAATCCTGAGAGAAACGGAATTTGCGCGGCGGGCCAAATGAGGTGGATACGCATCAGCAGAGAGAGAAACATTCCAAGAAGGACGCTGCCGAGAGCGAGCCAAAGGTAGCGAAGGCCGATGGCTTTGTGGCCAGAGTTGAAAATCGCGCGGGCGAAAAAACCGGGAACGGGAGCTTCCGGGGCTGCGCCGCCGCTGTCGTAGGAAACCATGCAGAGTGCCACTATACGCCAGGTAGCTTGAGGCGGAAAGCGGCGGGAGTAATGATCTTCAGCAGCTCAACGTGGTTTGAAGGCAGAGATGCAGGAGAGCCATAGTGTCAAACGCTTAGCACTGGAAAGGGCGAATCGCGAACCATGCTGTAGGTTAGGTCTCTCAAGCGGCCGTGAGTGCCGGGCCGGGGGCTTCTGCCGATAATGAGCGCGTCGGCATCGGTGCCGCCAGCGGCCTCGAGCAGCGCCTCTTTGACGGAACCGACGGCCATACGAACCGGAAAATCGGAACCAACCGCGCGCTGGAGATCGGCGATGCGGCGGCTGGCTTGCTGCCGTGCGGCAGAGTGGAGGGGGCCTTCGAGATCCAGTTGGCCCCGCAGGTGAGGATCGCCGGATTGGACGGCGTGAAGAATGGTGAGCTTGCTGCGAACTTCGGCGGCGATGTTCATGGCGAAACGGAGGACTCTTTCGGAATCGGGACTTAAATCAATGGCGCAGAGCCATTCGCGGTGCTCGGGAGGCTTAGGGGCAATGGTCTCGGCGTGGCGGCTGGTCAAGACCGGACAATCGGCGTCATCGAGAACTTTGGCAGTTGTCGAGCCGAGCAGCATCTTCCTGAAAAAGCCGGCGTGTGTGGGCATGACAATGAGATCGAAAGGGGCGTCTTTCGCGACGAGGGCGATCTGGATTGCTGCATCGCCCGCGGCGAGGATTCTTGGATGCTCATCCGGGGGGAACTCGTCTGCTAGGAATGTGTCGAGCTTCTGACGGCCAATGGCGCGATGCTCCGCGGAAACTTCGGAAGGCGGCCTGACGTAGAGCTCGAAGCCGTTGTAGCCGCCGAGTCCGACGACATAGAGCAGCGACACTTGGGCGCCAAAAAGATTCGCCGCCCGCTTGACGTAAGGGGCCATGGCGACGCACGAGGGCGAGAAGTCCACGGGAAAGAGAATGCTTTCGATCAAGGCCATTTCAGCTCCGCTATAGCATCGCTTGCGCCGAATTTGGAGTGCAGGAAATTTTCAACTTCACCAAACCTGCCCGAACAACCATCGTCGAACCGTCCAATTCCAAGTTTTAGATGCTGGAGCGGTGCGAGAGATGCGCCTGAAATGATTTCCGCGCAGGGGACGGCGCGCGACGGTGGATTTTTCAATACGAGAACGGGGATGCCGATGCAAGATGCAGGCATTTCGGTTCATCCCAGGCTTGAAGAATGTGCGCAGTCCAAGCGCACGGCTTCAAGAATCAGCAAACCGCAAAGCGTCCGCTCAGATCGAAAGCGGGTGGCCGGCGATTCTTTCGAGGATGGCGATGGGAGAGCGCTGGGGTTCGACCATGGCGGCGCGTGAGACGATGAAAGTTTGCTCGATGGCGTACTGACCTTCAAGGACGGCGTGGCTGACGCTGTCGGTGAAAACCATCCAACTGGAATTGGGAGGAAATTCCCATCGCTGCTTGGGGCAGGATTCACGGAAAGCCGTGTCTTCCTTCATGGCGTTGTGGCAGCGGTGCATGAAGTCGTCGTAGGGGGAGCGATGCGAACCTGGAAGATGTAAGGCTCTTGCGACCGCGCGCAGGTTGCGGGCTAGCGGATTTGTGCGGCGCGAGCCAGGCAAGCCCAGAGATTTTGCGAAATCCGGGCCGATGGCTTCGAAGGTTTGCGAAGTGTTCCAGACACGGCTTTGCGCGGGATTGATGTTGGTGAAGAAGCGGAGGATGCGGTCGCCGTTGGTCGGGCGCGTGGGGAAGGCGTCGAAATGCGGAAGATCGTTGCGGGCATGGAGACGGGCGGGACGGCCGCGCTCTTCTAGCGGGCGGAAGCTGGCGAAATCTAGTTTCCATTTTCCGGCGTAGGGCGCGAGAAGTTCGGAAAGAAATTTTACGGCGCTTTGAGAATAATTTTTCAGGATGAGACGAAGGCGGGCGGCTTCTTCTTGCTCGGATTTGGCGAGGCCGGTAATGCGGTCTTCGGCGGGACGATAGGCGATGTTTTTGTGGAGAGCAGAACTGGTTTGAGTGCGGCCGAGGAGGAAATCGCGATCGTCCTGTGGAATGTCGAATGGAGGATTGGGGAAAAAGAGAATGTTGCCGGCTTCGAGCTGGGCGCAAAGCTGGCGGCCGCGACAGGTAGGGTCAGCGGACGACGTAGATGAGGTTTCGCTTTGCTCGGGTACGGAGACGAGTTGGCTCATGCCTGCGGGCTGTTCGGGCACGTGAATGGAAGAGGGAGCGGACATGGAGAAAGTCTCCCACGACTGCGTGGAAGAATTCCAGTGGTGGATGAGGGTTCGCGAAGAGCCGCGTGATTAGGGGCGGCTGGAGCGGTAGACGAGGCCGCCTTTCATGACGAAGGTGACTTTTTGGACCGCGGTGATGTCACTCAGCGGGTTGCTGGGGACGGCAATGATGTCTGCAAGATAGCCGGACTTTAGCGCGCCGATTTGATCTTGCCAGCCGAGAAGCTTAGCGCCATTGAGCATGTCGGCTTGCAAAGCGGCGAGCGGCGTCATGCCGTACTGGACCATGAGCACGAGTTCGCGGGCTTGCGTGCCGTGGGGAAATGGGCCGACATCGGAGCCGACGGCCATAGGAACACCTGCGGCGAGCTGTCTGCGAAATTGTTCAGCGTGAAAATCCTGCATTTGGTGTTCGCGTGCGGCTGCGGCGGGAGTAGCGGCGTGGTCGGCAAAATATTCGGCGATTGCGAACGTGGGGACGGCAAAGATCTGTTTTTCGCGCATGAGGCGCATGGTTTCGTCGCTCAAGTAGTAGGCGTGATCGACGGATTCGACGCCGGCCTCGGCCGCGTAATGTGTGCCGGGCTCGCCTGTGGCGTGAACGGCGACGCGCTTGCCGGTGCGGGCCGCTTCTTCGACAGCCACGCGGAGCTGGGCTTCAGTGTATTGGTAGGGCGTGATGAAGTGGCCGTCGACAAGAGAATCGCGCCCCGTTTCGTAGATCTTCACGAAATCGGAACCTTCTTTGACCTGTTCGCGGATCGTGGCGACGATTTCCTCGGCGTTGTTCGCGTAGTCGGCGTTCGAGAGAACGTGCTGGGCGGGATTGAAATGGTTGGCGTCTTCGTGGCCGCCGAGGATATCGATGGCATTGCCGCTGATGCGCAGGCGCGGGCCGGGAATTTCGCCGCGATTGATGGCGTTGCGGACGGCGGTGTCGGCAGAGCCGGCGCCTTCGGTACCCATGTCGCGCTCGGCGGTGAAGCCGGCCATCAGGTCAGCACGCGCGGCGAGAGTTGCTGTGATGGTGCGCTGGGGGACTGATTCCTCGACGGTTTGCAAATCCTCGGCCCCAGGATGGAGAAAGAGATGGACATGGGCGTCGATCAGGCCGGGCATGAGAGTGGTGTCGCCGAGCTCGATGACTTCAGCGCCTTGCGGATGTTTCACGGAGGTACCGACTTCGGCGATGCGATCGTCCTGGACGAGGACCTCACCCGGGGCGATGAGTTTGCCAGTTTCAATTTCGAGGAGGCGAGCGGCGTGAAGGACGACAGCCAGCTTGGGCACGGGTTGAGCCGATTGCGAAAACCCAGATAGAAAAGCAAGACATAGCACGCACGATGGAGCGACCAGCGTGGACGCGAATGTTTTTGTTTTCATGGTGTCCGAGATAATACCACCGCATGGTTCATCGCGTTCATCCAGAGCCGAACGCAGGCAGCCTCACTGCGCTAGCTGCGTTCGCAGCGCACCGAGCGTTTTGGTAAGGCAGCGAAGCGTCAGAGTTTTTGGAAGAAGTGTGCGACTTTTTTGCTGGCGGTTTCCGTGTAGTAGACGGTTACTTTGGCGGATTTATCCGCTCCCTTGCCGATCGCCTTAGCGGAATCAGCCGTGTCCTGGGCTACCACGTGAAAGGTATGGGCAGTGCCATCCGCAGATTTGACGATGACGGTTTTTCCGTCTGCGCTGACGTGAGTGACCGTGCCGTCGACGGCGTGCATGCCGCCTTTGCCAACCCTATCCACCTCGACTGCAGTCTCTTCCCCTCCCTTTGCGGTGTCGTGGGCGACAACCTCGGAGCCTTCGGTCAAGCCGTGGAAGGAGTCTTTGGCACCAACGGCCGTTGCCTGCGCGCCGTGCACGGTTGTGTTGGCGGCAAAATGAACGGTGTGCTCGGTGCCGTCAACAGCTTTGACAACGATGGTTTTGGAAGCGGCATCGATTTTAGTCACTGTACCGTGGAAGGCTGTTACCACGTCTTCGTCCGCGCGGGCAGTGAAAACGGAGAGAGAAGCGAGGGCAAGCAAACAAAGGAAGTATTTGAACATCGAAGCCTCCATTCCGTCGCTGAGACGGAGGTTTATTCCACAAACGATATTATCGTGCGAGGAGGAGGAGCGGTAGAAGAAAGAAAGTGCGACCGCAGGCCATCGGAGGCGGCCAATGAAAAGTGAAGGAAGGAGACGTCAACAAAGCCGCCCAGGAAGAGAGAAAAGCGATGAGCGATTGACATCGGACCATATTTCTGCAAATATCGAAATATGAAGGATGGGCTAGCGAAGAAGAGCGCGGAGCAAGTGACGAAGTTTGCCGACATGATGTCGGCCATGGGGACGGAGCCGCGGCTGCGAATTATGCAATTGCTCTTGTCGGCGCACCCGGAGGGGCTGGTTGTTGGCGACATTCAGGAAGAGCTGGAAATACCGAATTCGACGCTTTCCCACCATTTGGACAAACTCAGGAACGAAAATTTGGTACTCGTGAAGCGCGAGAGCACTTTTCTGCGGTATACGGCGAATACGGAGGCGTTGCAAGAATTGATGCAGTTTCTTTGGTCGGAATGCTGCACGCGGAACAAGGCGCTGCGGCCGCGGGACATTATTCAGATTTGCCGCTAGGAGAACCTAATGGAAAACACAAACACCGAGAACGCGAATATCAAGGACATTGTCAAAGAGAAATACGGGCAAGCCGCCTTGCGAGCAGGGGCGGGCGGTAGTTCGTGCTGCGGAACAGCACCGGCAAGCGGAGGCGCGTGCGATCCCATCACTTCCAACTTGTATGGCGCGACAGAGATGGAACAGCTGCCGGAAAGGGCCCTTCAAGCTTCGATGGGTTGCGGGAACCCAACGGCGTTGGCCAAATTGAACGCGGGAGAGATTGTTCTGGATCTCGGCTCCGGCGGTGGAATTGACGTTTTGCTTTCTGCGCGACGGGTTGGGCCGGCGGGCAAAGCATACGGGCTGGATATGACGGACGAAATGCTGGCGCTAGCAAACGAGAACAAGCGGAAAGCGGGAGCCGAGAATGTCGAGTTCTTGCGAGGAGAAATCGAGCATATTCCTTTGCCGGACAATTCGGTGGATGTGATTATTTCGAATTGCGTGATTAATCTTTCCGCCGACAAAGACGCCGTGTTGCGAGAAGCGTTTCGCGTACTGAAGCCGGGCGGGCGATTCGCGGTGTCGGATGTGGTTACGCGAGGAGAGATTTCTCCGGCGATCCGGCAGAGCATTTTGCTGTGGGTTGGTTGCGTCGCGGGGGCGCTCGACGAACAGGAATATAGGAGCAAGCTTGCTGCCGCGGGCTTCGAAGGGATTGAAGTGGAGCCCACGCGAGTTTATCGCGTGGAGGATGCGCGCGAGTTTCTGTCCGAAAAAGGGTTGGACGTGGATGCGCTGGCGCCGCTGGCGGAGGGGAAATTTTTGAGCGCGTTTGTTCGCGCGGTCAAGCCGGCGGTGGCGAATACGACAGCGGCTTGCTGCGGGCCGGCGTGCTGTAAGTGATCTCCTAAATTTGACGATTTGAACGAATCGCGGAGGTGGGAGCGATGCAAGGACGTTACAACGTACTTTTTCTTTGTACGGGGAATTCGGCGCGATCGATCATGGCCGAAGCCATTCTCAACCAAAAAGGCAGGCCTACATTTACGGCGTATAGCGCCGGCAGCCACGCAACTGGGAAAGTGCGTCCCGAGGCGCTGAAGCAGATCGAGCTAGCGCATTTGCCGGCCAACGGGTTACGCAGCAAGAATTGGGACGAATTTGCAAAACCGGGAGCCCCGACGATGAACTTTGTCTTCACGGTTTGCGATAATGCAGCGAAAGAAGCGTGTCCGGTCTGGCCGGGGCAGCCGATGACGGCGCATTGGGGAGTCGTCGATCCCGCGGAGGTTCAGGGTACGCCGGAGCAAATCGAGCGGGCATTTCGCGAGGCCTATTTGACTCTCGACCGCAGAATCAGTCTGTTCCTCTGCTTGCCTCTCGCGAGCCTCGACAAGCTGGCCATTCAGACGGAAATCAATCGCATTGGCAAACAATGAAATCGAATCTGCGTGCCAGAATCGCGGCGGAATTTCTGGGGAGCGCGTTCCTGGTGGCCGCGGTCGTTGGCTCCGGAATTATGGCGGAGCGGCTGGCGGGCGGTAACGCGGCGTTGGCGCTGCTGGCGAATACGATCGCCACGGGCGCAGCCCTTGTGGCGTTGATCCTGGCGTTTGGACCTGTTTCAGGTGCGCATCTGAATCCAGTAGTTTCCTTCGCAGATGCCCTCGAGGGCGGTTTGGCCTGGAGCCAGATGCTTCCCTACGCGGCCGCGCAGATTTTCGGCGGGATCTGCGGAACCTTTGCGGCGCACGCCATGTTTGGACTACCGCTGGTCTCGCTCTCGCGGCATATTCGAAGCGGGCCAGCCCAATACTTAAGCGAGTTCATCGCAACATTTGGTCTTCTGTGTGTGATCTGGGGATGTTCAAGAACCCGTTCGAGCGCGGTGCCGTTCGCTGTCGGAAGTTACATCACGGCTGCTTACTGGTTTACGGCATCCACTTCGTTCGCAAATCCTGCGGTGACGATCGCTCGATGCTTGAGCGACACGTTTGCGGGAATTCGGCCCGCTGACGTGCCGCTATTCATCGTGGCGCAGTTTGCTGGGGGAATTGCGGCGACGGTTCTGTTTCGATGGCTGATACCTAGCTTGCCATCGCGTGCAAAGGATGTCGTCGTCCCGCACGGCGCGGAGGGCTAAACTCACCTCCAAACGCCGCGCGAACTCTGAAATAAGCAGCGCTTGCCTCAAGCGATGCTATAAACTGACCTGAATTTGTTCGCAAGAAAATTTGGTGCGGTCGAGTGGATTCGAACCACCACGGTATTGCTACCGCCAGCCCCTCAAGCTGGTGCGTCTGCCAGTTCCGCCACGACCGCACAGAGGTGAGACAAACAGTTTAACTGGCAGGTCAAAAGGCCGCAAGCCCGCTCCCCAAGACGGAAGGCCAATCCATCCGCCGCAGGCATTCAACCCAGCAATTCAGGATGCGGTTCTAATTTCCGGAACGGCCGATCCGCGGGGAGTGAGAACCGCCAGCACAATGGCGACAATGGCCAAGGCCGGAATATCGCCAAACAGGTGGCCGTGCTCAGAAGGCGCCCGGTACGCCTGGAAGGCCATGATCCCTGCGTGGACCAAGCTCGACCAAACCGTGAACCAAATCAGGCTGCGGTGTTGCAATGGATTTCGAGAGGCGATTAGAAGGAATACGCCGAGAGTGGCGTACACTCCAAGGATCATTTGCTCGTACTCGGGCTGGTTTGGCTGCCATCTCCAGCCCGAAGGCCACAAGGACATCATCAACGGATACACAGCGAAGATGAAAATCAAGCCAGTAAGAATTAGGGCAACTCGAAGAATACGAACGCGAGTATCGTCGTTCATGCATCCCTCCTTGGAATGAGTTCTCGAAAATGTGCGAACTTGGCGGGGAGGGTAATCCCGAACTGTCGCGAAGTCAATCCTGCATAAAAGACAAACGCAGCACGACGAAGAGCTAACGGGGACAAAAGTACGGCGCGCGCTTCAGTCGCGAGAGTTACGGCTTTTTCGGTTGTGCTGGAGCGCGCTGCTGGGCTGCGGGCTTCGAAGAAGCTGGCGGAGTGTTCGACGCCGGCGGAGTGCTCTGCGGTACGGAAGTCTGCGGAGCCGGCGTTGGTGTGGTTGGAGCCTTTCCGGGCGTCTTCGCAGGTGCGGGTTTGGAGATTTGTTGTAAAACCGAGCCGCCGCCCGTTTCAACCGCTTTGTCCGTGCGCAACACCATGGCGAAGGCGCACACCATAAACATGACAGCGCACCATGTGGTGGCTTGCGAAAGTAGGGACGCGGCTCCGCGGGGACCGAAGGCAGTCTGGCTGCCAGCGCCGCCGAAGGCACCTGCAAGATCCGCTGCTTTCCCGCTTTGCAAGAGCACGACGATCATCAGAACGAGGCAGTTCATCACAAAAAAGGAGGTGAGCAGCCAGCCAAACCACCGGAAGCCGACCACGATGATGACAAAGCCGATCGATAGAGCGATGGTCCACTTCATCCAACTTGGCATTTCTATCTCCCTGCGCAATCTCGAACGATGCTGGCAAACGCTTTCGCGTCGAGGCTCGCCCCGCCCACGAGCGCGCCGTCCAATTCTTCCTCGGCCATCAATCCTTGAATATTGTCGGGCTTGACGCTCCCGCCATAGAGAACCCGCAATTCCGAAGCGTGCTTGGCGGAGAATTTTTCCGCAGCGCATTGGCGGATGAAACTGTGCATCTCTGCGGCCATCTGCGGGGTGGCCGTCTTACCGGTGCCGATGGCCCACACTGGTTCGTACGCTATCAGAATACGGGAGAATTCATCGGAGGTCAACGAACCCGGACCACCGAGGAATTGGTCTCGGCAAACGTGTTCAGTCCGGCCGCCTTCGCGGTGTTCCAGCATTTCCCCAATGCATACGATAGGAGTAAGGCCGGCAGCGAGGGCGGCTCTCGTTTTCTTGGCGACGGTCTCGTCGGTTTCTCCGAAAAATTGGCGTCGTTCGGAATGGCCAATGATGACGTAGCGGCAGCCGGCTTCGACGAGCATTTGCGGTGAAATTTCGCCGGTGAAAGCGCCTTCTTTTTCCCAGAAGACATCCTGAGCAGCGATGGCGATTTGTGAGCCGCGAGCGGCTCCTACGGCGGCATGAAGGGCCGTGAAAGGAGGGGCGATGACGATATCGCACTGGGTAATGCCGTCGACGAGCATGGAGAACGCCGAGAAAAAAACTTCGGTCTCCATTTGCGTCTTGAACATCTTCCAGTTCCCTGCGATCACGCCGCGCCGCCGGACCCGCGCCAGCGCGGCAGCGACCTTCGATGCGGGCTTATCGCCTAACGCTTGCACGCCAGGAAGATTGGCACCGGCCAGGAATTCAAGCGAAGCGCCGCCACCGGTGGAGATGTGCGAGATCCTGTCGGCAACACCGGATTGATGAACGGCGGCGACGGAATCTCCTCCCCCAACGATGGAAGTCGCGCCAGAGCTGGTGGCGGACGCGACGGCTCTGGCGATTTCGAGCGTACCATTCGCAAAAGCGGGCATTTCGAAAACGCCCATGGGGCCGTTCCAAACGATGGTTTTGGCTCGGGCAATTTCCGCTGAAAACGCGGCGACTGTCTTTGGCCCGATATCGAGGCCCATTTGGTCGGCTGGCGTGGCGGCGATGTCCACCGTCGTTGCCGGGGCAGTGGCTTTGAATTCTGGCGCGATGATATGGTCAACGGGAAGCAGGAGCTTGAACTTTTTTTGCTCTGCGTCGGCGAGAATTTTGCGGGCGAGATCGAGCTTGTCATCCTCGACGAGTGATTTCCCGATCGGCAAGCCCTGGGCCTTGAAGAAAGTGTAGGCCATGCCGCCGCCGATGAGCATGGCGTCGGCGATTTTCATCAGGTTTTCGACCACTTCGATCTTATCGCTGACTTTTGCACCGCCCAGGATCGCGACGAATGGGCGAGCAGGATTGGTGAGTGCTTTTCCCAGATAGTTGAGCTCTTTTTCCATCAGCAGGCCGGCTGCGCATTGATTCACAAAGCGCGTAATGCCGACGACCGAGGCGTGGGCACGATGAGCGGAGCCGAAGGCGTCGCAAATGAAGACGTTGTCACAGAGGGAGGCGAGCTGCTTCGAGAAGGCTTCGTCGTTCTTTTCCTCTTCGGGATGAAAGCGCACGTTTTCGAGAAGTAGGATTTCGCCGTCGGCGAGCGTCTTGCTCTTGGATTCAGGGACGGGGCCGACACAATCGGACGCAAAACGGACGGGTTTGCCAATGAGCGCTTCAAGTTTTTTGGCGACGGGAAAAAGTGAATATTTGGGATCGGGGCCGCCCTTGGGCCGCCCGAGATGAGAAGCGAGAATGAGACGGGCGCCTTTCTGAATGGCGAGACGCAGCGTGGGGATGGTTTCGCGAATGCGGGTGTCGTCGGTGACGACGCCGTCCTTAAGAGGGACGTTGAAGTCTACGCGAATGAAAACGCGCTTGCCGCGGAGTTCGAGATCATTGATGGTGAGTTTATTCATGGATTTGCGAGTTCTTATTCATTCCCTATTTTGACTCGTGCGACGGTTGGGAGGGCCCTTAAAAGATGAACGAGCCCTGCCCTAGAGCAGACCGGCGGTAAAACTAGAATTTCGCGGCCATGAATTTAATGAGATCGCGGCAACGGCAGGAATAGCCCCACTCGTTGTCGTACCAGGCCAGGACTTTTACGCAGCGGTCGCCGACGACCTTGGTGTAGCCGGAATCGACGATGGAAGAGTTCGAGTTGCCCTTGAAATCGGCGGAAACGAGCTCTTCTTCGGTGTAGCCGAGAATGCCCTTCATGGGGCCGCCGGCAGCGGCTTTGAGAGCGGCGTTGACGCTTTCCTTGGTAGCTGTCTTGTCCACGAAAACAGTCAAGTCCACGACGCTGACATTGGGCGTGGGGACGCGCATCGCGTAGCCATCGAGCTTGCCCTTTAGTTCGGGAATGACGAGATGGAGGGCTTTTGCGGCGCCTGTCGAGCTGGGAATCATATTGATGGCCGCGGCCCGCGCGCGACGGAGATCCTTATGCGGCAAATCCAGCAGCTTTTGGTCATTTGTGTAGGAGTGGATAGTGGTCATCGTGCCGCTGTGAATGCCGAAGGTGTCTTGCAGAACTTTGGCGACGGGAGCGAGACAATTCGTGGTGCAGGAGGCGTTGGAAACTACATGATGCTTTGCGGGATCGTACGTGTTGTCATTGACGCCGAGGACGAAAGTCGCATCAGGACCGTCAGAAGGCGCTGAAATGATCACTTTCTTGACGGGGGCACGCAGATGTTTCCTTGCATCTGCGCCCTTGGTGAAAAGGCCGGTGGACTCGATGACGATATCCGCGCCGACACTCGCCCAATCGATTTCAGCGGGATCTTTTACCTTGAAAACCTTGAATGGCTTGCCGTCGATGGAGATAGTGTCGTCGGTGTGCGTGACGTTTTGCGAGAGATTGCCGAGGATGGAATCATATTTGAGCAGGTGCGCGAGGGTCTTGGCGTCGGTGATGTCGTTGACGGCGACGAACTGAATGTCCTTGTCGTCGAGCGCTGTGCGCACGATGTTCCGTCCGATGCGGCCGAAGCCGTTGATGCCGACCTTGATGGGCATTACTTCCTCCGTTGGAATGTATGAAACTGCGGCGGGCTCTCTGTGGAGAAACGGCCGCAAAGCCGAACATAAAATGCTATGGGCTGAGTGAAAAAAAGTCAACGCGAAGGGAGGAACCGCGAACTCGCAACTACGGCAAGCATCGTCCGCGCCAGAAGACCAGGAACTAGTCCGGGTATTGCCGGATGGTGGTCACGCGGTCGCCCGAGAAGCACACAAAGACGGTCTTTGAGGGCGGCTCACCATAGATCCAGTCTTCGATGTCGTTGCCTTGGGGGTCGCG
>Ga0187805_10000053_pt1 | contig 33333 bp, 27 predicted proteins | sample NC_wetland_sal_i_6_FD_132965 | JGI IMG/M metagenome (GOLD analysis project Ga0187805, IMG submission 132965) | Wetland sediment microbial communities from Neuse River Estuary, North Carolina, USA - Control_5 | ecosystem: Environmental > Aquatic > Freshwater > Wetlands > Sediment | place: USA...
ATGCCTGGATTTCAGAGTTGCTTCGATGGTAGACAATTGTGCTATGGCCAGCGCGCTCCAGATTCGCCCTTTCCTGTTCGAAGACGACGTCTTCACCGCCTGGCTGTTCATAGCTGTTTTGGACGAGACATATTTTCACTGTGTGATCCCTCGGTTTGAATTCGCGCAAGCTCTTTGCTTTTGGAGCGGAGCCTTCGGGTTGAAGCGCGCACGGAAGATTCGAGAGCTTGAATCAGGTCGCTTGCAATTTGAGGCGTTGTTCGCAGACGCGATGGTTCAGGGTTGGCAATCCGCCCGGCAAGAGCCGTTCGCAACTTTTCTTTGAACTCCTCCTGATTGTGAGGATCGAACACGTTTTCTGGAGGAAGAAGTTCCCGGGCGCAGCCTGCATACTTTGAGCACAGGACAGGAAGGCCCGATAGGATTGCTTCATTCACAACCAGACCCCAGACGTCCTCGAGAGTGGGAACGACCAGTACGTCTCCGCTGCGATATACCCCGGGCATTCTTTCTGGCGCTAGTTCGGGGCAGAAACGGACGTTTTTTAAGCCTAAAGTTCGCGTCATCTCTTTGAGCAGGTGCTCATCCATCCCGCTACCCACGAGCAGCAAAGAAAACTCCACCCCCTCCCTCTGAAGGCTTGCGACCGCGTGGAGCAGCAATTCGATGCCTTTGCGAGCGACCAGTTGGCCTACGTGAAGCAAGACGGGCCGCGGCTGAAATTCAAACTCCTGTTCTGTGTCTCTTGCGAATCGTGCCTCGTCCACCGCGTTCTGGAGTTCCAGAATGTTCTCTTCGTTTATCTGGAGAGAAACCAGATACGCTGTGGAAGACTTCCCATAACTGATCCAATGCTGGGCCCAATGCGAAATGATCTTTCGCAAACATTGCCGCGAAACGCCGATTTTGCGTTCCGTGTGCAGAGTGCCGCCCCACCAAACCCAAACCGGCTTGCGAAACAGCGATCCGTAGGCCAAGGCTATGACCGTACGGAGCCCCATTTCATTCGAGATGACAACGTCGGGACGAAACTGAAAGAGAGATTGGACGTACCCGGGAGTGATGTGAATGAAGCGGCGATCGACGAGGGTTCCATTATCTTTTCGATTCCGCGAAATTTTCCAGCCCCACGCCCGCTCAACCCGGGCGTTTGGCAAAGCCTTTTCGGTATCACGCCAGATTGCTCGATTCGCTTCGTTGCCGCCATGAAGAACGAGCAAGTCGAAATGATCGGCAAGCGCGCCATACAAACGCAGCCTGGCAGGGGAAATCATATTGATAAGGAGACAAGCCTTTAATTTGGAATCTGGCACGTCAGTATTTTTCACTTGCGGAGTTTGATCGGTGTTGGTTTGGGTTGGGATTAGAAAATGTCAGTCTATTCTTCTCGGCTCACCGCACTCACTTGGAAAATCTTCAACACAAAATTCTCACAACGCTTCTTTGTGAGGCTAACGGTCAGGCGCATCTCTATTCCTGCGTTTCGTTCGCTCAGGGTTTCCCTCTCATTTTATCTTCACTCTTTTCTGCAAATGAGAGAGCAATGGTACGTGAATAGACTGCAGGCAAGTCCAGGTGACGCCCATCGCAGACATTCTTTGATTCCGTATTTCAGAATGCCAGTTCGGCCAGAGTCGTACTGATAGACAGGGAGTGAAGGATTCGTGACCGTCTGTGACAATACTTTCATGCCGCACGATTGAACAAGGCATCGGATAGTCTTCCAGGAATAGAAATTAATGTGTCCGACCCTGTCAAAAACGAAGTCTCGCTTGAGCCGCACAGTGTCTTCCAGGGGCACTTCAACAAAAACGCATTCCGCTACCCTCGAAGCTTCGTAGAGGAGAAGCCGCGGGTGTTCCGCGTGCTCGAGGACGTGACTTAAGACGGCCAGCTCAAATTTGCGGTCTGAATAAGGAATGTGATACCCGTCGAAGAGTTGGCATTCACGGACGCGGGGAATATTCCGGCTGCCGATCGTGGAAGCAGCGCTCTCGGAGATTTCTATGGAGTACAAGTTTTCTCCGAACTTCAAGTCCGAGAGACGTTTCAGGATGGCGCCCTCTCCTGACCCGATTTCAAGAATGTTGTCGTGCGGCAGGGCCCTGCAAAGCTGCACGATATTCTCGGCCTTGTCCATGGCGCCGAGCGCCCGCCACTCGGATTCCCCTTGATAGTAGGAATCGTAATTCTCCTTAAGTCTCGCGCTGACGGTCAGCTCAGTCATTAAAGTCCACCTCCAATTTCAGTCCGCGCTCCCGTTGGCAAGACCCGATCGTCATGAAAACCTTACAATTCCTCTCCCTCCTGTTGGAGATGAGAGAAAATCGATTGGATTTGCGCCCGGGTATTGAAACGTCTGATGCTGCATGCAATTCTCATGGCACGGACCGCATGAACTACATGTTGAGGCGTCGAAAACTGTATTCCTCCCCGGATGGGGAAACGTGAAAAATGCGATAACCGGCGAGGTTCAATTCGCGAAGCGCACGCCTGGTTTTTTCTACGCCAACCTCGGGCCACCGATGGTGGAACTCGACTAAAAGTTGGCTCACTTGAATTCCCGAGGCCAGCATATTCTCGAGCACTTCGTACTCGGCGCCTTCGATATCCATTTTCAAAACATGGACTTCTTCGTGTCCGAGCGATCTCAGGATGGTCTGCAGCCGTTGGACCGAGACTTCAATCGAAGGCCACGGTGTATTTCTTTGCAGAATCGTGTGTGAGACGTGCGCCGGATTTAGAGGGGCCGCAAACTTGCGTTTGCCATCGGTATCCGCGACGCCCCAGGGATGAAACACGAACTCTCGCGGCAAGGTTTGAGAGCGAACCCACTCGATCGATCGAGGCGTCGGGTCGAAAGCATGCACTCGCAATCCGAAGCGGCGAATCAGCTCGAGATCGAAGGAGATGTCCTCGCCAACCCCGAATGAGTACACGATACCTGTCTCTGAAAGCATCGACGGGCAAACACACCAGCTTGCGCCTTCATTGCCGAGGACCAATGTCTCACAGTGTGACTCCACGCGACACCAAACATCCTTCCCGTAGGCTACGCGGAGCATTCTCTTGATGCGACAACCCGAATTATGCAGAACGCTCATCATAGAACTGCCTTGTTATTTTTCGATGGAAAGGTGGAATGCCTGGTCTACGGCTTGGATCATTGCGTCGTTTGCTTCATCCCATCCCAAAGTCACGCTATCGCAAATCCCCGCTTCCTATCAGTTTCTGCGCAACAAGGAGTGAGCCCTCTTTTGTCAGATGGCCGTAATCAAACTGCAGAGGTACGCCATTTCCGGCGAATTCCTGGCACGATCGGGGCCCGCAAAGTGAACGGTAAAACGAAATGTATTCCACATCTTTCTTTTCAGCTAATCCCGATATCGCGTCGTCGAGTCCACGCTGGTTGACGCGGTGCTCATCCGGAATTGTCTTGTCATTCCCGCGGATGGAAAATGCAAGCAAGCGCGGAAGCGCCATGTCGTACTGGACCATGGGGCCGAAAAGAACGACAGAAATCCCGCGATCCTTCAACCAGTCAAGTGATCGAGACAAGGGCAATATGTCTTCGTCCTGCCAGCGCGCAGCAATCAATAGGCGGTCGACGTGGTGGTTCGGCAGATAATCTTTATAAATGTAGCTCATCATCTGCTTGCACGTGGCTGCCGTCAGCAAGGGTTGATCCAGAGTCGGTTTGCAGCCGGAGGCCGTTGCCTGAAGCAAATTTATTCCGTGAAGCGTCGTCGAAAGCCCATACCAGAGGTGGGCGGCGTGACTGTCTCCCAGGAGGAGATAATTCTGTTTGCTCGGGTCTTGGTGCAGGCACTCTGAAAAGTTGTAGTCGCTGTATTTGTATCCTGAGGAGATAAAGCAGGTGCCCTCCCTGAAGTATTTCCCGGAGTCGTAGTCCAGGTAAGTCGCAACTTGAATCGCTTTCGAGGGATATCTCGAAGGAAATCCTCCGTAAATAATGGCGGCAATTCCGACCGCTGCAACAGCGGATGCCACTCCGGCAGCAACCTTGAACAATGCTGCGCGAGGCATGCGCATTCGCCCGGCCCGAAATGGCGACTCCACAAATTTCCAGGAAAGAGTGGCAACGGCGATTGACACAACAATGGTAATGAGTTTCGCCAGGCGAACCGAAACGCCGCTCATGGGCGATGACTCCATTCCCTGAAATACAATCAGCGGCCAATGCCATAAATAGAGGGAATACGAGATCAGTCCGATGAAGGTCATTGGCTTGAGCGAAAGCATGCGGCCCACGAGTGACGCGCCTGACCGACCTGCGGCAATAATCATCGCGGCTCCCACACAGGGGGCCAAAGCGGCTACTCCGGGAAAGGGTGTCGCAGAAGAATACGCAAACACAGCAAAACAGATCAGACCGAGTCCACTGGCAGTGACAAGATTTCGGGGTAGTGGCCGGGAGATTGCGGGGAAAACTCCAAGCGAGATGAGCACTCCCAACATTAATTCCCATGCTCTCGTATGGGCTAGATAAAAAGTTGTCGTTGGGTCTCGGAAGGCGCCAACGGCGCTAACGGCGAAAGAGAGCACCGCGATCAGGGTGACGGAAAGGCGGATTTTTCGCGGAAAATAGCGATGGGCAAGGACCAGGAAAATCGGCAAGAAAACATAAAATTGTTCCTCGACCGCAAGCGACCAGGTGTGAACGAGCGGCTTCGTCTCGACCGGCGCGCTGAAATAGCCGGATTGCTTCCAGAAGTAAAAGTTTGAGACCGAAAATAAGGCGGCCAGAAGAGATTTCGCGAAACCCACCAACTCGCCGGGGAGGAAAAACAGGTAGGCCAAAAGGCTCGTCCCGAGCAACGTGGCAATCAGCGCGGGGAAAATGCGCCGGACGCGGCGTTCATAAAAGCCGGCAATTGAGAATTTCCCGGAATGGATGTCCTTCAAGATGATGGCGCTGATCAAATAGCCGGAAATCACAAAAAATATGTCAACTCCGACGAATCCGCCACTGAACAAACCCATTCTGAGGTGGTAGGCAAGAACCGAGAGAACTGCGACTGCGCGGAGCCCATCGATATCCGCGCGATAGTGAAGGCTTGGCGCGGTTCCGGAGTTTGCTACTCGGGGAACAGAGTTGCGATCTTCTGCACGCAAGGGAGTATTGTTTGTGATTAACACAGATGGATCCGCGATGGATTCAATACGCCGTGAGGAGTTGTAGACATGCTGCGTCGATCTCCACCAGGAATCTAGCCCCACGACATTCAAGGGGCTGTTGAAGGTGTCACGAGCTCTGGCGTCTGACTAACCTCGATTACCGGCCCGCTCAGTGGCTGAGCTTCGCCGAGCAAGGGCATCACACTCTTGTCTGTCCATGCCTGAGGAAAAAGATACGTCCGGCGTTCAGTTGTTGTTTGAAGAGGATTCCATAGGATCCAATTCGGCACGCCATTCCGGGTGAGGCGGCACACCCAAACATGGTCTGCATTTTCCTCGCAGCCATTTAGTTCTGCTCCTGCGAGCCATTTCTGAATTGTCCCGTACGCTCGGCCAGCAGGCGCGAGAGTCCGATTGTCCTGCTCCGTTGTTTGGAGGGAAACCCAAGCGTGATTGTCCCAGGCATACCAATAGAAACGGCTGACGCCCGCGGCCCAGTTGAGGATATAGGCCCTGGCAAGGTAGGCGGCGGCAAGTTCCAAGGATGGGAACGGTTTCGGGACTTGCCATCCCGATTCCGTGTTCCAAAGCGGTTTGTCGCTTACGCCGGTATCTCGCATGATCTGCCGGACCTGTTGAATCAGCGGCACCATCGCCTCAGGCGGCTGCGGTGAAACGTAGAAGTGATACGCAATGACGTCGACGTATTTCCCTCCGCCTAAATTCAAAAACTGCGCGAGCCAGGCAACGCCCGAATTTGCGGTTGCAGCCGGGGAAACGACTTGAGCGGCTGGATCAATCCTGTGAATGATTTCCGAGGCCTCTTGCGTGAGGGACACCATTTGTTGCGTGTCACCAGTCCAAAAGCCCTTATTGTTTGGTTCATTCCAAATTTCGTAGGCCCCGATGCGCCCTTTGTAGCGTGTCACCACAGCAATTACGTAGTTTTGCCAGTCCACACTATCCTGTGGCTCCGCCGCATTACCGGACTGATAGACGGAACTCTCCAGCGGGCGCGCCGAAGCCCATTGCGGAGAAAGTCCCAGAGGCAGAAGCACTTCGGTCTTATGTTCTTCAGCCAAGGATACGTATCGATCGAGGAGTTCAAAGTTCCACTGCCCCCTCTTCGGCTCAATTTGTGGCCAGGAAACCAGCGCGTCCCACAATCGCCAGCTTCCAATCGGAACGGAAGGCCAGGGCGTACCAGTGGCGGCGCGATGAATATGCATGCTAAAAAAATTCGGGGGAATGCTCTCCGAGGAAGGCACAAGTTGAGATTTGCTGTTGCCTCGAAGCGCTAGAAGTAAGAGCGGAACCAAGACCCATAGGATCCGAATTCGAGATCGAATTATCGGATTGGATTTTTTCATCGGCGAATTCTCAAGAAGCTGTGGACTATCTCGCTCTAATCAATTTCCCGTGTCCGGACCGGCTGACTGATAGGCCTGGAAGCTCTTGCCCGCCAAGGCCGCGATCATTCCCATGCCTAGAAATAAATTGGAAAGGGCTTGGGCGAGTGCGGCTTTTCCGAAGACAGGCGAAAGACAAGCAGATGTTGCGCCTAGGAGGATTCGCCCGCTTGCTTTGATGGCGCGGCCAATCCGTGTGGAAATTCTATGATCCAAGGTCGATTCGCAAAGAACCCACGAATTTCCCGACTGGTATGCGCGCCGGAGAATCCACTTCATGCTGGCTCTGGAAATAGGGACGGATTCAAATACCACACCGCCGCCCGAGCAAATGATTTTGAACCCCGCCTTGCGAACTCGAAGAGAAAAGTCCGTGTCCTCCCCGCCCGTCAAGGCAAATCGTTCGTCAAAGCCGCGCACAGCGATCATCACATTTCTGCTGATCAGCACATTGGCAGTTGAGCATGACTCAAGCGGATGGCCGGTGGCGTAAACTTGCTTGCTAAAAAAATTGCCAGCCTTCACCCACTCGGGGGCGCCCGCGGCGAAACGCGGCAAGACGGGCCCGCAAACAACATCGCCGTCAAAACAGGCCTGCGTCCACAGCAATTCGTCCAGCCATAACGGGGTTGGCACTTCGTCATCGTCGACGAACACGAAGAAATCGCAATCCTCTGCTTCGCGAATTGCCCGGTTTCTGGCCTGTGCAATTCCTTGCCGGGCCTCCACAACGTATTTCGCCTGCCAGGGGAGCTGTACCGCGTCGCAAATGTCGGCAGCACTTCTGCCCTTATCGTTATCAACGATAACGACGAGAATGTCGGGTGCAGGCACCCGGTCGAAGGTCAGTTGAGCGATGCCCATGAGAAGCTGGCGCAGCAGTTCGCGCCGCTTGAACGTGGCGATGCAAATTCCAATACGCGCTCTCGATTGATTACGCCGTTTGATAAGGTACATTTACGAGTACTCCGGCGTGGCGTCGAGCATGACGTTTTCCTCGGCCGGGACGGTAGCGAAATGTGCATGGAGGCGTGGATCGGCCCCAACTACGGTTGCAACGCAGATCGCCCATTCCAATGAGTTTTGCCAAAGGATGGTGCATTCGCTGAGGTTGTGGATCAGAAAAAATATCAAAAAGGCGAGGGGCCATAGATCCTGAACCGATTCGGCAGTTTTCGCCCGAACCACCGCTCGCTTGATGCCTGTCCCAGCAAACCATAAGAACAGAAGCAATCCGGCGATTCCCAGGCTCAACAAAATTTCCAAGTATCCGTTGTGTGCGTACTCAGGCGACCAGCCGATGCGGCTCTCAATGACGGTTGAAAAGTCGGACGCACCCTTCCAAAACCCTGAAAATCCGTAGCCCAGAATCGGCCGATTGAGAATCATGACCACAACCCAATGCCAAAGATCAATGCGGCCCGATAAGTCTGCCGACCTGCCCAGAATCCCCGTTATGGAGGTTGCATTCAGAGCGATCACTGTTCCCGAACAAATCGTCACCAGCAACAAAACTGGAACAATCAACCGATACTGATGGCGAAAGGTGTCGAAGCTAAACATCAGCAGCAGAGTGAGACCCACGGCGACGAATGATGTGACCGAATGCGAAAGCAAAAGCAGAACGGCGTACGCGGACAGCCAGAGGGCCCTCGATATTTTTGACTTTATGGCGCGACCTGGCAGATACCACTCGACCAAGATCGCCAAAGCCATGGTTGCACCCAATACATTCTTATGGCTAAAGATTCCCCGCCACGCTCCCTCTTCAATTTGAACTACGTATCCCTTAATCGTGGTCGATTCTCCACTCACAATATTGGTTCCTAGTGCGAGTCCAAGAGCCCATGCGGCGACAGTCGAAATGGTGACAATTCGGAAAATTCGGCGAAGGAGATTCAACTGTTCATCGAAATCCAATCGAGAGGCGAGAACCAAGCCGAACGTGGTTGCCCCCACAAGTCCGATCGTTCGCCGTAATACCAGGCTGGGAAGGTCTGCCCAAAGTGAGGACAGAAACGCCAGAGCCAGCAGGCCCAGCAGTGCCGGGACGCTCAGGGCCGAGCGAACCGTCTGCCTCAAGTGAATGAGTCCAATCAAAACGACGGCAAAGTAAAGAAAGCTCAAAATGATTTCAAATCGACGGTCGCCGGATGTTACGAGGTCCGTGTACCCTCCGGAAAATATACGCAGCAGCGCGCCGGATAGAAAAAGCGCAACTAGGCCCAAGATTGCTCTTTCAAAGAGTTTTCCGGACATTGGTATTCGCGCCATATCGTTTTCAGGTTTCGTTGTGTAGAGAAATGCTCGAATTCCGCGAGCAGTTGAATTTGAGAAAAGCGGGCTCTTGGGCCTGAAGAATTAAATTCAACTGCATTCTGCGTTCACGACAACTTCACTTGCGACAACGCGTGACCTCCGGGACAGGGCGAAGACAGCCGCGCCTGCGCCGCAGACGAGCAGAGCATCAGAAGCAATGCTCGACCAGGCCGCACCGCGCCAGGCGTAGGCCGGAATAATCCAGAAATTGATCAGCACATTGAATGCGGCCACAGCGGCCTGGATGGCAGTTCTCAGCCACTGGTGTCCGGCGCCTGTGAGGGAATCCGAGAGGAAGTAGTGCAACCCCTTCAGAACTGGCAATGGCGCAAGCCAGCGCAGGGCTTCGGCCGTGCGTGCGTACTCTGAACCGAGTACGTGAGGGACGAATCCGGCGCAAAGCAGGATGAGTACACAGACAGAGGATGAGTATCCCAGGGTGCGCAGCAGCAACGGCTTGGCGTAGCCGAAACTGCCTGATATGCCCCGTGTGCCGGCACGAAAAAAATTGGGATAAGCAGACCACAGAAGCGCGGAGACTGGCACAAAGCAAACATCGATCAGCCTGTACGCCGCGCCATAGATGCCGGTCGCATCAAGGGTGCTGAGGCGGGCCAGCATTGTTTTATCTATGTCGTTGTAGATTGTTTGCGCGCTCTGGCTTATCGAAAAGTAGATACCTTCCTTGGCTTCCGCGCCTGGGAACAGATCAGCAAAGCTCGGCGGGCCAAGCCTGGTCCAGACCAGCGTGAGCGCAATGGCGGCAACCAGTGTCGTGCTGCAGAAGTAGACGTATCCCCACTCCAAAGCTGAAGGGTGCCTATGAATTCCAATCAGAATGACGGCCCCGATCAATCGCGTCGCGCTGATCAACACGTTGATCAGCGCGGTCCAATTCAATTGCTCGAACGCTTGAAACGATTGTCCGCAAGTGGTGATGACATTCAAACCAAATAGATCGGCTCCGGCGACTAAAAGCACCAGCCGCAGAGGAATCGCAGGCGGCAGGACGAAATGTGACAGAACGAGAAGCGTGATAAGAAGGATGGAGCTAACCGCCCCAATAGCAGCAAGGGCCCGACCCCAGTAATTTGGAAACAGGTTTCTGTCACGCGCTACATTCTTGACGAGCAGGTTGCTGCTTCCCAGCGAACCAAATGGAAACGCGATTCCCACAAAAGCCACGACACCGATGAACGCGCCGTAGTTGGCCGCGCCAAGCGACCGAGCGATCTCAACGAAATACAGCGCCTGAATAATTAAGCGAAGTCCCTGGCCAAGGAACATCCACATCGTGTTGCGGACCAGCGCGTTTTTCGAAGAGACGTTGAACATCTTAAATTTGGAGAACTTTCCCATGATTTCAAATGATTAGTTTTTGTGGAGTTCAGTTTGTCACCGGGGCCGGACTACGTTGCGCCGACGCCCTTGACGACCGCCGGAATCGTTCGCGCCAGAATCTTCAAGTCCAGCCACAGCGACCATTCGTCCACATACTGGAGATCGAGCCTCATCCACTGTTCGAACGGGATGGTATTCCTGCCTGCGACCTGCCAAAGGCAGGTAATGCCTGGTCGAACGCTGAACCGCCGCCGCTGCCAATCTTCGCTGAACCCTTCGTAGTCACGAACCGGGAGAGGACGCGGACCGACAAGGCTCATGTCTCCCTTCAACACGTTGAGCAATTGCGGAAGTTCGTCAATGCTCGTTCGCCTTAGGATCTTTCCGGCTTGCGTAATTCGAGGATCGTTCTTGATTTTAAATGCCGGGCCTGACACTTCATTCAGGCTTTCCAAACGTTCCATCATCTTCTCCGCGTTCGGGACCATGGTTCGGAATTTGTACATTCGAAATCTTCGCTTGTTCAGCCCCACACGCTCTTGAAGGTAGAAGATTGAACCTTCCGACGTGAAAAAGATGGCCGTGGCGGCCGCCAGAAAAACCGGAGAACAAATAGCAAGCAGGATTAGCGAAAACAGGATGTCGAGAGCCCTCTTGATTGTCAGCGGCCACCAATCGCGGGCTGCGGTCGAGGCAGTCACATGCGGCTGGCCTGCAAATTCTTCTGCTCGAGACTGGGCCCTCTTCAGGCTGAATATGTCTCCGTCGAACCGAATCGGAATCCCGTTCTGTTCGCAGAGCTCGGCAACCTTCGATGCGCGTTCATATGTGGAACGCAATGGGAGGTACATCGCCACCTCGTCGACTACGTTCCGCCGGAGAAACTCGGGCAGCTCCGGCGTACCGCAGACGATCGGAAATCCGCTCCTTTCAAATTCACCAAGCATCGCCCAATCATCGTCGACAAAGCCTAGAACACGGTAGCCCCTCTCCGGTTCGGCCTTGATTCTCCTGGCTAATTCAACCGCGCGAGAGTTAGTGCCGACGAAGAGGACGTAGCGCAAATTTTGGCCACGCTTCACGATCTGATCCATCGTCTCCCGGAGGACGATTCGTGAAACCGCCACCAAGACGGTTCCAAAGGACCAAAAGAGGATCAGGAAGCGAGGCGTAACCATTCGGATTTGAAATAGCACCGCGCCCGCGGCGAGGCACGCCGTAGAAATCGCAATTGCTTTCATTGCTTCGAGAATATCTGCTTCTCGCATTGGGACTCTCTTAGAACGGTACAGGCCATAGGACTGCAGCAAACAATGCCAGACCAATAAGAGCACCGCAAAGATTACGCAGTTGGAAAGTTTGACCCGAATGGACAGGAATTCGGCGACCGATACACGATTGTCCGAATAGGCTGTCAGAATTGTGGCCGCTCCAAACGAAATCGTAACCAGTACAAGGTCTAAAACCTTGAGCAAATTGGTTAGGAATCGGCGCCGCAGTTCTTCCACAGGTGTTTTCTCCTCGCGCGCCTGCTGTCCTGCAGGCAAATCGGAGGGAATGCAACAGGGTTTCAGGAGACCGCTTTAGGCCACTTTAAAGGAGCCGGTACAACGATTCTGGAATCGGGAATGTCCGTTTGTTCAGTACGGCGCCCAGAATCCGAATTTGAGATGCGCGCAAATGTTCGGATATTCGGACGGCAGCCTCCCGCCGCGTCGCGTTTGCCTCCAGAACCAACACAAGCCCGTCCGCAACTCTTCCCAGGGCGATTGCGTCCGAATACCGCGAGAGTGGCGGCGCATCCACGACAACATAATCAAATTCATTTCGGAGATCGTCGAAGCGGCTTGCGAGCCGCTCGGAATTCAAGAGGCCGTGCGAGTTAACCACCAGTGAACCGCAAGATATCAAATACAGATTGCCCTTCCGCACGGATGTTGCAAAAGCTTTCATTGGACCTTCACCGAGAAGGGCGTCGGTGAGCCCGTAATGGTTTGGAGTTCCGAATACCTGGTGCAAGGAAGGAGACCGGAAGTTCGCTTCGACGAGGCAGACCGTTCCACGCAAATTTTCCTGAAGGGCCTCCACAGTTCGAACGCAAATCCTGCTGCACCCGTTACCGTGATCAATTCCGGCGAACACAATCACCCGGGGTGGCTCTTGGTTGTGAGCCGAAAAAATATGTTGAATCAACCTATGAGATTCCTCGAATGCGATTTGCTCGACAGTCGAGCGAGCACCGACCCGCTGCGCCTCCCATTTGCCGGTACTTGGCGGGGCCAGGGTGGGACTGGCGGTCGGGGCAAGCGCCGGTGTCAGTGGTATAGCAATGGATGGGTTGGGTTTCGGAATGGCCGCATCCGCGGGTTTCGGAAGCTCAATCTCCAAAAGCTTTCCTGCTCGTTGCATCAACTCGAAATTTCTGCTCATTGCAATCCTTCCTCAGCTGGCAGGGCATCCCCAGTCGGATCTTGCGCGCCTGAATTGAGGTCCCAAGATGTGGTTGTCGAGGACATTTCATCCTAAAAGTAGCAATTCTTCGAGCAGCTTGGAGTAGTTGGTCGCAATTCTCTACGCGGTCTGTTTCGGAACCGAAGCGAGAACGGGCACATTCAGCGCTTCCGCGACTTCCGTTGGAGTTCGGAAGGATGCGTCGAGGTATTCAGCGATGAAGCCAGACGACAAGCCGACTACCACGGAAAAAGCGAATCCTATGATTAGCGCCAGCAACGGATTGTAAGCGGGCAACACAGGAACCATGGGCGGAACCGCGATTGCCACATCCGCGATTCCTCTCTGATCCAGCGCATCCGAGGAGCGCTCCTGCTCGCGCTTGCTCAGGTACAGCAAATAATTGGTTTCGTCGGCCTTTTCGTCTCGAATCAGCGCAGCCTGCTTCACGGCCTTTCCATCCAATTCGACCATCTGCTTTTTCATTTTTTGAATGCTGTCTAAAAGCTCATTCGCCGTGGCTTGCTGGGAAGCCAGGTCCGACTTCGCCTTCGCAACGTCCTCCTTCAGAAACTCGTAGGTATTGTCGCGGTCCGTCGTTTCATTTACGTATTTCATGCTTTCTGCTTTCTTGATGGCATCCTGTGTTTCCGCGATTTCCTGGTCCACTTCCTGAACTGCCGGGTAGGTTGGCTCAAACTTAAGCAAGAGCTGGGTCCGCTTCACCTGTGCAGCCAACAAATTGGCTTGCAGATTTTCCAGCAAATTGCTGTCGGCATTTGTGCTTTGTTGAGTCAGAATCCTGGGAGTGGCGGTCGCCAATTGTGTTTCATCGTTCTTGATCCGTTGTTCGTCGGCGGCAATTGCTTGACGGGCCTGGTATAGAGCGGACTCGGCGTTGGCGACGTCCGTGGCCATATTGGTGCGAAGTACATCGGGGGCGGAGACGCCCTCATCGCGGCTGAAGTTGGTGAGTTGGGCTTCGTCGTTGGCAAGAGCTTTCTTGTACTCTTCGGTTTGTTCCGTGAAAAATTCGGAGGCTCCAGGCGGGCGCCGCAGTTGCAATCGCTTGGCAAGATAAAGTTGGCTTAGATTCTTGAGAACGCAAGCCGGCATCTGGGGATCACCTAGAGCTCCATACTTCACCTCAATCACATGGGAGGTTTTCTCCGTGCTTACTTTCAGTGCTTTCCCAAGGCTTGTGGTAGCCCCCTCCACTCTGGCTGTATTTCTTTGGGTGGGATCTTGTGGAAGGAAAATGTCCGAGAAAGACCAATGCCCCTTTTCTGCAAGCCCACATGTGGTTACCACGGACCGAAGCATATCCCGCCCCTGAAGGAGTGCTATTTCGGAGGTGATCTGATCGGTTGGGATTTCTTTCCCAGTCTGAACGGCTGCGTTTTGACCCGTCGTTACCGCCGGATCGGACCTGTCTTGCTGGACCAGAATCTCAACGGTCGTCGCGTAATAATTCGCGACCCAAAGCCACACGAATAGAATCGACAGTAAGAAAAAGAAGCCAAAGGTGGAGACGACCAGCCGCTTGTGCCGGAAAATAGGGCTTAGGATGTCCCGCAGGGTGAACTCGGGCAGGCTTTCTTCAGGACGTTTCTGAGGATTTGCCTTGTTCATGTTCACTCCTTTCTCGTGATTTGTGGTTGTCGCGGCCGCGCTCAGTAGAAACCGAATCCAGTTCCGACACCGTACGGAACGTATTTGCGGAATTTTGTGATGAACTTCTCTGGAACGATGATCATGTCTCCTGCCGCGAGTATGGGGACTTCGTTGACGTTCTTCCCATGCAGAATGTCATTGACGTTGAACTTCTTGACCTCAACCCAATCCGGCGATACGCGGTGGAAGAAAAATACTTGAGTTTTTGCCGTGGGCGCGAGGCCGCCCGCCATGGCGATTGCTTCCGCAAGGGTTGTTTCGTGCCGCAGTTCGTATTCACCGGGCTTGCCCACCTGGCCCGAAACCGTAAAGTAGGGTTTCTGAAAATCGACAAGATCGACATTGATGATGGGATCGTGCAGCACTCCCGCATACGCTTTTTTCAAGGCGTCCACAACTTCCGGGACCGTCATCCCCTCGATATGCACGCTTCCTGCGCCCTGCAAATTGATGTAGCCATCTGGCTGCACCATTGCTTTCGGTTCATCGAATTCAGGGGACAATGGAAAGGCAATCGACAAAGTGTCACTGTGTTGGATTTTGTAGCGGGGATTGCGCCGTTGAAGCTGCGGCTCCCCTGAGTCTGGTTGACCGGCCACGGTGTCTGCAACTTTCGCAGGGTTAGCGGAGGCAGAGAGTGCGGCGCTTCCCTGCGCAGCTGCGCGGATTGGAGTTATTCCGAGGAAAACTGCTGCCAGACTGATTGCGCCAATACCAAACGCTTTTCTCACTCTCATTTCGAACTCCACTCAGCAAGAATGTCTCGTTTAATTCTTCTAACGAGAGCGATCGACCGTCGCCCGCGTGTTGTAATTCGCCGTTACCGTCACGAGATCTTTGGGAAGCTGAATCCATTGTCCCGGGGACAGGACGGTATAGGGTCCACGAACCTGAGGGTTGGCGGCGCAGATTGCATCTATGATGATCCAGTTTGAATGTCCGTATAGTTCGTATGCGAATTGAAAAAGCGTTTCGGAGCGGAGGACTCGTACCCTCGTTGGGGCGTCATAGTCTCCAGGTTTCGAGCGGCTTGCTTCGCCTCGATAGTCCTCGAATGTGCTCTTGCTCTTAGCAGGGGCTCTGTCATTTCGCGGCGCAGTCGTTGGTTTCGTGCGATCGAGGCTCTTGAGGATCTCGCTGGTTCCGCTAGAGCTTCCGGAGGTTGGACCGTCCTGGTTTTCGGATGAGGCAACTGTGGGCGGTGTGTCTGTGGCTTCAGCTGACGGCGGCGGGGGAGGTGGCGTCTCGAGTTTGCCCAGCATTGCAGGCGTGAAGTCCGCTTGGGGATTGCTTGAATCCAAGACTGCATTGACCATTTTCGTTGACGCTTGTCCGGGCAAGGTATCCGAAAGGCCAAGCTTCGAGTCGCTTACAACGACAATAGAAATAGGCACAAGGGCAAAACAAGCGATGGCGGCTAACCATTTGGATCTCGAGGAACGAGGTGGACGGGAAGCTGCAACTTCCCAATTTCCTAGCCCGATCCTGCCAGCAGACGAGCTCGGCTCGAGGCTGCTAGGAGACCAAGGGATTGCTTCAGGAGTGTTTGGCCGGGAATTCCGCCTGGGCACGAAATCGAGGTCCACAGCGACTTCCCGCAAAATCTCAGCGCCAATTTGTTTGGATTGGGTCGCGAAGCCGATCGAAAGCGCTTGGAAGCACAAGCTGTTGATATTTCTCGGAATCCCCTGGCTGATCCGGGCGATCACGTCGAGCGCGTCGGCCGAGAAAATGCCAGGCCCTTCGTGGCCTGCGGCGCGAAGACGATGTTCGACGTATTTGACGGTTTCCTCTCGGCGAAAAGGCTCCAGGCGGATGATGTTGGACACGCGCTGCCGAAGTTGGGTCATTCTTGTTTCGGAAAGTCTTGCTGCCAATCCAGGCTGCCCTGCAAGCACAATGTGCATGAGTTTTTGCGTAGGCGTTTCAAAATTCGACAGGAGACGCACCGTCTCCAAAACTTTCTCGTCGAGGTTCTGTGCCTCGTCAATTACAACGACAACTTGCCTCCCGGCATGCAACTCCTGAAGCAGGCCCTCGTTAAGGGCTTCGCGCATAACCACGGGATCATGGCTACTGACATTGATCCCGAGGTCGTGAAGAAGGCTGCGCAGCAGTTCATGCGAGTTTCCTTCGGTTTGAAACAGGAAGGCTGTCCGCGAGGTGTCGTGCAATGAATCCAACATTCGGAACAGCAAAGATGTTTTCCCCATCCCTGGCTCCGCGACGAGAGCCGAGAAACCGCGCTTGGTTTCGATGGCATAGAGCAACGATGCAAGAGCTTCCCTGTGAGTGGAGCCGAAATAGAGAAATCGGGGGTCAGGACTAACGCCGAATGGCTGCTCACGCAGCTTGTAGAATTCCAGGAACATCGTTCACTCCGGTTTAGCAAACTCGATATCGAACCGGGTTTCCCTCCTTACTTTGGGATTGGACACTTTGACGCCTCTGAATGCGTGGTTGGGGCATTTGGTGAAACTTAGCAAAGGTGTCGTGGACTCGTCGCTCGATGCGGCGCCACTCGCTCCACAACGCAACCGTCAATCTCCACTGCCGCCGACTGGCCAAGGATTTGGATCGAGAGCACCAATCGCAACGCGTCCTTCCTCCGAGATATGATTCCTTCGAGCCCTTCGAGCGGTCCTGCCTTAATCCTTACGAGGTCTCCTTCGCTAAGGAAGGGATGCGGTCCCACACCCAGTGTGCTTTCCACCATTCGGCGAATTGCAGTGATTTCCTCGTTGGAAATTTCAGCAGGGAGGCTTCCTGTCTTAATGATCGCGTTCACACCCGGCGTCGAAAGAATTTGATTTCGCCGATCAATTTCGTCCGCGAAGAACAGGTATCCAGGGAAAAGAGGCAATGTGACGGGCTTCTTTCTGTCAGACCACCGGTGAATGGTGTCATAGGTGGGCAGAAATACTGAAAATCCCTTGCTCAAGAGAGACGCAGCTACCGCCTGTTCGTGCTGATACCGAGTGTGGACGGCAAACCATCTGGGAGCCTGATCGAATGGAATGCTCACGGTTTTTTGAAAATTTGGCATAAAGCTTCGCCCTGTGACTCACATATGAACTCTTCCCCTGAGTCTTTGTGGGCCCTGCGTATTTCAATGTGAAGCCCGGCCTGATCTCACGACTTCTCTTTGATGAGTGCCGGCCCGATCTCTTGACGAATCCCGCCAGCTGGCATGTCGCTCAGCTCTCCGATCCGGTATCCGAATCTTCGCTTTCCTGCAACATTGACCAAGCGGACGCAACGGCGAATCCCCACATCCCTTTCCCACTGGGGAGAACCTCAGCGCGAACTACCTGCCCGCTCATCTCCAAGCGGTGGAAGCCGGCGAATTCGGGCAGGAGGGGAAATCGGAATGTCAAAATGATTTGGGCGCCCACGGGAGGACAGTTTCTCGTCAAGACGTACGCACCACCTTCGCAGATGTTGCGGCTGTTTCCCTTTGCCTCACGCCGAGTTCCTTCCCGGCTGAACCACGTGAATGAGACCGGAGCGCGCAACGGATATCGAATCTGGTGTCGCACGTCGATGGCTGGTTTCCCATCAAGGGAATCGCCAAGCGCTAAAGCTTTAAATGACGGTGCGTTTAGTTTCATGCCCCCGATGAATCCTCGCTCGCCAAAATCCTAGGTGCATGGGGTGAACTTCACAAGAAGCGCAATGTCACACCCGGCGAAGCGGTTTGTCTCCGTCGTTCAAATCAGGGCATGAGTCCCTGGTGGCGAGTACATGTTTCTCGGAAACGTTGACTGGTGCTTGGCTCGCAGAGGGTGGAACAATATTCTCCGTTTGCGAGCGGGGACAAACGTCTCTTTCTCTAGGGTTAAAACAAAAGTCCATGGAAGGCGGTTTCATACCGTTCGGAAGGAACCGGAACCAAGTAGAACAAACCAATGGCACATCGGGTGGGGCAACGGACAAGTGGATGCTGGCATCGGATATGGCGAGAGGAAGAATGTCACCAAATAGATCACTTAGTCGGATGTTTGGGATTCAAATGTTTTAGTGACTAGAGGCCGACATATTTGATATAACCTACGCTGGTCCTCCAGCCAGGCCAGACCAGCCCTGCGCGATTAGCCGAGTTTCCAGCCCGTGTTCGCAAACTTGTGATTGGGGGTTTTTCCTTATCAAAATTACAAGGTTCTACCGATGACGTTAGCAACTGATTGGTTATATCTGTTCTAAGCGAGATTTATGAAGGCATTCCAATTGGTACGGGAGGGTGGTGGTTAAGATTGAAATGCAAGCTTCGGGGGCCATGTATCACATGGCGGTAGAGGGGTCGGGGAGATGGAAGGTGGAGTCATGCGAAAAGGGAAATCGAACGGATGCCCAATTCAACTCCTGGTTGCTGAGACCTGCCGCCTGAGTTGCGAATTGATGGCCACGGCTCTCTGTCGTTATCGCCGGCGTGTGTCGGTAGTGGCTTGCGCCACGGACTCGGCCCAAATTCTCGATGGATACGCCGCGAAAAAGCCCGATGTGTGCATTATCAGTTCGCGCCTGAAGGACGGGAACACCAGCGGCATTAGCGTGGCTCGTGAGCTTCATGCCGTTCATGAGGAGGCTCGCGTGCTCATGTTGATTGACTCTCTCGAGCGCGGTCCTGTCGTCGAAGCGTTTCGATCCGGAGCGCTGGGAGTGTTTCCCCGTGATGGGGCTTTTGACGATCTCTACCTGGGCATCCAAAAAGTCAGCACCGGCCAGATTTGGGCTACCAATGAGCAGCTCCAATACCTGGTCGAATCCATCGTGGATGGCGGCCCGCCGGCCATCACCGACGCAAGGGGCAATACTTTGCTGACCAGGAGGGAGCAAAGCCTCGTCGACCTTGTGGCGCAAGGCCGCACGAATCGGGACATTTCTCGCGAGCTCCATCTGAGCGAGCACACGGTTCGGAACTATCTCTTCCGAATTTTCAACAAACTTGGGACATCAACGCGCCTGGAACTCGCCCTCTACGCCATCAATCACAGAGAAACCGGGAAGGAGCAAATCGCCGCCCACGGCTAGAAAGCATGGCGAAGGGCCGCAAGAAAAACTTCCGGCGTGAAACTCCCCTTCCCTGCAGTGCGTTTCCATACTGGGATTATTTTTGTGGCGGTGCCATTCGTCCTCCAGCATCGCTCCCTCCCTCGATGTCTCTCCGCAAACTGAGGGAACACAAGACCTGCCTCCTTCCGATTCGCAAATTGTCGGGTGTGAGTGGAAGTTTGACTCCACAGCTCAACAAATTGGCGAGGCTGGATTCGGTCATAGATATTTCGGGCAGACCGAAAAATCACCGTACTTGAGTGAAGGCCCGCAGGTTAAGCGAACGTAAAACTTTCCGCGGCCGTCAAAAATACATGCGCGAGGGTCTGCCTATAATGCACAAAGTGGAGTGATTCCATGTGCTTACAAGTCTCCCTTACTTGGTATTTAACGTGCAGAGGGGTGTTGGGCAATGCAGAAGTCGTTGATTTACAATGACGGGAGCTGTGAAATTTAAAATTCTCGGCAAAATCCGAATCGGGTACATCAACTCAAATGAATCGTTACTCACTCCAGTCAATTCTTGTTTCTCAGGTTAACGATCCAGTCCGAATCTTTGGATTTACAAAAAGGTTCACATTTCTTGAAATCAGCCCGGTCGCTGATATCAACTAAACTGTCCAGCCTCGCCGCTTTGACCGCTTCAAGACCCAGTCTCAATACGATCGGCCAGCTGTAATACGGCGAGCTCAACAATGCCCATCCCGCCATAGGCTTCGTTGCAAGATTGTGAAACGAGCGTTTTTCAGGAGCGAAATGGTAATGAATATTGCAAAGGCTGAAAAATTTGAACGGCTTCCTCCCAAATGGCGGGAGCGGATCCGGGGACTGAATAATGTTCCTTATTTGTTCAAAATGGTTTGGGAGGCTGCTCCCTCGGCCGTCGCTTCAAGTCTCTGCCTGCGCTTAATCATTTCCCTGATTCCGGTCGCCATGCTGGCAATAACGCGGGTGATTATCGATTCCATTTACGCGCTGAGTTCGCAGCACAGGCCTCTTCCGGAATTCTTCTGGTGGCTCGTGGCTCTTGAATTCTGTCTGGCAAGCCTCGGGACGATTCTGGTGCGCCTGACCGACTTCTGCGACAGCGTGCTTGCCGACAAGTACACAAGGCACATCAGCACGCGGATCATGGATCATGCTTCGCGGCTTGACCTGACGCGGTACGAAGACCCTTCTTTTTGCGACAAGATGGAGCGCGCGCGAGTGCAGGGCACCGATCGCGTGATGATGATTCAGATGACGGGCCGGCTGATCCAGGAAGGGATCACAACGGTCAGCCTCGCGGTTGGCATCCTCATTTTTTCTCCATGGATGTTGCTTTTTCTTTTTCTCTGCATTGTCCCGGCGTTTTTGGGCGAGACGCACTTTGCGTTTCTCGGGTATTCGATGAATTTTGAGCAAACCGCCGCCCGCCGGCAAATGGAGTACTTCCGGACTCTCGCCGGCGGCAAAGAGAGCGCGAAAGAATTGAAATTATTTCGGCTCGGTCCCTTCCTGGTGAGGCGCTTCAAGGCCCTCTCGGACGATCTCCATCGCCAGACGGTGGACCTTGCAAGACGTAAGCTCCTTTTCGGCGGCCTTTTGACGGTTCTCGCCACGCTGGGTTACTACGGAACGTACACGTACGTAATCTTTGAAACCGTGAAGGGCACCTTGACACTCGGCCAATTGACTTTCCTGGCGGGAGCAATCGCAGGGGCCAGCTCCAACATTCAGGCATTCTTTTCAACGTTTGCGGGTATCGCCGATCAGGCGCTGTTCATGACGGACTTGCTGGATTTCTTTTCTGTTCAACCGAAGATTTTAACCAAACCTGGGGCCTGCGTTGCTCCACGGCCGATTCGGCAAGGGATTGACTTTCAGCATGTTTGGTTCGCATACCGCGGAAATCAGTCCCCAGTCTTGCGCGATATCAATTTTCGCCTGGACCCACATGAACGAATCGCATTAGTGGGCGAAAACGGGCAGGGCAAGACGACCATTGCCAAACTTTTGACTCGATTGTATGACCCCACCGCCGGAAAGATCCTCCTCGACGGCGTTGACCTTCGGGAATACGACCTCGAAGATTGGTGGAGCGAAATCGGCGCGATCTTTCAGGACTTCGTGCGCTACGACATGACTGCCGCCGAAAATATTGCTGTTGGCCGCATCGATTCGGCGCTTGATCCAATGCAAATTCAAACGGCCGCTCGGAAAAGCTATGCCGACGCCGTGATCGGAAAGCTCCCTCGAATGTACGACCAACCCCTCGGATGCCGCTTTGAGGGCGGTGTGGATCTTTCCGGTGGCGAGTGGCAGAAAATTGCCCTCGCGCGCGCTCATTTGCGTAACGCGCAATTGCTGATCCTGGACGAGCCGACCGCGGCGCTCGACGCCCGATCCGAGCGCGACGTGTTCGAGCGATTTGCCGAACTGACCCGGGGCAAGACTACCCTTCTGATCTCCCATCGCTTCTCTACCGTCCGCATGGCGGATCGCATCCTCGTGCTTGAGGGGGGAAAGATTGCCGAAGAAGGTCCGCACGATCGGTTAATGAATGACGGCGGGCGTTACGCAGAAATGTTTGAACTACAAGCGGCCGGGTATAGATGAGGCCGGGAACAGGTGAGGGGGACATGGGAACCACACGTCAATCATCGTTTGAATTCGATCGAATCTTCCCCTTTCCAGAGAGGAATTTGCCCGACGCTGATTGGGGGGAACAGGACCGGTTGGAGTCGAACCGGCGGCCCTCGAAGCGGCAAACTGCGCTACAGGAGATTCTTCAATGGCAGTCCGCGATGCCGCATGAATCCCGAACTTATCTTGATTCAATCTGGAAAAGTGCGGCACAGAGACTTAGCGGCGCAGCTGAGAGTGTGCAAAAGGGAACGGCAAGGCATGCCGCACTTAGTACCGAGGGGAAAATAATCTCAGACGCATTGCCCGTCATGAAGCAGGCCCTGGCCGATTCCCAAGCAGCCGTTCAAAACGCGCATCGCCTCCCTCATATTCGAATGGCGAGATACCCATCTCCAATCCCACGTTCCTTTGCGCTTGCAATCGTTTATTTGCAATTTGCCGAGTTCAGATTCGATGAGCGCGCTTTGACGCGGTTCATTGCCGAGGTGCAAAGAATTATTCCAGTAGGGATGTCGGAAATCTGGAATTTGAAGCCTTTTTTAAAGCTTGTCTTGCTCGAACAAATCGGCGCCGAAATGGCTCGAAATGCGACTTCCGATGAACAAGAGGAGGTTGTTCACGACTCCGCGTACTGCGGAAATCCGGGCCGTCTTTCGTCACTGCTGAATAGCTTGCTCGATATTTCTGACCTCGAGTGGAAAGTGCTTTTTGAAACGGTTTGCTTGACGGAACAAATCCTGCGAACCGACCCGGCCTGCGCATACGGGAAAATGGATTTTGACACGCGCGAATCCTATCGCGCCGCCGTCACTGATTTCGCCGATCATTCGAATTGCACGGAATCCGAAGTGGCGCGGAGAGCCATCGCTCTTTCTCATCTTGCTCAGTGGAGTCCATCCTGCAGTGAGAGAGCTAAAGAGCGTCGGTCCCACGTCGGCTACTACTTGGTTGGTGACGGGCAAGCCGTCCTGAAAAAGGAAATCGCATATCAACCACGATTGACTGCCCGAATTCGAGACTTCGTCCATGAATGGCCCGACATTTTCTATTTCCTTGGCATTGGGCTGGTTACTTTTGGAATTATCACCCTCTTGATTTCTCTGCTGCACGTGAAGCCCACAAACCCCTTTGCCGTCGCGCTGTTCGCCCTTCCCGCTTTAGAGTGCGCGGTGGCAACGGTCAACATACTGGCGACTCGGATCTTTGCACCCAGAAAGATTCCGAAACTGGACTTCTCGAAGGGCATTCCCAATTCATGCGCCACTGTCGTCGCGGTGCCCGCCTTGCTGACGAGCGAAAAACAATTATTGCAAGCCGTGAAGGGACTGGAGGTCCGATTTTTAGCAAATCGAGACCCCAATCTTCATTTTGCGCTGCTTACCGATTTGCCGGACGCGACGCAGCAATTCGACGAAAAGGAATCGCTCGTAAAGCTTTGCTCCCGGCTCTTGCGGGATCTTGATGACAAATACAGCCATGAAAACAAAGGGAGATTGTTTCATTTTCATCGCCACCGCATCTACAACCCGGTCGAAAAGATGTGGATTGGCTGGGAGAGAAAGCGCGGCAAGCTTCTCGACTTCAATTCGTTTCTGTTGAATCAAGGCGACAAATTTCCCGTCAAGACTGGGGATACGTCTCTTCTCAAGAACATACGTTACGTCGTTACACTGGATCTGGACACGCAGTTGCCCCTTGGCGCGGGCCGCAGGCTCGTCGGCACGATGGCTCATCCGCTCAACCGCGCGGTCATCGATCCCGCGACTAACACAGTCGTGGAAGGCTACGGAATTCTGCAGCCGCGCGTGGACATCAGCATCAAATCGGCAAGCCGCTCGCGCTTCGCCTCCCTCCTGTCGGGTGATACGGGCTTCGATATCTACACGCGAGCGGTCTCGGACGTTTACCAGGACTTGTTTGGCGAAGGCATTTTCACTGGAAAGGGCATCTATGAAGTCGATACATTCCAGAAAGTTCTGGAGCACCGCTTTCCGTGCAATACCGTACTGAGTCACGATCTCATTGAGGGCGTGTACGCTCGCACGGGCCTGATATCGGATGTGGAAGTTGTCGACGATTATCCTTCCCATTTCAGCGCCTTCAGCCGCAGAAAACACCGGTGGGTGCGCGGCGACTGGCAAATTATATTCAGCCTGCTCCCGCGCGTCAGGAACCATTTCGGGGAAATTGTGCCCAACCCCCTCAGCCACATCTCGCGCTGGAAAATCTTCGATAATTTGCGCCGCAGCCTCACGGAGATCGCGACGTTGCTGCTGTTCTTGTATGGCTGGCTATTATTGCCGGGAGAAGCGTTACATTGGACCCTGGCCGGGGTCGCGGTCATGTTGTTTCCGGCGTGCTTCCAATTTTTGCTGACAGCTTTCACGGCCGGCAAAGCGTGGTTTAGGGTGGACTTTTGGCGAAACTTGTTCGCGGATTGTACCGGCGACCTTGCGCGCATATGCGTTCGGCTGGCGTTTCTTTGCCATCAAAGTCTGATCGACTTGGACGCAATTGTGCGCGCGCTGGTCCGCATGAAATTCACGCATCGAAGGCTTCTGGAGTGGGAAACCGCCGCCGACGCGGAATTGACGGACGGAGCCGGCGATCTCGTGGATATCTACCTGAAATACAGCGTGCTGATGACCATTGCGATCGGACCGCTCGTATATCTTCTTCACCCTCATTCCTTTGGGATCGCAATACCGTTTGTGCTTCTCTGGGCGGTATCGGCCTGGATTGCTGAATGGCTGAATGGGCCGCGACGCCCGCTGACGAACCGGATCAAGCCGAACGATCGCGATTTGATTCGCAACGCGGCGCTCCGAACTTGGCGGTTTTTCCGGGAATTCAGCAACCCCACGGAGAACTGGCTGATTCCAGATATTGTTCGGGAAGCTCCTCCGCTCATCGCGCACCGTATTTCTCCGACTAATCTTGGATTGCTATTGAATTCGCGGCTCGCCGCGCATGACCTGGGCTATTTGACGACGCAAGAGTTCATTGAGGATACGGAAAAGACATTTGAAACGGTAAGCCGGATGCCAAAGTGCAAGGGCCATCTCTTCAATTGGTATGAGACGGAATCGCTTGAACCGGTCCCGCCCCTTTTTGTCTCAACCGTGGACAATGGCAACCTGGCCTGCAGTTTATGGACTTTAAAGCAGGGTTGCCTGCAGATGATCCAAAAGCCGCTATTGCATCCCGGACTGTGGGCAGGACTTCGCGACCATGCCGTGCAGCTTTCCGAGGCCGTTACAGAAAATTGCGGTGATAGCGATCTGTTACCTACGGCTCTTCATCTCAGGCGGACTGCGGAGGAAATCGCGTCAGATGAGTCGATTCATATGGACGAACTGCGCACTTTTGAAATCGACGTATTGATTTTTCTCAACCGCGCGTCGAAAACCGGCGGGAATAAGGAAGTCGTCTGGTGGGCAAAGGAATTGTCCCTGCGCGCGACGAATCTGCTGAATGCATTGGAGACATTTGCACCCTGGCTGGAAGCTCAGTTTGAAGGAATCTCCGGTCTGGAGGAACCGGAAATTGTGCGTCTTACGAAAGCGCTGACCATGGAATCGATTCCCCGGGCTTACTGGGAAATCTGCAAGTCACTCGATGACAGGAATGAAGATCCTACTGCAAACGCAAGAAACAGGCGTTTCCGGGCTGTTCTGGAGAGGTCCATGCAACTGGGAGAAGATATCGTAAGACGCCTGACTTCTCTTGCTGCCACAGCTCAATCCGTGGTCGACGAAATGGATTTCAGTTTCCTCTATGATACGAAGAAGAAGTTGTTTTCGATCGGATATGAGGAGGGCGAAGGCGAGATAAGCAAGTATAATTACGACCTGCTTGCTTCTGAGGCGCGCACCGCGGTCTTTGTCGCCATCGCCAAGGGCGAAGCCCCGAAGGAGAGCTGGTTTCACCTCAAAAGGCCTTTCCGCTCCTACCTGCGGGAGGATGTGCTGCTCTCATGGAGCGGGACGGCGTTCGAATACTTGATGCCTTGTCTCTGGATCCGAGCATACGCGGACACGTTGTTAGAGCGAAGCGTGCGGGCAGCCATTCGCACGCAACAAAAGTTCGCGCGGGAGTGCGGAATTCCATGGGGAATTTCTGAATCTTCCTGCGCCGAGAGAAATCCCGATGGTCATTATAGGTATCACGCCTTCGGTGTGCCGGGCTTGGCGGTGCACAGGGATGATTGTTCGGGTGATCTCGTTGTGGCACCATACGCAACATTCCTTGGATTGATGTTCGATACCGAAGGTGCCTTGAAGAATCTTCACAAAATGAAGGAGCTTGGCTGGCTCTCGGCATACGGATTTTACGAAGCCGCGGATTTTACTCCGCGGCGCAAGAGCGAGGAGCAAAGCCATGTCGTGGTGCGAAACTGGATGGCGCACCATCAGGCGATGAGTTTGCTAGCCGCGGTGAATGTGCTCTGCGATTCGGTCATGCAACGGCGCTTTCACGCCGAGCCTCGAGTGGCCGCCATCGAGCGCCTGCTGCATGAAAAGTTTCCGCGAGTTCCGCCTTTCGAGGAAGATGAGCAGACCACTTCAGAATTAAGTCCCGCACTTGCAGGCCTGTCGGTGGAGATCCCGCGTCCTGGATTCCGAGACCTCGTTCCAAAGCTTCTATGAGAAGTAAGACCTGGCATGGACGATTCTGGGCAAGCGTGCTATGCCTGTGCACTGTCCTCGCGTGTATTGTATTGGAAATTCCGAATGCGGCTTTCGGTCGACTCCCGGACGCTTCGGCCTCGCAGACGCAAGTCTTAACTGAAACCATCCATGTTGATTTGTCGGCTCCAGCTCATCCGTTCCCGCACTTCTGGGAACAGATGTTCGGCTCTGGAAGGGCCGTCCTGAGTTTGCGGGACAGCTACCGCCGGGACTTGCGCGAGGTGAAGCAGGCCACGGACCTCCAATACATTCGTTTTCACGGAATCCTTGACGATGAAATCGGGGTATACGACGAAGGTAAAGACGGCAGTCCCATCTACAACTTTTCCTACGTCGACCAGATTTATGACGGCTTGTTAGAAAATGGCGTTCGTCCGTATGTGGAACTGAGTTTCATGCCCAGCAAGCTGGCTGACAGCCAAATCCTCCAATCTTTTTGGTACAGGCCTGTTGTTTCTCCGCCCAAGTCATGGGAAAAGTGGGGCGACCTCATTACACAGTTTGCCCGGCATTTGGTGGATCGTTATGGAATCGACGAGGTCTCGCATTGGTACTTCGAGGTCTGGAACGAACCCAATCTGGATTTCTGGGCGGGAGATCCCAAAGACCAAACCTACTTCGAACTCTATGACGTAACGGCTCGGGCTCTGAAGTCCCTTAGCCCGCGGCTCCGAATTGGCGGGCCGGCTACGGCGCAGGCAGCCTGGATCGACCGTTTCATTCAACACACTGTGGAGAACCATATTCCGGCGGATTTCGTGTCCACTCATGTTTATGGGAATGATTCAGCGAAAGACGTTTTTGGAAGCGATGAGGCAATCTCCCGCACTCAATTGGTTTGTCGCGCCGCGCAAAAGGTCCACGATCAAGTCGCGAAATCTTCGCGACCCGGCCTCCCCATTATCTGGAGCGAATACAATGCCAGCTACAAGAACGAACCCGACATTACGGACGCCGTTTTCATGGGGCCCTGGCTTGCCGATACCATACGCCAATGTGACGGGCTGGTTGACATCCTTTCGTATTGGACGTTTTCCGACGTTTTCGAAGAACAAGGAGTCGTCAAGCAGCCGTTCTACGGCGGCTACGGGCTCCTCGCGGCGGGCGGTCTTCCGAAGCCTTCCTTTAACGCATTCAAATTGCTGCACCTGCTGGGCAACGTGCGATTGGAGAATGGCTCCACATCAGCAATTGTAACGAGGCGTGGAGACGGCGCGCTCGTAATAGCGGTGTGGAACTTGTTCTTACCCGAGCAGACGGGAATTCCGAAGGCCATGACCGTCCAACTGGTCGGTGGCGCACAATTCAATCGCGCGTCCGTTTATCGTGTCGATTCAACGCATGGATCAATTCTCGCTGCTTACCAGGCAATGGGCCAACCACGCTATCCGACCTCTCAACAAATCGCTAAGCTCCGCCGTTCAGCGGAAATCCCGCCGCCAGAGGACAAAGAGCTGAAGGATGGAAAACTTAGCCTCGTTCTCCCGCCGCATGCGCTTGCGTTGATCGAGCTTCAATAGAGGCGACAATTTCCAAAGAAATTCCTAAAGCGGTGCTATTCGGAACCGGCTGCGTCCGACATTGAATAAGGTTTGAATCCCGCGCGCTCCATGCCGCGCTGCGCCTCGGGATTTTTCATAAATGTATCCCACACGAATCCAGTGCGCACGTTTTCCGCCATCAGCAGCGTAATTCCTGTGTCGATTCCGACGACGTTGGTGTCGAACCAGCGCGTAAGTGGATTGAATGCGTCGACAAATCCGTATTGCGTCCATCCACGTTCGGAGTAGCGATTTTTGATCGTCTGAAGGACTTGCAGTGTGGCTCTTGGAAGAAATGGCAGCGAACCTCCCGCTGCGCATGGAACCACGGTCCCGTCAATCGGCCCCGTCGCCGGTGGCCCACCCCAAACGACATAACCCCGGGCGGAATCCGAGGCTGTAATGCCCCAAAGGTTGTCGGAGTAGTCCGGAAACTGAGTGGCCAGATCGATGCAGAATTGGCGATGGACTTCGGTGGCTTTCGCCGAATTCTTAAAATAGTCAGCGTATTGGTCGCGCTTTCCGCGAAAGTCAAACCACGCCTGCGAATACTGATGAACGAACAAGGGGGCGAAGGACCCAATGTATCGGACGCCGTCGTACTCGAAGGTCAGCCTCTTCCATGCTGTCCACGTTTCCGCCGGCAATGGATGCGAGAGGGAGCCCAGCCCGAGAAGGTACATCATCATCAGCTCGCTGTACCTGTCCCAGCGGTATTGCAAGAAACCCGACTCGGGCGTCCATCCGTGCGGGAGAATGCTGGTGTCCTCGGAAAGCCAAGTCCAATCGATGCGATTGAATAAATCGTAGGCCAGCATGCTGATTTCCGAGTGAGGAAAGTGTTGCCGGCAAGTAAGAATTCCGCACAGCAAAATTGCCGTATCGACTGAGGAAACCTCCGAGTCCCACACCCGCTCGCCAGTATTTATATTGGCCCAGTGATAGAAGAATCCGCGGTGGTTCGGCATTTTCTTCCACAGAAAACGAAGTGTGTTGGCCGCGCGCCCACGTGCTTCGGCGTGGGAGATGTAGCCACGCTTATCCCCGATGCACAATGCCGTGAGGCCGAAGCCCGTTGCCGCAATGCTTCCAAGTTCTCCCCGATCCGGAGTAACGGCGTTGCAACGGTCGCGCACGATCCCTGTTTGAGGGTTTGCTTGATCCCAGAAAAAGCGGAAGCTGGCATGCTCTACCTCTTCCAAAAACATTTCATCGGCTTCTGACAATAAATTGCTGTTCGTGGATGACGTCGAACTAGGGGCGTGTGTGTTTTGCGGCCACGCTCCGGAGAGAACAGAGTACTCGGCAAGTGAAACGATGGCGGCAGCGCGGCCTCCTTGCTTCAGCACTTCACGGCGTGAAAAATACCTGGGTCTCATGTTGCCGCGTCCTCGAATCAATTATAGAAGCACTTTCGGTCCAGTTGAAGCGTGCGAGTTCGGCAAAGCATCTTGAATAGGTGGCTCGCACCTTTGATAGAATTGCATGGAAATGAGGCCAATCCGCAGCGACGGGAAAGTCTGGCTTCGGGTCGCCGTAATAACAGGCTGCGCCGTCGTTCTGGCTTCTGTCCTTGTCGTACTCGGTTCGCGTTACCGCAATACCCCCATCACGATCACAGGTGCAATCGTCCAAAAGAACGACGACCCGCGCAAACAATCGCCCATCACGGACGTAAAAATCACAGTGGCCGGTGATCAGGGAGATCCCGCCTCGAATTCGAACCTCCTGGGATACTTCACACTTCCGCTTCAGCCGGGAGTTCGGCGCGGTCAGTTGATTACGCTGCAATTTCGTCATCCGAAATATCAACCCGTCGATCTGAAGACAGTTGTGGGCGACAACCTTTACGTAATTCATATGAACCCACTTCGAGTGGATGACGAAACAGCTTCCAATCGCCCCGACATCCTCGTTACGAACGTCTTGGTCAGATATTCGACGGAATCGAGCGCCGAGGTGAATATCGGAACGGGTGTGAAGACCTTTGAAGTTCCGAACACCGGCAATACGCCTTGCGATTCGCACTCCCCGTGCTCCCCGGACGGCAAATGGAAGGCAGCGATCGGTTCGGCATCTCTGGACGCCGGCCAAGGCAACGTTTTTGAAGATGCGCGCGTCTCTTGTATAGCAGGGCCCTGCCCTTTTACTAAAGTCGAGTCCGATGGTTTTTCCCGCGGAGGCCGGAACATCAACGTGTCGGTTCGCGATTGGTCCGACACAACCACTTTTCTATTTGAGGCTGAGGTATACCAGCAGCAGGTGAATGACATTGTTCGTCAGTCCTATCCCGTGATTTTCGGGCGGACTTTTAATTTCAGTCTGCCAGCAACAGCCGAGGGGCCGAGCCTCGAGGCCGAACTCGGCGGAGCGCCGATCACGTTCCCATTGGGCCCTGATCCGAACCTGAGCTGGGCCGCCTGCACCGTGATTCTTGGCAAAGCTCGCTCAAAGAGCTACCGCTGCGAACTCAAGCGAGGATACACATTTCAATAGCACATGTTTCCAGGCGTTTGAATCTTCAGCCTATCGTTTCGATATCCGTGAATTGAGGAACGGGGATTCATTCCTGATCATGGCCGGCAAGCACCCAGCCCTTATCGCATTTTTAGAATTCAAAGTCCGCAATTCCTGAGGGCGGGTGATGTTTCGAGTTCGGATTAATATCTGCATCTTGTGGATCGCGTGTTCCGCTACAGTCTTGGCCTTGATCTTTCCTTTGATTATGGCGGCCGAACATCCACACACAACCCCGACGTCGCCGACTGACGAGAGCTACCAGTCATTGCCTGACATACTGGGTTATATTTCTGCGGATTGGGACCGGCTCACTCGCTCCATGAGCGATTGCGCAACTTTCGTGGACAGCAAAACCAACGGGGAGCGAATCCTTTATCTTCCTGCGGGTGAGCCACTGCCTCCGGGGCTAACTGAGATGCAAAAGCGTTGCTCGGTGCATATCGCCCGCTTGCCGGAACGCCTCCAAATTTCGAGCGGGGAGCTACCCCGCCAATTCGATAGTCACGGCCTGCTTTACTTGGAGAATCCTTACGTCGTGCCCGGTGGTCAGTTCAATGAGATGTATGGCTGGGACAGCTATTTTATAATCCGCGGTTTGCTCCGGGACGGCCGCAGAGATCTTGCAAGAGGCATGGTCGAAAATTTCTTCTACGAGATTGAAAATTACGGCGGCGTCCTCAATGCCAACCGCACTTACTACCTGGGGAGATCACAGCCCCCCTTTCTCAGTTCGATGATTCTGGCCGTTTATCATTCGGACCAGGAGACTGGATCATCGAATCTAGAATGGCTTGCCAGGGCATATTCCTTCGCGCTTAAAGACTACGAACAATGGACACGAGCGCCACATTTGGCGAGTGATACCGGCCTCTCGCGTTATTTTGACGAAGGCGAAGGGCCGGTGCCCGAAATCATGGTCGATCCCGGCAATTATTATCGCGGCGTGGTGCACTATTTCCTGATGCATGAGGGCGAAGATAGCCCACATTTGGTCCGGGTCGACGCACAACATCCACCGGCTTCGATCATGGGGCCCATCTTCCAAGTCCCCGTGTGCGCTCAGGCCTCCGATGAATCTGGGAAAGAAAATTGCACTACCCCTGATCAGGTGGGTTTGGCGGCAGATGCCTACAAGGGAGATCGAAGCATGCGGGAATCGGGCTTTGATGTCTCCTTTCGATTCGGACCTTTTGGCGTCGACACGCATCACTATGCTCCCGTCTGCCTGAATAGCCTGCTCTACAAGACAGAAAAAGATTTGGAGGAGATGAGCCGCCTCCTCGGCCGTCCAGAGGACGCGCGCCACTGGCATGACAAGGCGCTCGTTCGGCGGGAGAAGATTACGAAGTACCTCTGGGATGCGCACCGTGGTCTCTTCTTTGATTACAATTTCCTGACACACATCCGGTCCTCATACGTATACGCCACGACTTTCTATCCTCTATGGTCCGGCTTGGCAACGAGCGAACAGGCGAGCGCCGTCGCGAAAAACCTCGCTTTGTTTGAACAGCCTGGGGGACTGGCGATGAGCCGGAATGAGAGTCAAGCGCAATGGGACTTTCCATATGGATGGGCTCCCGTCCATCTCCTGGCCGTCGAAGGACTGCGGCGCTATGCATACGGCGCTGATGCCGATCGCATCTCGTACAAATTCCTGTCGATGGTCCTGCGGAATTTTCGACGGGATCACACGATTCGTGAAAAATATGACGTCGCCTCTCAATCAACGCAAACCCATATTGGCGTCGGATACGGTCAAAATGTAAACGGATTTGGATGGACGAACGCTGTTTTCCTCCTGCTTTTAGATGAACTGCCTGAAGAGCTGACCGCCAGACTAAGGAAGGAATGATCCATATGGCGAATTCGCGTCGATCCAGGATCGTATATCGCTTGCTGCTCGGCCAAAGAAAATTCGCTCAGGAGGAATCAAACGGTGAGTTCTCGTGCGGCGCTGAGAAATAAGACTGAAATCCCTCTTACAACGAATGGGCAGCCATTTGCTTATGTGGCCGCGGGTTTCGCCGGACTCGGTGGATTGCTTTTCGGATACGATACTGGCGTCATTTCCGTCGCTGAACTTTTCTTTAAGAACGATCTCTCCCTTTTGGTTTTTGCGCTCTAAGTTATCGTAAGCGGCGTGCTTGCTGGAGCTGCCGTCGGCGCTCTTGCCGGGGGCGCTTCGCGGAACTCTTCGGACGGCGCACTTTGTTAATTGCCACGGCGCTCAGCGTTGGTCTAAAAAAGCCGGGCCGATCACTGGTGCCCTCTTTGGCCGCTAAAGGGAGCGGTTCTGGATCAAAGCAGACACCACAATGAAAGGACGCATCCTAAATACAATAATCTAAAGGCAGTGGCGGAGAGGGTGGGATTCGAACCACTGAATGCAGAGCCTTGGACCGTCTTGCATGACCTTGTTCGGACGCAGGGAACAAAGCACTTATCTTGATTTCGTCTTCCGCCCGATCTTATCGGTGTCTTCCGAAGGCTAATTCACACTGAGGATGTAGCACGACATTGGGAAATGTAGCACGCGACTGTAGTTCCTTTACATCCCAATCTTCTTGC
>Ga0187805_10000055_pt1 | contig 32257 bp, 18 predicted proteins | sample NC_wetland_sal_i_6_FD_132965 | JGI IMG/M metagenome (GOLD analysis project Ga0187805, IMG submission 132965) | Wetland sediment microbial communities from Neuse River Estuary, North Carolina, USA - Control_5 | ecosystem: Environmental > Aquatic > Freshwater > Wetlands > Sediment | place: USA...
AGAACTCGGAGTTGCGGGACCAATATTTCGAATACCTCTCCTCGACCAATCAGTTGGAAAGCGAACTGAGCGCCCTGCGCCAATCGGCGCCCGCGACCGACACTCGCGAATGGGCCGAATTCGTCAGGAACAACCCAGCGGCCGCGACGGAATTGGCGGACGCAGAAATGTGGCGCTCGCACTTCGAAGAGAGTGCGCCGGTGCTGAAGACTTTGGCGGAGGTGTATCCTGCCGAGCAGGAATTGGACCGGAATGCGTCCTCGATCTTTCGCTCCCTTGCTTATTTCGATCCCTCGAAAACAGAGGTCGCCGCCAAAATCGAAGAGAATCTCCTTGCCGCGAACCCCGGCGACACCGAGATTCTCGCTCGCATAGGCGACATCTATTCCGACCGGGAACTGTTCGAGCAGGCTGCTCCGTATTGGGAACGCATTCCCAAGGTCGCGCCGGGCGAACCGGATGGCTACCTGGACGCGGCAACCATCTACTGGGACTACTTCGATTTTCGCAACGCGTTGCGGCTGATGGATGAAGGGCGAGAAAAGCTGGGCAACCCCGCGCTGTACGGTTACGAAGAAGGTGCGATTTACGAAACGCAGGGTGACGGTTCCCGGGCAATTCGCGAATACGCGGATGCTGCCCTTGCAGCCGGGGAACAATCGCCTGCCGCAGGACGGCTTCTGGAATTGGCGCGCCGCCCGAAGTTCCGCGACCAAATCAACGACGCGACTGACAAACTCGCCACAGACTCGCACTATTCGACGCCAGCGGTCAATCTCCGCCTGCGGATTCTCGAGGCAGAAAACCGCGGGCCGGAAATGGCTGCGTTCCTCGTTACGGCTCTGGATCACGCCGAATCCATCGAACAGGCCGCGGAAATCGAATCCATCGCCGAGCAGCGATCGCTCGAGCCTGTCCGGGAGAAGGCGCTTGAGAAGCAGGCCTCCCTAGCCACCGATCCCGTGACTCGGCTGCAGTTGCGTTACGCCCTGGTGCAATTCTACGAAGGCAAGAAGGACTTTACGGCAGCGCAGCGCAACGTCGAGGCTTTGTACCAGGCCAATCCGAAAATACTCGGCGTTGTGCGCTCGACGGTCGACTTCTATTGGCGGATGAAACTCTACACGCAGGCGGTTGCGGTGCTCCGGCAGGCTGCGAAGGATGCCTACCCCCAACTCAGCGTGCAGTTTACTTTCGAGGCTGCCCGCAAGTCGACCGAAGCGAAGGACTTCGAGCAAGCTCGCGCGTTGCTCGAAGGCCTCTTGAGAGACTCGCCCTATGACAGCCAGTATCTCGCCGCGACCGCAGACACGTACTCGCAGGCGGGCGACGCGCAAGGATTGAAACAGTTCTATCTGGACAAGATTGCGCTGTTCCGCAGCGCGCCGCTAACGGCCGAGGAACGGAAAAACGGAATCGCAACTCTTCGCCGGGGACTGATTCCCGCGCTCACGCAACTGAAGGACTTTCCCGGCGCCGTCGACCAATACATCGAGCTGATCAACAACTTTCCCGAAGACGAGGGGCTTACAACGGAAGCCACCCTCTACGCCCGGCGGCGCCAGCGTGAAAACCAGCTCTTGGATTTCTATTCGAAAACGATTCAACAATCGCCCCGCGACTACCGCTGGTCCATGGTGCTGGCCCGCGTGCAAAGCAACCTCGAAGACTTTCCGGCCGCCATCGATTCCTATGGAAAAGCGATTGCGATTCGCCCGGATCGTACCGACCTGCACATGGCACGGGCGGCGCTCGAGGAGCGCCTGCAGCGCTTCGACGACGCAGCCGGCGACTATGACCGTCTCTATCAGCTGACGTACAAGGATCCCCAGTGGATGGAGAAGATTGCGGAGGTTCGCGCGCGCCAAGGGCGGAATGCGGATGCCGTCGCTGCACTTAAGACCGCACTGATCGACGCTGCTCCCCAGCGCGCGAGTAATTATTTCGAGGTAGCTCGCCGCCTGGAAGCCTGGGGCATGCTCGAACCCGCCAGAACCCTCGCGGAACAAGGTGTCAGCGCTGCGGGCGATGAATTGCTCGCGTCGCCAGAAAACCACGAGGGCGCAAAACTCTACACGCGGATCATGACGCGCCTCCGCCAGCACGAAAAGGCGTATGCAACTCTCCAGGCGGCGATGAATTCGGCGTCCAATTCCCTCCCCGTCCTGCAAGAACAAGTTGCCAAAGAAGGAGTTTCGGGCATTTCCGATCGAGAATGGCGCGAGCATGTCCTCGCCGCACGCCAGCAAGCTGCCCGCGACGGCATGCGCGCCGCCCTGACAGAGATGGGCTCGACCGCAGCTCGCTACTTCACGCCCGAAGAGAAGGCATCCTTTGCCGGCTTCGCCCAGACGCTGCGCGCACCCATGTCCGATGATGCCGCCGAAGAGTTCGCCCTTCCGTTGGTGCGAGCGGCCGGGTTGGCGGACGAAGAAGCCCGGTGGCGTTATGAGTTGCTGGTGAAGTCTCCGATCCACGATCCAAATTCGATGGCCGAGGTAACCGAATTTGTCGAGCTTCAGCGCCAACGACTGAAGTTCACCGAGCTTGGCCCGCAACTGGAAAAAGTCGCTTCTGCCAGGCCGAAGCTCTACACAAACGTTCTAGAGGATGCCGCACAGGCGTACCGCGCTGCGGGAGACGAGGACGATGAGTTGCGTCTTCTCTCGACCCTCGGTCCAAACCGCCTCGCCGGGGCCGACCAGACGCGGTGGTTCGCTCTTCTGCTCAAAAAGGAGCCGCAGCAACTCGTGCAGCTGGCCGGTTCGTGGTCCCCCTGGGGGCAGCAAGCCGCGGACTTTGCGCTGGCAAACGGGGACGCGGAACTCGCTCACGCGGTCGTGACTGCCCGCAGTAAGGCTCGTCCCCCCGTGTGGGAAAAATCCTATCGCGCGCTGGTCGGATTGTACTTTGCTGAGAACCAGCCGCCCATCCATTCCGCATTTACCGATGCTCTCGGCGATCAAACCATCGGCGAACGGATCGGCAAGCCTGTCGACCGTAACACTCAACTCGTCGGCGATATCTGGTTTTACTACGCGTCAAGGTATGGCGAATATCTCGCAACGACGAAGCAGGGCACGCCCGAAGACTTTCTGCCGGCCGAGTTGGAGCACAGCCCCGCATCGGCGGACGCTTATCGCTCTCTCGGTGACTACTACCTGGATCAGGGAAACAACCGCAAGGCGATCGAGCAGTACGACTACACGCTCGAGATCTCCCCGGCAAGCCTTGACCTTTACGACAAGCTGGCGCTCGCTTATTACAACGAGAAGAATCGCGCCGAAGCCATCGCCCAATGGAAACTTTTCTTTTCCGCCGAACTTGATCAGGTGAACAATTCGCGCTTGCCCGACGAGTTCTGGGCCAGTTTCGGCCGGGCATGTGACCATGTGCGTAGCCGTGGCCTATTCCCTGAGGTGAAACCAGAAGTCGATAAACTCCTCCGCGCCTATCTCCACCGCAATGGAAACTATCGCTCGAACGCACTGCTGCAAAGCGCCTACCTTGCCCAAGGTGACACGTCGACTGCCACCACGTGGCTGCTTGACCTTTCTCTTGCCGCGCCGGATCCCACGATTGTGCTCGAGGATGTTGTGGAAGCGCGCTGGATCCCGCTTACCAGTCGCGGCCCGATTTACCAGCGAATCCTAGACGCCCTCGGAACTACGGCAGCAAAGGCCGAGGGCCTGGACCAGGAAACGGCAAAGAGCGCTCTGTGGGATTGGCGGCTCCGATGGGTGAAATATCTTGTCGACACCAAACAGTACAGCCAGGCCGCAGACTCGATTGCCGTTCTGCGAAAGGACGCCTCCGGTTCCGATGCCGCAGCTCTTGTGCCCTATGAAATGCAGTGCGCTGCGAAATTGGGAACCCTAGACGCAATACTCTCCGGGTACAAGTCGGAACCGCAAAGCGCGCCCTCGGCGGAAAGCCTGCGTACAGCGGCCAAGCAGCTTATTGACGGCGGCGACAAAGGGTCAGCCCGAAAAATTCTCGAATTCGTCTTTGCGCGCGAATTGGACGAGCATCAACTCGTCGCGGCGAATTTTCTTGGACTGGCTGAAATCCGCGTCGCCGACGGCGACACGCCCGGGGCTGTCACGCTGCTGAAGAGGCTGATCCTCGTCGCCGCCGACACCTATCAGAATATGGACTCGTCGGCGGCTCTATTCGAAAAAACGGGTCATCCTGCGGAAGCGATTGAGTTCCTCGAGCCGCTTGCTGCATGCACTCCGTGGGAGCCTTCGTTCCGTCTCCGGCTGGCCAAGGCCCAGCTTGCCGCGGCACAGGAGAAAAACGCGGCAGCCGAGAGCCTCGCCAAGCTTTCAAGCGCCCCCGAAAATCCCTATGCCCTCCGCGTCCAGGCTGCCACCGCCTTGGCCGGTTTGCCGCAGCCCCGAGAGTTTGGCAGTGCGGAATTGAAGCTGCTGGCGGCGGGCCTGAAGGACATTATTCCGCCAGCGTCGGACCATCCATTTTTCTACGATGCTCGGCTGGCAGCAGCGCAGAATTCCTCCAATCCCCAAGCCAAGATGGACATTCTCGGGAAAGCCCTCGCGGACTCGCCCGCGAGAGATGACGCGCGCTTGCCGTTCTTCCGAGCGGCCGTGTCCATTCCCGAGGATCAACTCGCCCTGGCTTCGATCGAGCAGTTATTACAGGGGAGAATTCTCGGTCAAGTCGCAAACGCCGGCGACGAGGAGATTCTCAGTGCGGACGCCGCGGACGACAATGGCAGCAATACGAATGCGGAGACTCCTGTGTCTCTCGCCCTCGAACCCTCTCAACAGGCCCAGCTCGCCCACGAGGTCGCTCTCGCGACGATTCGCTTGGAGCGCTTGGACGAAGCGCTGCCCTACCTCGAAATCGCGCAAAAGTTGGACAAGTCATCCGCTGAACGCCAAGTAATCGCCTCACAACTTTTGGAAGCGAGAGCGCGCTTGCGGCAGCAGCGCACAAACGCGGCGCTCCAACCAATCCTGCACGCCGACTTGGAGCAGGATCGTCTCGTGCGTCCGCGGCTCGTCGCCCGAGCCAGCTCGGCGGCAAAATCGGCGACCGCAGCAGGGGGGAAACCATGAAACGTGCTCTCTTCGTCGCCTTGCTGCTCGCGGGATTATTGGGCGTGACATGGGCCGCCTACGACGCTGCGGCTCCGCCCGAGCCCGACCTCTCGCGCTTTGTTCCCTCGGGCGCGCTCCTTTATCTACAGGCCAAGGATTTCTCGTCTCTACTGGCGGATTGGAACAAGTCCCAGGAAAAAGAAGATTGGCTCAAAAGCAAGAATTACGACGCCTTCTCGCAGTCGCGCCTGCTGCTGAGACTCGAAAGCGCTGGCGGCGAGTTTTCGAGCGCCGCTGGCCTTCCGGCCAACGCGGATCTGTTGCGACAAGTATCTGGAAAGCAGACCGCGCTCGCAATCTACGACATCGGAAAGCTGCAATTTCTGTACGTCACGCGGCTTCCCTCGGCTGATTCGATGCAGTCCACGCTGTGGCAAACTAGGTCCAAATTCGAATCGCGGACCGCAGGCGGCGTCAACTTCTTCTATCGAAAAGACCCGGACTCAGAGCGCGAGGTAGCGTTCGCGATCACCGGTAACTACCTGCTGCTGGCGACGCGCGAAGACCTAATGGCCGGCGCTCTCGAATTGCTTGCCGGTGGCAAGGCCCAGTCCGTCGCAGATGAAGCCTGGTGGTCGCGCCCCGTCGCCGCCACGGGTGCGCCGGGTGATCTCCGCATGGTCCTGAATCTCGACAAAATCGTCCCGAGCCCCTATTTCCGCTCCTACTGGATTCAGCAAAACATCACAGACATGAAGCAATACAGCTCCGCGATTTCCGATCTTACGCTTTCGGGCAAGGAATATCGGGAAGAGCGTATATTGCTGCGCAAGGATGTTGCTCAGGAGCCTGCGGAAGCCAAGGGGCCGGCGGCCGTTGCCGACATTCTTCGGCTCGTTCCCATGGACGCTGGTCTGTACGAAGCCAACGCCGATCCAGACCCCAAGGACTCGCTGGAATTGCTGACGGCCAATATCTTGGCCCCGCACTTGGGAACCGCTGCGCCGGAGCAACTCGCTCCCCAAGTGCAACTCGGAGGAGGCGAGACCGGTTCCGCTGGGGACTTGGAGACGCGGATCGATCAACCGCCGCCGCAAAACTCCGCGATGGCGGATCCTCGCGCTCCCCTCCAGGCCGTCTTTGCGAAGAACCGTGTCCTCGCGCAACTGCAGCTCAAGGGAACCGGGCGCGATGCCGCAGGGGTGTTTGTCCGCATCCATTCTGCCGTCGCTTTCTTAGGGGAATCGGATTGGGACGAGCGAGCGGTGCAAACCGCTTTGGTAGAATTCGTTCGCCCCGGATTCACGACCGGACAATTGGGACTTGAATGGCGAACCATCTCCGGTTATGGCGTGCTCGACGGCCTTTGGCCTCTCGCCGTCGCCGTCCGCGGAAAGTACCTCCTCATCGCAGACGACGCGTCTCTGCTGAGCAATATGCTGGATGGCACACGCAGGAAACCGACCGCCCCGGCCGCCGCGTTTGCCGCCGGATTCGATCATCAACGGGAGAGAGAGAACTTTATGGCTCTCACGAAGCTCCTCGACTCCGGAGCCCAGTCCGCCGCGAATAATGGAAATCCCGAGTTCTTCTCCGAGAACATCGCGAGCCTCAGCTACGCCCTAAGAGACGTTTCCTCTGAAAAAATCGTCATCCGCAATGCTGGAGACCGGCAGATCCAAACGGTCGTTTACGCATGGGTCCAATAGCGCATAGAAGAAAGGCGTGGCGTCCTCTGCTGCTGCTGTTCCTCGCTGCGCCCGCGCTCTGCCGGCAACCTCAGTCTCCAAACAGCGCCAGACACTCCCTATTCTCGCAATCCGCCGTCGAAATCCTGCAACGCGACTACACCGCCAGTGAGACCTCTTATCTGCTGCTGGATGCGAATTCTGGCGCTCTCCTGGCAAGCCGCTGGAACGATTCCGACAAGCCGATTCCGCTGGGATCGCTCGTGAAGCCCTTTACAGCGCTCGCCTATGCCCAAACCCATGACTTTCGCTACCCCATCTACGAATGCAAAGGCAAGGCGAACGGATGTTGGCAGCCCAAGCCTCACGGCAAACTCGACATCACCGCGGCAGTTTCCGTCTCCTGCAATGCCTATTTTCGCCGGCTAGCGGAAAGCGTAGCGCTTGACCAACTCACCCCGGTCGCGCGGACGTTCGGATTGGAATTTCCGGATGTTGATTCCACAAGCGCCAATCTCATTGGTTTGGGCGAGCAATGGCGCATTTCCCCGATCCATATGGCTCGAGCCTATCTCGAACTCTATCGCCGCAAGGATCAACCCGGCGTTTCTCCGATCCTCGAAGGAATGCGGCAATCGGCGCTCCACGGCACGGGCGCGGCCGTCGACCGTCAACTGAAGCACACAGCGGCTCTCGTGAAAACGGGGACCGCGGCTTGCACCCATTTCCATTGGGCTCCTGCGGATGGCTTCGTTCTGGCACTCGTACCGGCGGACCAACCCGACATTCTTCTTTTCATCCGCGTCCACGGCGTCGCCGGAGCTAAGGCAGCGGAAACCGCTGGACGAATGCTCCGCCAGATGGAAGAGTGACCGGATGCTGCCCCGGGTTTGCGCGCTGCTGCTCTCCCTTAGCCTACCGCTTGTCGCGCAGTGTCAGGTCCGCACGGTCCGCATCGGCGTTCTCGGAATCTTTCATCCACAGCAGCTCACCCTCGCAGCCGATCCAACCGGTGAGTTGCTCATCTCGGCTGCGAATCAGCAGATTTTCCTTCAACCGAGATCGGCATGCAGCCTCCTCCTCGTCCGATCCTCCGGCGAGGGCTTGCTCCTGAGCTGCGGCGACAAGGAAATACGCGCAACGGACATGCGCGCGTCTGGCCGCAATCGGCAATTCGCTGGCCTTGTAATCACGGTCCCTGGAAAAATCAGTCGGCGTTACGAAGGCATTCTTGAACTGAAAGCGAAGAACGGCGAGCTGATCCCAGTCGTCACCATGGCCCTTGAGACCGCAGTGGCATCCGTCGTGCAAGCGGAAACAGCCCCTGGCACTCCATTGGAGGCCCTGAAGGCGCAAGCAATCGTGAGCCGTTCTTATTTCGTTGCCGGCGCCGGCCGGCACACCGATTTCGATTTCTGCGATCTTACGCACTGCCAGTTTCTCCGCGAGCCGCCCGCTGCCGATGCTCCCGCGGCCAAGGCCGCGGCAGCGACTCACGGTCTCGTGCTCACCTATCATCACAAATCCTTCGCGGCAATGTTCACCCGAAGCTGCGGCGGTCACACTCGCACGGCCCAGGAGATTGGTCTGCCCCAAAACGGCTATCCCTATTTTTCGGTGCTCTGCGATTTCTGCTACAAGAACCCGGTTCGATGGACCCGCAAAGTTTCCCGCCAAGATGCTGCGCTCCTCGCCCTCCGCGGCGAAAACGGTCGTCTCGCCATCGGACGCAGGCTCGGCTGGGACGCTGTTCCGAGCAACAACTTCACGGCAGAGGAGCAGGGCGGCGAAGTCGTTCTCCACGGTGTCGGTCAAGGACATGGCCTCGGTCTCTGCGAGCGCGGCGCTCGCAACATGGCGCAGCAGGGTTCCGACTTTCACGCGATTCTCGACCACTATTTCCCAAACACCAATGTCGAAGAGCTTCCCATAGCGCCTTGAGAAGCGACGGGCGTTGGGAGGTACGACCCTGGAAAGCCTCATCACCGATATGACCGGGCCGGCAGGACTCATTCAGAAAGCGCAGAGTGCGTCTGCTGGCGAACAGTGGGGACAGTGTGTTGTGCGGGAAAGCGAAGAGGAACGCGCCCCAGAGATCTCCGAGGAGCTTTATCCGCAGAGCGGAGACCTTGTAGAGGAGCAGACCTGCGCGGCGGTTGGATCTTCGGAGCACGCGGAGCAGTACACGACGATTCGCCCAATGGCGTGCCGGGCGAGGATGTCGCCGCCTACAATCCTGTCTGTCTTGAGCGGAAGTTGCGGAACCAGCAAGTGTTGCGAAAATCCGCCAGTTCCGTATCCCAGAGCCGCAGCGTTTCCCGGAGGTATTCCTCCAACGCAGCTGCGGACTTTAGCCTCCTGATGCTACCGAACCGAATTTGGCAGCCAATGGTTGTGACCCAGTCGAATCCGTTCACACGAGTGTTTGTTGAAAAACCACAAATTAGCAGGCCAAATCCTGCTTTTTGGCGACAGTGATTTGTTCTTGTGGCTGGCAACGGCTTTCCTGAGATTTGCACTCGAGATCGTCATGGAGAGGTCGTCGATGACCTCCCCGAGGATGAGTTCCTGCTCTGTGTCAGGCACGAGGACACAAAACCCGTGATCGAGCCCAACAACTGCAGGTGCCTTATGAACGATGCTTTTTGCAAATCCGTGAAGAGTTGATACCGTTGGGAAGTCCCGTCCCTCGGTTTCTTCATCTGCACTGAGAACGCTCTCAAGTTTCTTTTTGGTATCGCGACGACTTGTTCTTGTGAACGTGACAAACGCGACATTAGACTCAGAATCCTCTGTCAGTATTACGCGTGCCCGTTCAACGAGTGTTCGTGTCTTTCCCGAACCGGGGACCAGCGACCACTACCAACGGGCAACCTCGGTGCTCGATCACTTTTCTTTGATGTTTATCGGGAAAGCCAGACATAGGGATGAAAAAGATTTACGCGGCGTCGCGGATTTGTCGCTTGGTGATTCACTTACACCCGAGTAACCATATCGCCTAATGTATCTAATGTCTAGATTTCAGTCAGGCTGGTACGGGAGAGAAGGAGGTCAAGCGCGAGCGAGCGAATTGAGTCGTGTCGACCAGCCCGAATGAAGATTTCCCCGTGGAGCAGGAGTGTTCATAAATCCCCACAGGACGAGCAACAGTAAGTGATTGATTTGTCGAGCCATTTGGCCAGGTCTCAGAAAGTCGAAAAACATCTGATTGACGAACGACGACAGCTGCGGACACCTGCCCAAAAACATATGAATTGCGTCCGGCAGGACCTATGTATGAGAACTGCCTTATTTCATTGCAGTTACTCGATGAGTGGCAGGTTTAAGGGGGGGCGGATCAGCAGCCTCGTTGAATCTCTTCGGTCACTCAAGGTCTTGCTTTCCATTGCGGGATGAAAAACCTTGACTCGCCAACACCTTGCCAAGCTTCGGACGTGGGTTCGATTCCCATCGCCCGCTCCAGAAATCTCGTTGATTCTGTTGCCCTCGCGCCTGGAAACCGCCGGATATGGCTCCTAAATGGTCGGGTTTTGTTACAAAGATGTTTCAAAACTCCGGCAAATGTTCCGCGGGTCCTGAAACCGGTCAGTGGTAAAGCTCCTTCGTTTTTCCTGTCCGAACTGAACTCCGCTGGTCGTCGATTCGAGCTGAGTGCTCGGTACCCAACCGGACCCTTTCCTCCTCAGATGTACGAAAAATAGCGCATATTATCCGAACAAGCATCGTTTCAACGGATTTTAGCTTTGAGTAAAACGGGGCCGAGAAGCGACTTTGGGCAAGAAGACAGTACAGCATGCAATGAACAAGAGTACTGTGGCGACGGAGAACTGTTAGATTGATCCTGCGGCACGTTGATGGCTGCGGCCTGCGCTGGTTTCGTGGCTGTGGACTAAATCATCGGACTGACACTCATACTCGGGCACAATCTCTCGGAGTTTGGCCCGTACCGGACCCGCACCATCGATCGACATTGAGACACGAAGCTCTTCCAGTTGGCGGCACAACCGTGTCCAATCCGGTTTTGACCCGTTAATGCGTTTGATCTTGTCGTAGGTCGTCGGCAATACCGTTTCGTGGCGATAAAATAGTTCTTCTTCTAGCTTCTCGCCCTCTCGCAAACCGGTGAATTGAATCTGCGTCGAGTCTTCCGATCTTCCCGAAAGACGAATTAGCGTTCGAGCCATATCGAGGATTCTTATAGGCGTTCCCATCTCCAGGACCAGAATGTCGCCGTGATGCCCGATCGTGGATGCCTGCAGAACCAGCGACACGGCTTCCTGAGTAGTCATGAAGAAACGCCGGACCTCGGGATGAGTAATCGTCAAAGCTCTTCCCTGCCGCAATTGGTCCTGGAGAATTGGAATGACGCTGCCACTTGAGCCCAGCACATTCCCGAATCGCACGGACACGCAACGCATCTTCTTGCTCGGCCGCGCCGCAAGCATTAGCTCTCCGATCCGCTTGCTAGTCCCCATGACGCTCGTCGGATTTACCGCCTTGTCCGATGAGATCACAACAAACGACTTGCACTCGTGCTCCTCGGCAGCATCCAGTAGAGCTTGCAGTGCGAATACGTTGTTGCGGATGGCCTCTGCAACGTTTTCCTCCATGATGGGTACGTGCTTGTAGGCCGCCGCATGGAAGACATGTTCGACCCGATGATCGGAAAAACAGCGACGCATGCGTTCCGCATTGCTCACGTCCGCAACGCAGCAGACGAGATGCGTCCCCCTGCCCCGCGGCCGTAGCTCTTGCTGCAGGTAAAAGATCCCTGTCTCATTCTGATCGACGCAGATCAAGGTACCGGGACCGTAATCCAGGACCTGCCGGCAAAGTTCCGATCCGATGGATCCAGCGGCGCCGGTCACGACGATGCTTTTGCCCTGCAAATGACCGCGGACGGCCTCCAGATCGATTTGCACGGTCTCCCGGCCCAGGAGGTCCTCGAGTCGCACCTCGCGGAATTGGCTAACTTTGGCCTCGCCACGAATAATGGCGCTGAGCGTGGGCACAGTCTTGAAGGGAAGTTTCGTTCTTTGGCATATTTCCGTGATCCGTCGCATCTGCTTCCCCGTCGCGGACGGAATGGCGATTAGGATCTCATCGACAGGGTCAATATCCACGACCATTGCCAGTTGATCGATACCTCCTAGCACCGGAACACCATTGATGTGAAGCCCCTTCTTCGAGGGGTCGTCATCCACACAGCCGACGCTCAAATAGCCACTCTCCGGCCGCGCGAGTTCTCGGATAACCATCTGTGCCGCGAAGCCGGCTCCAACAAGCAAGACTCGTCGCGCAGCGGACGAATCTCTCCGAACGGACTCGACCAGAACGCGAGAAATTAGGCGAGTGCCAGCGAGCAAACTGGCCGTAAGAATGGCCTCTACAACGTAAACGGACCCTGGAAAGCCGGGGCCCGCCACTGTGTACCGGTTCAGGACGTAAAACACGAGCGAACCTGTGGCTACCGCCTTCAGAATAGCCGTTGCGTCACTGATGCTCGTGAAATGCCACCACCCGTGATCTAAATTGAAGACCCGAAGCGTGGCAAGCCGCACCACTACAAGCAAAAGACCAGACAGGAGCAAACTCCGCCGATACGGCAAGGAGAAGTCGAAGCAGAGCAACCAACTCAATACCAAGGAGTTGAAGAACAGGGCCGCCTGAAAAACGTAAATGAACAGTGGCCGCCGATGAAATACGAACTGCGGCAAGTGAGTAAGGTATTTGCGTCTCACAAAAGAGTCACCCCCTGAAGTAGTCCAAGCCGCCGAGTAGCTCCACCGATGGCTGCGGCGCATAATCTATTTTCATGAGGCTTGTATGCTGAATTCGCCGTACTGCGAGATTTCGCCTACTGCGGTGAGGTCTCGACAAGAAGAAACGAACTGCTCACCGTTGCGAAAATGATCCGAAGATCTGTGCGAAATGAAATGTTTTGAATGTACCCAAGGTTTTGCGCCAGCTTATCGGGAAGGATCTCCATGCGATAAACGTGTTCCGGATCTTCACAGCGAGAAAGAATCTCCTCTTCATGCCGATATTTGAGACTCGCTGGATCTGTAATCCCTGGCTGCACGGAAAGGACCAGTTTCTGCTCGGGAGAATAATTCTCAACGTACTTAGGCAGTTCCGGCCTAGGCCCTACGAAGCTCATATCTCCACGGCAGATGTTCCAGAGTTGGGGCAGTTCGTCGATCTTGTACCGCCGAAGAAACCTACCCACAGGGGTGATCCGTTTGTCTCCTGAAACCGTGATACCAGCGGAGATCTCGGACGCGGCACCGTTCATCGAGCGAAATTTCACAATATCGAACGGATGGCCGCCCTTGCCGACACGCATCTGCCGATAAAAAACCGAGCCACGGGACGTGAGCTTGATGGATACAGCCACCACGGCGAACACGGGCAGAAGGAGAAGCAGACCCGTCGCCGAAGAAATGAAATCAAAAAGACGCTTACCGTGTTTCACGTAAAACCCTTGCGGCAGCCTTTCCAGCTGGATTCCGGCGGGGCCGACGCCCTTGGGATCCTTCATTTGTTCAAACAGTAGGGGAGACGGCTGCATTTTGGCGGACGACCCGCGACTCCATGGCGGTCTCTTTCACGGCTCGGATGACATGCTCGATTTCCTGATCGGTCATGCCCGGGAAAATGGGCAGCGATAGGCAGGAACGATATTGCTGTTCTGCGTTCGGGAAATCTCCGGCTTTATAGCCGTATGCTCGCTGGTAGTAAGGCTGCAGATGCAATGGAATAAAATGAACGCTGCATGAAACGCCACGTGCGCTCAAGGCATGTATGAAAGCATCTCGATCTGCACGCAAGCGCTCTAGCCGGAGTCGCAGAAGATAAAGGTGCCATGAGGTATTGCGATCTGATGGGATTTCAGGAAGCAAAAGCTCCTCGAGCGAAGAGAGAGCATCGGCATAGCGCCGCGCGATCCTCTGACGAGCCTGCCGCATCGCGTCACACTTCGCCAGTTGTACCAACCCGATGGCCGCTTGAATGTCAGTCAGATTATATTTGAAGCCCGCTTCGTGAACTTCGTATCTCCAGGAGCCGTCATCGCGATAGCGCCTCCAGGCGTCGCGTTCGATGCCGTGGAGCCGCATCAGACGGATGCGCTCTGCAGCGGCCGGGCTGTCTGTCGTCACCATTCCGCCTTCGCCAGTTGTGAGGGTCTTGGTGGCATAGAAGCTGAAACAGGTGAACTCACTGATCTGGCCGATGCGCCTTCCGCGGTATTCGGAAGGGAGCGCATGCGCCGCGTCCTCGATCACCCGAAGGTGATGCGCCCGCGCCAACGTCTGGAGCTCATCCATGTCGCAGGCTTGTCCGCCGAGATGGACGGGGATTATCGCCCTCGTTCGCGGCGTGATCCGGCGGGCCGCGTCTTCGGGAGCCAAATTCATTGCGACCGGATCAACGTCGACAAGAACGGGTCGCGCCCCCAGATACGTGACGGCTTCCGCCGTGGCGGTAAACGTCGTGGTGGGCAACAGCACTTCATCGCCCGCTCGGACTCCCGCCGCTTCAAGCGACAAGTGCAACGCAGCGGTTCCCGTTGAGACCGCGATGGCGTGCTGCGCACCGACATACCTCGCGAATTGCTTCTCAAATTCGAAAGTCTTCGGCCCCATGGTCAGCCAGCCGGAGCGAATCACTTCACAAACGGCAAGTACCTCTTCTTCCCCCACCGGAGCACGATGAAAAGGGATTTGCATGGCCTTGGATGTGTTCATTCTCGTGTGATCCATCCCAGGTAATGAGTGCAGAGAATGCGTGCTTCTGACAAAAGCCAATATAGAATTGGAATACGCGACACCGCCCGACCCACGGGAGGTGCCAAAGTAATGCGGTGCAGCTCCACACTGCAACCGGAAAACAAATCTCGGATCTCCTGATTTGTGACGCGACGCACGTCTGGATTTCGAGGATTGTTTAGGTGGAAGTCATACCAGAGAATATTGCCACCGTGCCGCAAGACTCGCAGCATTTCCTGGGCCAAGAGCGCGCGAAGATGGCCATCCAGAATCGAGCTGAAAACGGTCAAGACGAGAAGAAGATCAAAGCTTTCATTTCCAAAGGAAAGTTGTGATGCGTCTTCACAGAGCAGGGTCGACGTTTTGGGGCACTTCCTTCGCGCCGCCTGAATGCGATGAGGCAACAGGTCCACCCCAAATAGATCTTCAGGAGATGCCCCGGCCTGTATGAGGAACCTGAGCCACGCTCCATCGCCGCAGCCCACTTCCAGGATCCGCTTCTGCGAAAGTTCCAAAATGCCCTTACTTCGGAGTAATTGCAGGATTCCGCGTTCGAGCTCTTGGATCCGGAGTAGCGAATCCGGTTTCATACGTGAATACCTGTCAGCAGGAACGTTATGTTCCCTTCGTTCGTACGCTTCGCGAAGCGCGGCAAACCTCTCGTCGGAGGGAGGTCCGCCATCCGGCGACAGCTCCTCCGGGGATCCCCGGCGAGCGGATCCGGTCATCGTTCCTTGCTTGTCTCTAGGTTGCACAAAGAAAAATCGCGAGGGAAGTGGCACGTATCCATGTCGGCCCCATCGTCAGCCAGCCCGAGCGGATCACTTCGCTCACTGCCTGCACCTCTTCCTCGCCCACGGGAGCCCGATGAAACGGTACTTGTATTTCGTTCGAGGTGTTTTTCAATTCTCTCTGCTTGGAACGGGAGGAGCTTGAATGGTTTTTTCCCCAATCATGGCTGAATTGGGAGGCCCGGCCGTATGGGTGCAACTGAAGGCTGCCAGAATAGATAGCGCAGACCGAAAAGCGTCCCAGTCCCGTATGCGACGTGGAAACACAGGGTTGCGAATGGTTGGACGAAGGCCACATCCCAGTTGCCTTCCGTTTTCCCGCGCAATGAAAAATAGAAGCCGGTCAAGATATAGGTGCATAGTGTCCCAATCAAGAATGCCAATGCCATGGCGCTCACAAAGGAAGCTGGCGACAAGACCAGAAGCAGTACCAGAAATAGTGCTGGCGCTAGGTGGCGCACGCCCATGGATTCTCGGTTCTCGCGAAGCGTAAAGATGTGCCACTGGCTTGTCGTGAAAGCGTATTTCAGCAGGCCCACGAAGTTCCTGGCAGGATGATAGCGAGTCGTCAGCGCAGGTGTGAGATAAATCTTACCACCTGCCTCGCGGATTCGGGCATTAAGCTCGTTATCCTGATTGCGGACCAGCTTTTCGTTGTACAATCCGACGCGGTCAAAAATCTCCTTGCGAAAGGCCCCGAACGGAACCGTATCAACAAATCCTTCCTCACGGCTCGTTCGAAACTTGGAATTACCGACACCAAAAGGGCTGCTTAAGATGGCCGGAACAAGCCTCGCGCCAAAACTTTCATCGGCTGCTAAGGTCACCCACGGTCCGCCCACGTTATCCGCACCCGTCTCTTCAAGATACCTCACGCAGTTGGCGGCGTAGTCGCGAGGATAGACGTTGTGCCCATCGGCTCGAATGATGACCTCGCCTCGCGCGGCCTTGATGCCGATGTTCATGGCCGCAGGAACGATGCCCGCGGGGTTGTCTAGGCTACGAACCTTCGGATTGCCCATGCGAATCTCTTCAACTATTTCCCGCGTTCGATCCGACGACCGTCCGTCCACGACAAGGATTTCGCACTCACCGGCCGGGTAATACTGCCCCATAAGCGACTGCAGAGACGCGCGGATGCATTCTTCCTCATTTCTCACAGGCATCACGAAAGACACGAACGTCATGAGTTCAGAACCGGTAGACTGCTACGATGGCATACATCACGAAAGATCGGCCTGACACCAGCCAACGGACGTTTGCGACCTAGCCAGATCATGAGATCATAATCCGGCCGCGATATCGTGGGTAGATTTCGTCCCTGGGATGACTTGGCAGCGCCGTCAGCACCGTCATCCAATATCCAGCTATCGTAAGCCGCTTGGCAAGGTCAGACAGCCGATTGTGAGCGGCCCCGATCTCAGGCGGACGGTATTGAGTAAGAAGGAGAATGCGCCGCATTCTAAATGATAGATCCCAAGGACTGAGTTTCATTGCCGCCAAAGGCAACAAAAGCTGGATAATCAAGGCGCTCGAAGCGGTCCCGTTCGACTCGGGACGGAGAGCCGTTCGGGGTTTTCGCCGGTGGCCTCATATGCCGCCCTGATCTTTTCTCGTTTATAGCCAGCAAGTTCGTTGCGACCGATCTCTACCATCATCCCGTAGAGTCACGCAGGGTACTCCAAACCACGAGGCTTTTCTCTGCACACCGCCCGAGTCGGTTAAAACTACGCCTGCGAATTGTTCTAGGGTCAGCATATCGCGATAAGAGGCAGGCGCAGGCAGCACCATACGATCAAGAAATAAATTCTTAGCCGGTGTAGACATCAATTGCTTACGCGTTCTTGGACGTGCGGGCCAACCACGGTTTGCGACTTGCTCACGTTAATGAGTCCTTCGACAATGTTCTGCGCACTTCATCAACAATTCTCTCCGGCCTGCTAGCTTTGCCATTGTGATTCGTCATAGCAAGCGATACGGGGCCGGCCTTGATGAAATGGGTTCTGGCACCAACAATAGTCGCGATGTTCACTGAGAATCCACTTAGGATTTGAGACTTCTGGAACTTCGCGTGTCTCACGCATGAGCTACGGATCGCTCGGAGAATTCCCTGCAGGAATTCCTGGCAATCTCGTAAGTCTTCCCGCAGGAGGCGCAAGTCATCAACGGTCCAGCCTGGGGCAGCCGGACGCCGCAAGCGCAGACCCAACCGACCTGCTTTGCCGGCACTCCCATCACAAGGGCATGGTTCGGAACGTCTCTGGTGACCACGGCCCCGGCGCCCACGAATGCGTACTTCCCGATAGTCGTGCCACACACCACCGTAGAATTGGCTCCGAGCGTTGCTCCCTGTTTTACAAGCGTCCTTTGATACTCATTCCTCCGGTTGATTCGGCTCCGCGGATTGATCACATTTGTGAATACCATCGAAGGCCCACAAAACACGTCATCCTCCAACTCAACGCCTGTATAGATTGAAACATTGTTCTGAACTTTAACGTTTTTGCCTAATCTCACTCCTGGGCTGATCACTACGTTTTGTCCAAGATTGCATCCGGCACCTAATATTGCGCCCTCCATAATGTGCGAGAAGTGCCAGACCTTCGTGCCTTCGCCGATCTGGCATGGTTGGTCAATCACCGCGGTAGAATGTGCGAAATATCGTGGCGCATCCTGAATTAGCGGAACGCGCACTCCGTTTTGATTTAGAGAACGCCCGCATGCATCGAGAACTTCGAGCACGCGTAATGCACTTTCGGCGCTCGTTCGTGGCTTCGTCATCGTCCTGACGCACTCTAGAAAGTGTTCGCATTCCTTCCGCAGGGGTTCTTCCTTGGGAATGGGGATGACCTGGCCTCCATCCCGTTCGGCCACCGGCTTGCGGTCCAGCCAGTTAACCCTGTGCGCATAAATAACCAACTTCCTGTCGAGTTCCAAGTCGTCAAATACAGCCATCCGTTCCGTACCGATAATGCAAAGCCTTTGCTCCTTGAAGGGATGCAGCCAGCTAACAAAAATGTGCGCCTTGACGCCGCTCCGGAATTCCAGGGTGCTCAACGTGGTATCGACAATCGGTGGATTCAAGTAACTTCCGCCCTGTGCCGTCGCGCATAGAGGTGTTTCGCCTAGGATACGAAGGATCACAGAAATATCATGTGGCGCAAAACTCCACAGAATGTTCTCTTCGGTACGGAGTCTTCCGAGATTCAAGCGCGAAGAATAAATGTACCGGATCTTTCCAAGATGGCCCTGTTGGACCAGCCGATCCAGCTCTTTAATCGCCGGGTGGTACTCGAGAATGTGTCCCACCATCAGCACCGCGCCTTGCGCGCCGGCCAATTCCACAAGCTCCTTACCTTCGCTGGCATTTAGCGCCAGCGGTTTTTCCACGAACACGTGCTTACCCGCGTGAAGCGCCTTCTTGACCAACTCGAAGTGCGTTGCGGCCGGCGCAGCAATCACCACAGCTTCCACGGCTGGCTCATTGAGGATTGCGTCGTAGTCCTTCGTGGTCGGGATGTGATACTCCTTGCGAACACGTTCTAACGTTTCGTCGTTGGTATCGCACACGGAGTCCAGGGCTCCCAATAAATGAAAATTGCGCACAAGATTCTTTCCCCAATAGCCCGCCCCAACCACGCTCACACGTGCCGTTTGCTTTCCTGCGTCTGCTCGAGTCATGAATTGATTGCTCCCCTTATTCCGCATCGAAATCTGCAATTGCCGCCACGACTGAGCGCTGTTGTTCGTCCGTCATTTCCGGATAGATGGGCAGCGAAAGAACTTCTTGGGCCGCAGCCTCCGCTTCCGGAAAATCTCCCAGCCTGTGCCCGAGATACGCAAACGCTCTCTGCAGATGCAGTGGTTTTGGATAATAGATCTCGGTTGGGATCCCACGCGATTGCAGATGCTCGCGCAATTCATTGCGCTCGCGCACGCGCATCGTAAACTGATTGTAAACGTGAGCGTATCCTGGAGGCGCGGAGGGCGCTTTTAAGCTTGCCTCAAGCCGGAATTCATGGAACAGCTCGCGGTATCGCTCGGCATTTCCTCTACGTCCCGCCGCCCATTGCTCGAGATGCCGAAGCTTCACGCGGAGGATTGCTGCTTGCAACGCATCCAGACGGCTGTTCATCCCGAGTACCTCGTACTCATACTTGTTCCGCGCGCCGTGCACTCGCAACAAGCGAAGCCGGTCCGCCAGTGCCGCGTCCTGTGTGGTCACGAGACCCCCGTCTCCGGCGCCTCCCAAGTTCTTCGAAGGGAAAAAACTAAAACATCCAATCGCCCCCATACTCCCCGCGGAGCGTCCCTCAGAACGCGCCCCGACCGCTTGAGCAGAATCCTCAATCACCGCAATGCCGTGTGGCGCGGCGATTTCGTTGATCTCGCTCATCTCCGCGCACAAGCCAAACAGGTGCACCGGCATAATCGCCTTGGTTCTCGGAGTGATAGCTTTCTCAATCGCCCGCGATGAAATATTGAATGTGTCTGCGTCGATATCCACGAAAACGGGCTTTGCTCCCACTCGCGCGATCGAACCAGCCGACGCCACAAACGTAAATGGTGTGGTAATCACTTCATCACCGCGCCCAATTTCCAGCGCCAGCAACGCCAGAATCAACGCATCCGATCCGGAAGCACATCCGATCGCATGGCAACATCCCGTCGTCACAGCTATTTCCTTCTCCAGCGCCTCTACCTCCTGCCCCAAGATGAAGTGCTGGCTCTCCAGCACACGCGTGACCGCCTCCAGCACCTCTTGCCTTATCCCCGCATATTGCGCCCTCAAATCGAGAAACGGAAAAGCGGCTCGCATAGACTTCGTGCCCTCATGGCCAGAAAACGATGCTTGCAGGTTGACCATCTGTTTCCTTCCTCTCCTCAGTTAGCCCCTAAAGTTCTTGGAACCGAGTTTGCGGCCAAATGGTAAGGCGTGAAACGTCGTGGCTCGGAAACCCGTCCCCAGTGTTGTTGGGCCCAGAGTTCCGCAATCAGGGCCCGCGAGATGTCTCCGTAACTGACTAGCGGGCTTCCATTGCGAAAAGAACTGTACTGCTTAAGCAAAGCTCTGGAATCGAAGAGGCCGAATTCATCAAGCAGACTCTTCTGGAAGACATGCTCGATCAAACTCACAAGCTGGCGTTTCAGCCACAACTCTTCCGGCGTCGTGAACCCTTGTTTGTCCTTCCGCCAGCGCACTGCGTCTGGCAGTTCAGGAAAGCTCTGACGAAGCAAATTTTTTGTCCAGCCGGACTCGAACTGCCAATCTGGGGGAAGACTGAGGGCGAAGTCAACGACCCGATGATCGAGAAAGGGATGGCGGACTTCAAGAGAGTAAGCCATCGAATTTCGATCCTCATAGTGCGTCAGCGCTGGCACAGAATATTCGTCAATGTCTGCAATCTGCCTTGATCGCATTCCGTTTCCTCCCCACACCGGCACAGGATCGTAGTTGTACCGCAAGGTCCTCCCATTATTGATGATGAGCCACGGAATATATCGCTTAGCCTCCGACAGGCGGAATTGGCGAAGTACTGTCCCTCGTATTGCGCTTGAAACAATTCGCTTTAGCGCGGTGCCATAGCGGCCCTTCCGAAGGAGATCGCGAAGATGAAAGAAGAAGAATTTCAAATAGCCTAACAGAACTTCGTCTCCGCCCTGCCCGCTCAATAGTACCGTGACGTCCGAGTTTGCTTTGATCGCTTGGAAGATCCCAAACTGAGCGACGACACTGAGGCTACTGAACGGTTCGTCGCTGTGATGCAATGCTTGAAGCAGTGTTCCCTCGATGTGCGGCACCTGGAAGCGGAATTTGATACTCTTCAATCCCAGAGATCGGTTAACAACGTCAATGAAACGCTCCTCGCTAAATCGTTGTCCATCGGATACAACGGAATACGTCTCCAACTTTTCTGCGCCGGCCTGTTGGACGGCAACAGCAAGCGACGATGAATCCAGTCCTCCGCTCAGGAACAGCCCGGTCTTTACATCGCTCCTTAGGCGAATTCTCGTGCTGTCGATAAGCAGTTCGCGAAACTCTTCCTGCGCAGCGCAAGCTTTTGGAGCTACTCGTTCTCCATACTCCCAATACGTTTTGCTCTCGATTGTGCCCTCAGTTAAATGAAAGACGAAATTCGTCTTCGGTGGAACCCTTGTGACCCCACAGAAGAATGTCTCGGGAGTGTGGTCCAAAAGCCCTTGCCTCAAAAAGCTAGCCAGGATTGCAAGGTTCGGTTCTTTCTTTGGCACCAAGGGAAGAAGTTGTTTGATTTCGCTGGCGAAATACACTTCATCACTCCGCCTAAACAAGTAGAGAGGCTTAATGGAAAACCGGTCGCGGCTTAGCACAAGTCGGTGCGCGCGCAGATCAGCAATGGCGAGCGCCCACATCCCATTCATCTTTTCGAATCCTGATTCACCGAATCTATCGTAAAGATGAAGAATTACTTCAGTATCCGTGTGCGTCTGGAATACGGATCCCAGGGATTTCAGCTCCTCCCGGAGCTCAACAAAATTGAAGATTTCTCCGTTGAAAATGATCCAACGGCCCTGTCCATCCGTCATCGGCTGCCGCCCGGCGGGCGACAGGTCTATGATCGAAAGACGCCGGTGTCCCAGAAAAACGTCGAATGGTTCGCTCGGCCCCGCGCTCGCTAGAGCGCGGCCCTCCGCACTATTGAGGGCAAGGTAGTCCGAATCATCCGGCCCCCGGTAAGAGACCAAGTCCGTCAAGACGACAAACCGATCGAATTCCTCCGGCTGGAACAATCCCTTCAATTTGAAGGCGCCGAAAATTCCGCACATGTTTAAATCCTACAATTTCAGAATGTGCAGCCAAAATGCCGGTCTAACCATTGACAGTTCAAAGAGAAGAAGTCCTGCATCCGTTGGTCAAGCCTCTGTAGAACTTCAGCAGCTTTTCCGACTCCTGTTCCCAGTTGTATGTGGAGCGGACCGCAGCCGCACCGCGCTTTCCCATCTCCTCAGCTTCTTGTGGATGAGTGAATATCCAACCTATCGCTCTGGCAATGTCTACCGGATTTAGCGGATCGACGAGCAATCCGCACCCGACATCACCCACGATCCTGCGCCAAAGGGGAAAGTCCGAAACGACCAAAGGAATCCCTGCGGCCATATATTCGAACATTTTGACGGGCAGGCTTTCCACAAAGCATGCGGTGGGATGCAGTATGGCCAAGCCAACCTTGGCTCGACCCAGAAGCTCGACAACCCCCGAACGAGACACCCAGCCGACCGAGTCCACGCGCGACCAGCCAGGCCTGGCGTGGAACTCCACCTCCAACCCTGGTGGATCATAAGAACCAGCAAGGACGAGCCGCGCGTTCACGTGCTCAGGAACCAGAGCTATGGAATCGATCATTTCCTTAGCCCCCCGGCCTACTCCCACCACACCTACATAGAGACAAATTGCAGCCCTTTGTCCGTAGGGGATCGCCCCCAGGTTGGCCTGGATATCCAGCCGCGGATAATTTCGTATGACCTCGGTCTTCGGGGACGGAAACCGCCTTGCAATTGCCGGCGTGGCTGCGCAGATCCCGTCAAATGACCTAGCACCTAAAGCCTCCGCGAACTCAGCCGCTACCCCCAATGACCTGCGTAAAGGATCCCAAACCCAGTACTTGGAAAGAATGTCCCGTGGCACATCCTCATGCACGTCGTAGATGACGTGTTTCCCGTGGAGCCTAAGCAGCAGTCCAACCGGAATAAGCTCGGGATCGTGGAAGTGATAAACTTCCGCGTCGATCTCTACGGCCTTCCGATACACATCCCATACTCCCTGTGTCATTCGCCGCAGTCTGCTGCCCTGCGGCCTGACCGCAATTATTTGTACATCTTCCCTGCTGTCGTTTTTCTCATGAGGCGCGACGATGAGGACACGATAGCCTGCCACGGATAAGGATCGGGCTTCCTTCTCGTATATCCGCACGTCTGTTGCAGAATGAACCGATGTGAGCATGCAAACTGTTGCCTCACGAACCTGCCCCGCCTCGCCCTGGGCAATCGGTGCATCCTTTTGCTTAGTCACAGTTGGAGCGGTTTCACTACTGGGCTTTGCAGAAGACATCTTCCCATTCGGACGAAAGCTTCCGCTACTTTGTAAACTCGACGACGCTCACCCACGCATGATGACGCGATTTCGGGAACAAACGAAGAATTCCCATGTCCACAAAGTGAACCGACCGTATGATCCTTCGTAGTATGCCCGCTCTTTGGGAAACGCATTGCAAGTGGATATAAAAGTGGCGAGACCGATAGAATTGTTCCCACTGTGCAGCCGAGAACCGTGAAGCTAGGCCGCTAAGTTCTGGCAGCGTTATTCGCGAAACCAAGCTTTCGCGAGCCTGCATGGATTGACGGTGCCGGTATAGGGCCAAAATGGGTTCTTCCCCATAGATTCGCAGGGGAAAAGGACTTTTCCACCCGGTTTGAGAACTCGATGACACTCCTCGACTGCGCGGGCTCTACTGACCCACATCAAGAAGCTATTCCCGACGATGAGGTCAAAAAAGTTGCTGCGCAACTCCATGACTCTTCGGCGTGTTCCCTAAACTGGTTGAATTCTCGAATACCTAGTCACGCCGCAGGAAAGTTCATACCGCTATGCGAAATGCCTGCTTTGGCCCCGTCAGCATACACAGACCCATAGAGAATAAGTCGACCGTAATCGAAACAGCAGGGTCGCGGGCGATCTCTTCCCATGCCGCCGCCATACCCGGCGACCAATCAATATCATCGAAAATCACAACGGCGTTCGGCTGAAGGAAGGGTTTGATCTGCTTGAAGTACTGAAGCGTGGCGGTGTGATCGTGATGGCCGTCAATGAACGCAAAATCTATATACCTCATCCGCTGGAGCACTCCGGGGAGTGTGTCAGCGAAACGTCCGACGATAACGTCGACACATCGGATCAGATCAAGCTGGCCCAAATTACTTGTCGCGATCGCTGCGAGCGGAGGCGCACCTTCCAGGGTAAACAACCGTCCACGGCCATTTATTTTCAATCCGACAGCCTGATACGCGGCCGAAATGCCTACACTTGTTCCGAGCTCAAGGACATTTGCAGCCTGAAGCGAACGTACTAGCTTCAGCATCATGAGTGCCTGTCGACCACGTTTGCTTGAGTGCCTCGATATCGCTCCGAGTGACGTGTGAATCGTTGCCCCTGGGTGCGACGAGCCAAAATCGACAAACTCCAATTGCTGAGTACTGCCTTTCATCTGTTCACGCAGGTTTTCGATTGCCTGAACGTATCGGAGTTCCTCCGGAGCGATCTCCAGCTCTATCGCGCTCCGGATCGCACCGCCGACAGCGCCCGCATGGCCTTGCAAGCGATTCAATTCTCCAGCACTCCTGAACATCCGGTGTGCTTCGGACTCCACTCGTCTGCTAATCTCTTTCAGGCTAATCGGCCACATTCTCCTGCGTCTCGTTCCCCGGAACGCCCACTATAAGGGCAAGAGCAAGCTAACGAAGGCAAAACTCTCCGCTGGAATCCAGCTCTAGGCGTCCGTTGATCGGAGAGATCTGCTTGTCAAACCACCACGTGATCACGAGCGCCAAAATAGCTCCATTCGAGGCAAGGACGATTGGCAGAGAGGATGAGTTCAAAAACCAAAAGGCAAATGTTAGAAAGGAATAGAGCGCGATGGCAACGATCGTCTTTTTTCGACGAATAGCATAAACATGGAAGCACTGCATCACGAAGCCAGCCACGATTCCGCCGACCAGAACACCGGGCATGCCAAAGTCCGCGTAAAGGTCACCAATAAAGGCAGCATTCGCAGAGATGCTTTGAAGCCCACTGGGAAAAGCATATACGCCGACATAGTTGGCCGTGTCAAACGGGGCCATACCCATTAGGCGGGCAAACTTGTCGATGGAGCGCCCGTAAAGAAATCCATGCCAGTGCGGGAATACTTCGAAGTAGTAATAGACTACCTCCGAAGGCACGTAAAAAAGTCTGGCGCCAATAGCGTAAAATACGCCCTTGGTGGGCACACCCGAATAGGCTAACGAGATGACTGCTACGGGAAAGAGAAGTACAGCAGCTAGGAATACGGTCATGGCTTTCTTGCCGATTCGGCCGCTCCGATAGTAGTAGTAGAAGAAGCCCAGCATCGCAATGATCGCCGCGACAGGCGACTTCGCCACAGAAAGGGAGCAATAGAACACGGCTGCGGCAAGTGTCCCGATAAACAGATTGCGCCACCTCTTACTTCGGGTCTGCAGATAGAATCCAAAGGACACCATAACGAGCAAGGGGAACATGACAGAACGAACGAGGGCAAAAGCATAAGTATACGGACTGTCTAACAACTTAAAGGAATCCTCGCGGAGGAGCGCTACCTGCATATAATCGCCAGGATGTGTCAGGAGGAAAAAGAGGGGAATGGTTCCGACCGAACAGACATAAAGAATCATAAGTATGAGTGACGGGATGAGCAAAATCCAATAAGCGGACTTGGTCCGTATCCTGTGGCCAGTGTGTACGACATCCCGGAGGAAATAGCGTTCGTTTTCGTGCTCGTGGAAGTGGCAGAACCAATTGGCCAATAGCCAGCCGACCGGAACCGTAATCGGTACCGAATGAACCGCAAACAAGTAGCGGGAGCGATAAGGGCCCTCTTGGTCCGCAAACACGAAGAAAGCTGGCAGGAATATCATCGCCATATATGTCAGATACCAAAAACCCATGATCGTGACGCGTTTGAAGTTGAAAGGTTGGGTGGTCTTTCTGACCAGCCACCACGACAACCCAACGACAACAGCCGACTCGAGACCGGCCGTCAACCCAACAAATTCACGGCAAAGAAAAAAGGCGGCTATCACGAGTGCCAACCAGCACACTGCCTCTATCCATCGCCCTGGTGGGGTGCTTACGCTTGCATTCAATTTATCCATTCAGGAGCGCCTATGTAGGTCGAAGACTAGCGGCTGCGAGCTCTGGACCTGGTCGACGGTACGCTAACCTTGAAGTATGTCCCTTGTTTCAAGCAAAGTCAGGATGCCCAAAACAAGCAGGCTTAGGGGCAATGGCAAGGTCATTAACACCACCGATTTATCGTGTGCCAAAACAAGCAGGCCCGAGCAGCAGGCAAGAACTGTGAGCGCGATGATACAGTTCCTGGCGTTGATCGCCTTGAAATGATGAGCATCCACAGCGCTGCGAAGCACAGTGTAAACGGCGTAAGGTACTGCGCCGAGTATGGCGACACGAACGATCCTCGCTATCCCCGAGAAATCACTTCCAAGGTAAACCCGTAGCGCCGTGCCGGCGGAAATCTCCGCGCAAATGGTCAGAGAAGCAGAGACGATCAAAGTGAGCTGCAAAATTGCGGAAATATGACTCCTCAGTGCTTCATTGGCACCGCGGGCGATGAATACGCTGGCCCTTGGCAACAATACTAAACCGACGGGCGCAAAAACTGCCGCGATCATACCGAGCACCGACACGCCGAACGCCACGTACCCCGCATCCTGCACACCTACCTCATGCGCCACCAGGAATGTCGGCAGGCCCAGCAGGCCTATCAACGCAAAATCGCCGGGCACGCGCGGGAGCCCATAACGAAGTAGGACTTTTGCTTCGGAGCCGCAATTTGAAGCAACCTGCCGCCACGGTGTAAACAAAAGCCCCAGGGCAGCTACAAGAAGGATGATCCCTCCGGTCTCCTCGAGAACGGGACCTACGTTTCGAGGTCCCCAAAAGAGCACAATCAGCGGAACTACTCCCGAGTTGACGATCTGAAGGAGGTTCGCCCGGTTCATTTGAAGATGCCCCCGAAAATAGCCGTACACCAGGCCATGGAGGGCAAGGCCTGCTATAAAGAGCGTGATGGGAAATACCAGTGAGCTATACGAGCTCCGCCCATAGATTAAGAAAGAGAATTTAGACGCCATCATGTTCATAAGCAATGCGATCAATAGGACAGCGAATCCTACGGACCAAAGGGACGCCCCAAAGAAGCGGTTGCGGACGCCCGCCTGATCGTCGTGTGCCGAAAGAGCGATGTATCTCGGCAGTGCTACGCTTAGCCCGAGAAGAGACACAGGATAGATGGTTGAAATTGCGCGCCGCGCTACAGCGTATTCCGAAAATCCCTGCTTCCCGAGATAGTACGCCGCCAATTTATACGCCAGAATTTGACATGCCAAGTCCGCGAATTGCGTCAGGAAGGTGCTCGCGTATTCCGGGCCTTGCTTGAGCACGTCTTCAGTTAGCCCCAGCAGGTTCCAACGGTGCGGAGCGGCAACGCTCTCCACTTCAATTGTCGGCATCAGGATTTATTCCCGCCTCTGTGACACCGGGGCTATGCCTCAAGAAGGTACTGAAAGAGTACTCGATCTGAGCATTTAGACTGGGCCGATTTGCAGCAACCTTTGATTCTTGTAAAAATCTTGTTTCCCATTATCCGGAGCCAAACTCTTTCGAATCCCTACTTCCAAGAAACACAAAGGACTCAAAGTCCTTTGGAATCCGCACTTGCAACAAAACCGGGCTGGGCTGCTCCTAAATCCAAACAAGCGAAACGCACCGGCAGCCCCCTATCCAATCGGCTCCAGGTCCGCTGCGTCTACCTCCACTGCCATCGAGCGCTGAATCAAGTGCAAGGAAAGCACGAAACGGCAAATTGTCTTCTTCCTTGCCAGAACGCCCGCAGAACCTCGCAACGGCCCGGATTTGACCCGCACGCGGCATCCGACGGGAAGATATGGCCAAGGTTCCGCAAGTAGTCCACCATCGAAACCACGCTGTAGCGCACGCATTTCTTCGCTGTCAATCGGAGTGGGCTGGCCGCTGAAGCCCACTAATCGCACCACCCCCGGGATTTGCAATGCTCGCCACTTTTCAGTCAGGGCCATGCGCACAAAGACATAGCCGGAGAAAAGCGGCAACTGCACCTTGACCTGGCGGTCCTTCCAGCGACTCATTTTTTGGTAGAGCGGCAGAAAGCACTCGAGGGAGCGCGACTCAAGCCGGCGAACAACAACCTTCTCGTGATTCGCGCAAGTGTGCAACGCATACCAGTTGGATCCCGCATCCGGTTGGCCGTTCGCAATCAGCAACTGGGAATTCACGTTCGCAATGTGCGTCGCGCCCACCTAAGTTCCCCTCGCTCTACCTGTGCCCATCTACAGCTCCGCCCTGTCACTTACAGGGCTGCGTGACCTAACCCTTGTAGTGTCTTGCGATTACAAAGACTCTGCCTCAGCTCCCTGCGCTCGCGCCTTTCGCGCTTGGTGGGTCTTCTTCCTCTTTTTTCGCTTCCTGCAAACCATGTCCACTTCCATTTCGCGAAACCCAAGGAATGCGCGCCGTAACGCCGTGGAAGACTTCCTGCGCAAGCAACTTCCCCGGATCTTGTGGATCAATTTCCCGCCACCGCGCTTGTCCAAGCACCCAAACCACGCCAGTTATCATCGCGCACATTGAGCCGAGGATCATGATCAGAAGCCGAGGCGGAAAAGACTTGTGTTCCGGCACCAGAGGCACATCCAATTCCTTCACCGACGGAACCTCTTTTGCTTCCTCCACCTTCGCCAACTCGTATTGCTTGGTCAGCGTTTCAAATACCGCCTCCTTGACCCTCATCCGCCGCAGCTTGTCGGCGAACGGCACACCCAGGATCGGTAATTGCCGCAATGTTGGATAGGCTCTATCGACGGCCGAATCGTCAGTACTTTGCGTAGAATTCGCTACTTCACCCCCAAGCCTTCGCAACTGTTGTCGGAGCTCGTCGATGCGTGCCTGTGTCGCGCGAACGCGAACATTGTTGTCGGCGTAAATCTGTTTCAGTCCTTCCATCTCCGATTGCGCTGCGATGAGCTGGCCTTCCAGTGTCGCCCCCGCATCCACCATCGCCTTGCCCTGCTCGGTTATGTCAATCGCGCCCTTGCTGCTCGCAAATTGGCTGAAATCATTTTCGGCGGCTTCCAGTTCCTGCTTCACCGCATCCAACCGCTCCTCCAGAAAAATGCGCTCGCGACGCGCGGAAGAGGTGCTCAGTTGCGCGATCAGTGTGTTGAGTTCTTCGACGTACGCACTGGCCATCGCTGCGGCGCGCTTGGGATCATGATCGGTCACCGTAATCGTGATGATCCCGCTCTTGCGGTCTTCACTGATCGCCGTGCGTTCCGCCAGTTTGTCGCGAGCCCCCTCCTGTAGGCTCTTCCCATAGACCTGTTTCAAATCAAACCGGTCGACCATGCGATCCTCCACCGTCCGGCTTCGCAAGACACCAACAAACAACGCGCCGGTGCTCTTGATTCCCACGAGATCTTCCGCCAGCATTCCCAACCCTCCTGGGCTCGACATCCCCGCCAGCAAGGCGAGGCTGTTGGAGGATTGCGAATCCGGGGGCATCAACTGTGCAGTGGATTCGAATTGCTTCGGAATCAGGAACGCGACGAGCGTCGCCATAACCACCCCGACCACCATGCAATGCATCAGGAAGCGTCGTTCATTCCAAAGCACGCGCAGCCTTGCGAGCAGCCTCTCGCGCGAGTACTGTGCTTCCATCTCCTCGATATGCGGATCGACGGCAGCCTGCTGATCCAACGTCGTTCGTTGCGAATTGGTAATCACAGGTCCCACTTACAACTCCATACCGGGCAAAGTGTGTCGCACTCTAAACAGGGGATCTTCATCGCCTCTCGATATTGACGCCTAGCTACTTCTCTCCAGAGTGCGGCCAGAATCCAACCTGAAACGACGTCGTCCAATTTGATTGCGGTGTTGACGCAAGCAGGGGAACGTTCCATTTTTCGTATTGAGAAGAAGCCGAAACATTCCAGTTCTTGTGGATCCACCAGTTCACGGAGACCGAACCATCGGTCAAATTTCCGCCACGAGGAATGAAACCCGGCGACGTCGTGGAATGACGGTAACCAAACTGGATGGAGTTGCGAGGACCTGCCCAGTAGGTACTCCAGGCTTGGAAGCCCGTTCCTTCTCTGCCGATCCAGCTCCCGATGATGTTTCCCTTGTTCGTATACAAGTCGTGATAGAAAGAATCGAAGTAGATGAAGTGTCCACCACCGTCATAGATACCCGATCTTGGAGTGCTCGTGTAGACGGATTCGGCTCGCAGATCCAGCTTCGGTAGACCAGGCAGACGCGGCATATAAAAGCCAGTGCTTATGCCAGCGCGTGCTGGGTTCGCAAGTGGTGAGGGATCGTCATCCGACAAAGAGTCCGCGTACACCGACAGCCAATTGCGCACAAACGGCACTTTGTAGGAGAAATCAAAGCCGCCTGTGCGCTTTCCTGGATTTCCCGACGGCGGCAAGCCAAACCCTGAAGTGAATAACGTATAGCTCCTAAGAATAGCCAAGGGCGTAAGCGGGCGGCCGACGCCCCCAAATTCGGAGGTCCGCGAAAACCCCAGTTCCAGGTTCCTCGTCGGCTTGAAGCTGATTTTTTCGCCATGGATCAGGGGGCGTGCTGGAAATTCGTTGCCAGAAAGTTTTCCGACGAAGAAATCCACTTTGAATGGCCCCAGGAAGCGAGACAGCAGAGGTACGCTAAACGGTTCGTTCCGACTGCCTCGAAACATGTAAATGGGTTCGGCGTTGTCGCTGAACAGCAGAGCGCCGCCTTCGCCGGGCCCCCACCAGAGGCTTTGCTTGCCGAATGAGAAATCCCATCCTGCGACATTGGCGGCAACATAGGTATCGAGGAGCGTGAATTGATTCACTGCTGAAAAGGGAGTCGCCGGTTGCAGAGGGTTGGCATCCGCTGTGGCAATCGCCTGGCGAGCCGCTAGCGAATACGCGGGCGCGAAAGGAGCGTGCTGGTATTCGCCCCGAACATATAGAGTGAAGCGTCCAGCGGTGCCATAGCCCGAGAAGCCGTCATAGGTGTTGAATCCTTCCTCGTAGGGCCGGCCGTAATCATTGATAATCGTCTGGCCGAAATGATAACTGTCGTGTAGCGGCGGGCCACTGATGTCTGTCGCACCCACGTAAACTGATTCCAGACGCACGAATTTCTCACCGCCTCCGCCGCTTTCGTCGAGGTCGCTGCGAAATTCCATGGCGAGCGTCGAATAAATCTGATTGGCTTGTTCCTGAACCGAAGCCTCTGCCCGGATCGCGTCTCCCGCCTCCTGCACCAAGTGCGCGCACTCAATCCGGGTCCACGGGCGCATCCCGAGATATTCGGAGTGGATGTAGCCAAGTGCCGCGAGCCGTTCGATTGCGGGATAAATCCAGCTGTCGAGCTCCACGTAGGGTGAGCCCGCGCTTCCCAGCATTCGACCTGGGAGCTCGTCGCGGGATTCCGGATAGGTTTGCCACTCGCCGCCGCCAAGCTCGGGGTCGTGATGGCGCCGATAGACTTCCTGGGCCACAAACCACCCAATCGCGCTGCCGACGAGCACGTCTGTCGGGAAATGCTGCTTTGCATCCACGCGCGAAGCGCTGATGGCCGATGCCAGGCCATAGGCGAAAATCGACGTCAAAGGACCCGGATATTCATGGGCAATCACGCCTGCGACCGACCATGCGGCCGACGCGTGCTCCGAAGGGAACGAATCGCCGCCCTGCCAGAAGTTTCCGTGGTAGTCGTTCTGCGGCGGGCGTTGTCGTCCAAAGGCATATTTGAGCGCATACGTGGCGGCAAGACTGTCGATGGCCGCCTCGCCGGCCAGAAACCCTGTCTCGCGCTTGTGATCGTCATGTCTAATGCGGCCCCAAAGATAGAGGCCTCCAGCGGTAGCTGCCAGTGAAGCAATGCCGTAGTTTGAAAAATCATTGCTGTACTTCAGTCGGCTGGGCGAGTTCGAAAGGTGTTTGCTCACTTCCGTATCCGTGGCCAGCATTCCGCCTGCCACAACGCCAAGCGGCAGCAGCCAATCCGCATCCGTCAGGGCGAGATGAGACGGGCTCGTCCAGATCGCCCTTTGGTCCTCGGCGAT
>Ga0187805_10000056_pt1 | contig 32213 bp, 50 predicted proteins | sample NC_wetland_sal_i_6_FD_132965 | JGI IMG/M metagenome (GOLD analysis project Ga0187805, IMG submission 132965) | Wetland sediment microbial communities from Neuse River Estuary, North Carolina, USA - Control_5 | ecosystem: Environmental > Aquatic > Freshwater > Wetlands > Sediment | place: USA...
GCAGGCCTTTGATGGTGGCATGCGGGCGATCTTTCAGGCTGCCAACTCGAGCGATCCATCACAGAACATTACCGCAGCGCAGGCCGCGCAGATGGTGCAGCAACTCTACGCGCAATTCTGGGCGAGCTGCTGCAAGTTCACGCAGGGGCCGGGGCGCGCGGACACTTCCGGCTGTGGCGCGAACTGCGGCGGGCCGACGTCGACGAGCGCACCGTGCGCCGGTATGCCCTATGGGCACAAGTGTGACAAGAGCTGCACGGTCTCGTGCTGCGTGGGCTGTCAGGACATCAAGCCATCGGCCGACATGGCTGTTTCAGTTTTTCAGGCGGGCGGGGGCACGGTGCAGGTGTGCGCGATCGCGGGCGACAAGTACGGCCTGGCCTCGCGCGGCAGTTACTCACTCACCTACACGGCGCCGACGATTGCGGGCTCGAGTTCAATTGTGAATTCGGTCACGCAGGGCGCGTCGAGTTTGCTTTCTAGTTTGACTGGGGGAAGTACAAGCGTGGGCGGTGGCAGCTCTATCCTGCCACTGCTCGCACTCGCTGCGGTTGCGTTTCTGGCTTTGAGGTGAACTATGTACCACCGAGCACTCGGTGACGACACGTCGATTTACGACATTCAGTACGGTGGCGGCGATGGCACGGGCGCTGATCCGTTTGCTGGGCCAGCGTACACACCGCCGGATGTTGCGGGCGGGCCGTCGATCTACGACATTCAGTACGGTGCGCCGGGCGTGGCGCCGACGGCGGGCACGTACGAACAGCAAGCCGGAGTCCAGGCGGGCAACATCGCGCCGACGATTGCGCCGACGAGTTTACTGCAATCGCTCATGCAGGCGGGCACGCAGGTTGCTGGCAAAGCGCTCGCGCCTGGGCCAGCTCCGCGCGTGAATGCACCGACGAGCGCGATGCCGAGCTCATTGCTCACAAGTCTCTCCTCTTCGCTTCCTAGTATCGCGATCGTGGCGGTGCTTGCAGTGGTGGGCATTTCTCTAGTGAGCGGCGGTGGCCGCCGGCGACGCTGAAAGGTTACATGGGTTACATGGTTTATAACCGATCGCTCTACCGCAACGGCTTTCGGCCGTACCGCGAGACGAATCCGGCCGCGGCAGCGTCGGGCATGGGCGGCACGCCGTTTGATCCAGAGTTCTTGCACGGTGCACGTCGGCAACCGGGTTATCCGTTCAGCGATCGCGGAGGGTGGAGACTGGGCGGGCTGGGCGACGCGGTGCCACAGGGCGGTTATCTCAACTACCGCGGGCAATGGACGACAACTAGCTCGCGCAGCGCGCAAGACATCGTGCAAGCCGTGATTGCGGCACTGCAAGGCGACGGGTTGCACGTTACGAATTATTCGACGAGCGCGGGGCTGATCGCGAACACGGAATTGCTCGGCGTGGCTGAGGCTGGGATCTCCTTCACGGTCAATCTACAGCTGCAGGTGCTCGGACCTGGCTTCGCACAGGCGAGCGATGCTGGTTCGATCGTTGATCACGAAGTCTATGCGGCAAGCGGTCTCATGCCCACCTCGAGCAGCACAACGTATGCCGGTGCCGGCGATGCGACGACGGGCGCACCTCCACCAGCGAGCGGAGAAAGCTGGTCGCAATGGCTGCAAGATAACGCGCTGTGGATTGGTGGGGTCGTTGTCGCTGCGATCGTGCTGCCGAGGGTGCTATGAGGCTACTTTTCTTCACCAATCGCGGCCGCGTGTTCGTAGATCGCAGCTTCTTCGGTGCTGTACTGAATGTCGTACACGCTGTCGTCGGCAGGTCTCTGCACCTGCGCAGTGTGTCGATGTTGGCAGTTTGTCGTCGCAAGGGCGGCGCAGATGAGCAGGCACAGATTCAAGAATTTCATGCGCCCATCCTTCGCTCGCGCACGAGAATTTGGAATGGCACTCTGGTGCCTCGAACGAGAGGCGAAGTCGCATGATCCCCGACAACATCGTGCGCGCTGGTGCGCCTTCTGGATGGGTGAATCGTCGTCAGTTCCTTGGCGATGACAGCGTGCTTGGCCCGCTGCCAGTGTTGAATGTTCCGTCGTTTGGAGTTGATTCAAATCTCCTCGCGCTCGGAGTTGGGGCGCTTGGGTTGATCTGGGCTTTCAGCAGCATCGGCGGGCGAGTACGCGGCTACACGCGTGAACGTTCGCGTCGCAGTCGGCGGCGGAAAGCGCTCCAAGAGGAGTTGCGCAGCTTATGAACGGGCCAGATCGAGAGCGGATCTACACCGACGAGGAAATCGTCGAGTTGCTCGAAAAAGCCGCGCAGATGGGCTTTGTGCTTGACAAAGGTTCCGACATGGAGCAGTACACGATCGGCGAGCTCGAGCGCTTAGTGACGGTGGTGCAGTGAGCAAGCGGCGCAAAAACGCGGGTGAGGGCTACGGCTACATGTTCCACGGCTCGTTTGCCAAGAAAGCCGATGCCGTCGCGAAGGAGCGCAAGACGAAAGGCGCGTGGGTGAAGTCTGTGCTCACAAATCAGGGCTACCGGCACATTGTGATGTCACCGCGCACGAATCCGCGCAAGCGGAAAAAGAAAGCCGTCGTCGCTCCGAATCCGAGTGAGTTGCTCGTGATGGGCGCCAATCCTGGCACACACGAGATCACTGCGAAGCCGGGTGAGACGATCACGATCCGCGTCAACCCGACAGCGACGCGCGAGAATTTGTACTTCGGCTTTGGTTCATCGGCACCGAGCCGCAAAGAGCTCGCCGCATCGCGCCGCGGTTTTCGAGCGCGGGTGTGGCAAAAGACGGAAGGGGAGCGCACCTACATCCGCGGCCTGGCGAGGAGTGCCCGCGCTGGTGGACGAACCAAGCGTAAGCTCGAGCAGCTCCTTCACGAAGTGTACGGCGCCAACCCTGCGATCTGCGGTGCTCGAATCGGTGGCGAGATCTGCACACGCAAGCCGAACCACAAGGGGCCGCATCTTCCGCAGGGGGCGACGCTGCGCACGCGCGAACGGCTGCCGCATCACTGGAAACCACGCGACAATCCGAGCGCCGCAGCGCTGCGCGAAAGCTTCACCGGCGCCGAGTCAGATGGCTACACCGTCCACCGCGAAGCGCACATGCCGGCGGGCGATTACGCGCAGCTCGGGAAGATGCTCGCGCTGTACGTAAAACCGTACAGCGGCGGGCAGGTGCAAATGATTCAGCCTCGCGACACGTTGCTCGTGGCCGACGAGTCGGCGCGGCAGCTCTGGTTTGTTGGCGGCGATCAGGACATCACGGCAGCTCTGGGTGTCTTTGGTGCCCACCAACGCGCGGCGGGCCTCTTCGAACTTGGAGAGGCTCGACGCATTGACTACCGGCAGCGCAAAGAGCACGTCGCGCATCCGGAGCATGATTCCTGGCGCCATGAATTCGGCGAAGAGAGCGGCGTGCGTCCGGTGGTGCTCTTCGATGCCACACACAAACGGTTACTGCTCGAGGGCGGCGAGTACGTCGTGCGAGCGGAGGGGATTGTGAATTGAGCGCAGCGGCACTACCTACGAAACCGACTTTCACCCTGGCGGATCGGCTGAAGATTCAGCAGGACCGGGCGCGAGATCGCGATTATATCGTGATCGGCAGACTCACCTCCGTTGTGTTCGAAGCGCAGCGCAAACTGACCGGTTTTTCGCAGTCACGGCCGCGCTATCACAATTCACAGCAAGCGCACCTGATGCAGGATCAGCTCAAGCCGTTCTCGGAGTCACAGACAAAGCTTTGGGCGTCGATCACGCTCGACTGGCTCACGCACAAGAACGCGCCGGTGATTGCGCTGAGTCGCGACCGACAGGATCTGCTACTGCCGAGCGGCATGCCTCCGCTGCCGGATATTCCGGATCCGCGCTGGGTGCCAAAAGCGGCGACAGACGTTGCGCCAAGAATCCCGCAACTGCTTACAGGCTGCCCGGTTGTCGGTGACAGAGTGCGCGACAAAATCACCGATCGACAGGGTCGCGTCTATGGCGTGCTGCATCCGGTGACTTCACTGTGCGTGATGCTGATGAGCGCCGGCGGTACGTTTGCCTCGATCAAGGGCGGCGTCGATCCGAGCGACGGTACGCACCTGGCGATGCTGATCGATGATTCCGATCCGCGGCAACTGCGCGGTTACTTCGTTGGTGGGCGATTTCAGTTCGGAGGTTGACATGGCAGAACAGGAATTGGTTGAGTTTTTGAAGTCGCAGGGTCACAGCGACGAACGAGCACAGCAGATCGCGAGCAATCATCCGGATGCGGTGCGCGCAGATTTCGAGGCAAGTAAAGCCAAGACTCCTGCGCCGACTGAGGCGAACGCCGAGCCACAGGAATCAGACGAACCGACGGATCTCGTCGCGATTGGGAGATTCGTTAAGGACAAATTTCAAAAGATGATCGATGCAATCAAGGGCCTCGAGGATCAACACGAGCGCCTCGTCGATCACGTCAATCGTGAGATCGGCGTTTCAGGAGATGCGCCATTAGTTGCGCGAGTTCGCGATCTCGAGACGCGCATCGTTGCTGAAAAATCGAAAGGAGTTCCCGATGGCACAGAAAAAGCGCCGGCGCCCGAAGAAAAAAGCGCGACGGAGACGCCGGAACCCAACCCCACCGCGTAACCGCTGGGGTCAGTTCCGCAAGCGCAAGCGACGGAGGTAAAGGTCATCGTGGCAGAAGTTCGGGTGTTCAATCCGGCTGCATACACTCCGCGAAGTTTTTTCACGGAGCGTGCGGGCGAGAAGGGAGGTAACAGCACAATGGCACATCATCGGAGACACCATCACCGGCGCCATCGACGGAATCCGCTCGGGATCTCGTCGGGCGTCGTCAAGGATGCTGGCTTCAATGCGGTTGGTGCGATCGCCTCGATGTTTATTTCCGGGCAGTTCAATTTGTCGGGATGGAGCGCAGTCGCAGCGACGGCCGGCGCCGCGGTGGCACTGAAGTTCGGCGGCAAGATGGTTGTCGGAGAGCAGGGCTCTGAGGAATTGCTCAAGGGCGGGCTCACCGCAACGATCATCGCCGCACTGCACCAGGCGGGCTTCGCGAAGAATCTCGGTCTGGGATTGTACGCGCCGAGCTGGTTCGCAGTGCCGACGGCATCGGATCAGTACCTGCGCAACTATGCGCCGCAAATGACCGGGCGCCGCGGGGCGGGCACAATCTACTTCCCTGGTCCGGGGGGGCAGCTGGTGCCGGCAGCATTGCCAGCAGGGGTCAGCGGAATGGGCTTTCACCGGTTCCGCAGCCGTTACGCGGGCAACTACTAGCTGCCGGTGCTGCGGGAGCAGCGCTCGGAACTGACATCACCGCGGCCGTAGAGGATACGGCCGTGAGCTCTGCCGTCGAAGTGCTGGCGACAGACGTGGAAACGATTCTGACCTGAAAGGAGGCGAATCACTCATGGTCAACAAGAAATTTCAAACACGCTATACCTCGCAGTTTGCGAGGTGCCGTGAGATCGAAGAGCGCGAAGTCGGCCGGCCAAGGCTCGAGGCCCTGCGCAAGAATCCCATTGTGGCAGGACAACTCGAGTACCTGGTGCAGCCCGTCTACGACTTTTACGGAGTCGCGGTAGCGACGGCAGTGACCAAGCAACAGCTTTTCGCAACGCCGATCGGAGGCTCGTACACGCCATCCGGCGGTGCAGCCTTCAACAAAACCCTGTACCACACGAACCTCGTGCAACCGGGCATGTTGGATGCACCGAAAAAGCTGCTGGTCAAAGCCGTGGCGGTTGTGTTGCGTTCCGATTGCTCGCAGGTGGATGCGGCGAGCTTTATTGGTCTGACGCTCGCGCAGTTGCTCATCTCCGGCAAGGATTACTGGACGGCTCTAGTGTCCAAGTGCCCGGCCGGCGCTGGCCTGTACACCTTCGCGATGTCGACGCAGACGCTCGCGGCGGGCGGCACCCTGGCGAACGGCTCATCGAATGGATGGCCGACGGCGCAGAACGTGGCGACGATCACCGATCCGATGCCGCAAATTCCTGGTCTCGATCCGATGGAGCCCATTCTGGGGCAACTCATCGAGCAGAACCAGAATTTTTCCGTGGTGCTCGATCCGACGATCACCGGCGCGGCTGCTTTTAGCACCATTGCAGCGGCACCGGCGACGCAGTTTGTCGGCACCGGCATCAACGCACACGTTTACCTCGAGGGTGTGCTGGCGAGAGCAATTCTGTAAACCCGTTCACGGATGTGAAGCCGGGGCGCGCATGGCAGTCGCACGCGCAGACTTTTGAGAGAGAGGGCTCCAATTATGGACCCACAGACCGACGATCAATTTGAACGGCAGTTTTTCGAGTATGTCCTCGATCGCGTCGTGCCGGCGAGCGCCGTGCAAGACGCGAACCAGCTGCAGATCCTGAGTGACGCCGATTTCGAATGGTGGTGGGTGATCGCCTCGCGCACCTCGAACCTGCTGAAAGTGCTCATGAAAGAAGCGGCCACGGGTCGCGATTTCATCAGCACGACGGCTTCGGCCACATCCGGACCGGCGACGTTCAATGGCGTGAACATTGACAACTTTGCGGGTACGGCTGCGGCGACAGCGGCGTTTCCACTGGCAGTGCCGTACATCATGCCGGCGACGCGCGTGTACACGCTGCTCTTCACCGAACTGAGCGGTGCGCCGAACACGGTCGAGATGGTCTTTAGCGGCTTCAAGCTGTGGCCGCGGCCGAAAGTTTCGTAGCTCGCTTTTTAAGAAGCTTTCAAGCTTTCGAGGGAGAGCGTAATGCCGGGCGCAAAGCCGACGTCGCGACACAACACGATGCAACACCCTCTGGCGCGCATGCTGCCGCTGCAGCGCGAGCAGATGATGGTCTATCGCTTGGGCGAGAAGCGGCCGCCCGCGGGCGAGCTCGACGGCTACGGCCCGATGTGGGAAGCGATCACGCTGGCACTCGGCGCCTCGGGCACCAATACGCAGACGCTACAGGCGCGCGTCAATCTGCAGCGCGATTTTACGCTGCTCGCGATTACCTGCTCGAGCAGCTCCTCGCTGGCCGGTGGATTTCGGGCACAGCTTTTCGATATGAAGAAAAAACGGCGCTTGGCGGATCGCGGTGTCATTGTCGCAAACTTGGCCGGCACGCTCGGGCCAGCGTCGCCGGGTTCGGTTTTCTTGCGTGAGCCGTACGTGTTTGATCAGCCGGATTCACAGATTCTCGTCGAGGTCACCAACTTCGAAGCGGTCGCGAACACGGTGCAGATCGTGCTTTACGGCCTGGTGCTGCGGTTCAACGAAGCGCGGCCGGGCGTGCCAGTCTTTCCTGGTGGCTCCGTCGCTAGTCAGTGGGGCGGTGGATGGGGGCAGCCATGAGCACGCGCGCACTCTCACGACGCGAAGCACTCGCGCACCGCGCGGCTGGGTCCTTCGGATTGCGTGGGCTTGGGGTACAGCCGGCCGCAAACGATCCGAGCTCTGGCCTCTTGATGCCCGTGGGGATCGGCTCGCTGCCGGTGTGGCTCTATCCGCCAGCGCAGTGGGAGAACCTCGATCAATACGCTTATGCGGCACTACCGGCGATCGGGGCCACAGCAACGATTATTTCCTTTACGGTGCCGATCGGGCGCAACGGCGTGATCCAGAAAATCGCCAACAACTATGTGGGCGGGGGCTGGACGGAGGGCAGCGGTGCGGTGGTGTGGCGCATCCTGATCGACGGCGCGCCGCCTCCGGGCGCGACAAGTTACGCGAACATTCTCGGCTCGCTCGGTTCGCCGGCGAGTCCGACGGGCATCGCCGGCTTTCGCATTTTCGAAAATCAGGTACTCACGCTGGTCGCCTTTAACACGAGTGTCGTCGTAGCGGGGCAACTGGTGGGCGGGCGCCTGTCCGGTTATCTCTATCCGCGCGAAATGGAGTCGAGTGACATCTTTGTCTGAGGCGACATGAGCAAGCGAACTCTCAAGTGCGGGCTGTGGCTTTTGGTGGTGCTGGTGCTGGGCGCTGGGCGTGGCGAAGCGCAGTTTATTGGTTACGTGTCGCCGCAGACGGTGCAGCAGACCCTGGCAACCGGACAGCTGTGCACGGGATCGCAGCAGCTTTTCAACATCAACAACATAGGCCAAACGCAGCACTACCTGCAGATCTCTTCTGTGGTTGGGGCGACCCAGTTCACAGCGCAACTTCTTGGCTTCGATACGCAGGGCAACTCGTACGCGATTTCCGATCCGCTGTTCACTTCGGCTGGCACCAACATCACCGTGGAGGGCAGCGGGTACTATCCAAAGATTCAGGTGGCGATCACGTGCTCGCCGAACACCGGGACTTACAACGCGAGCTATTCCGGTGCCTGGGGAACCTTTGGAGCAACGGTAGGCGCCAATCTCATCGCGCAGATCGATAAGCTGCTCTTCAATGGAACCGCGGAAAATCTGACGCAAAGTAGCCAATTCAATACCCCGTTCGGCACAAGCGCCGGGCAGCTCTTCGTGCGCTACAGTGTCGCCGGCGCCGGCGGATCGATCAGCGTCGGTTGCATCGGGCAGCAGCTGGCGCAGACGGTGGAGACATTTCCGCTCGCGAATGTAAGCACCAAGCAGGTTTTCAATGTCGCCGACTCTCCCTGCGTGCAACTGCTGGTGAATTACACGAACAATGGGCAAACGGGCACGATCGTCGTCGAGTATCAGTTTTCGCAGCCGGGCCGGGTCAATGGCAACCTGAACGCCAACCTGTATGCAAACATCACCTCAAACGCAAGCACGCAAGTGAAGAGCGTGGCGGGCTTCCTGCACTCGATCGTCATCAATGCGCCGGGCAGCTCGGAGACCCTGACGCTGTTTGATAACACCAGTTGCGCCGGCACGAAGATCGGCACGGTGACGGTCGCGGCGGCGCAACCACTTTTGTACGATGTGCAGTTTTTGACCGGGCTTTGCATTACGTCGGCGGGCACGACGGCTGGCGACTACACCGTGAGTTACCAGTGAGCCGATGCCAGTCATTCCGCCGAGCTTCGCGGTCTATTTGTGGAGAGACAAGCATAATCTCGCGATCGTCTCCACCAGCGACCGGATGTTTGCCAAAGAGCTGCAGAAGTGGGCGCGGGGCGAGGGCTATCGCGTGACCTTTTCCGAGAACGCGCCGCGGACGTGCGACGACTGCCCGTTCAACGAGCAGGACGAGCCGAAAAAAACGTGAGGGCAGGGAAGCGATGAAGTACGCAAACGAGATGCTCTATGCGGTCGGCTGGCTGCTGTACGTGGCGGCGCAGGCGCAGAACTCCGTCACCTCGAAATCAAACGGACTGCCGCCGGGATGGCCGGGCATCAAAGTATGGTTGCGCGCACACGCGGTGAACCTGGCGACGCGGGGCTTTTTCTCTGGGCTCGCCTATGGCTTCATTGTGCACAGCTTCGCGGCGAAGATTCAGAGTGACGGGTTTCCGATCGGGGCGCCGGCGATCGCGGGGTGCGCCGGCTACGCGGCGAATGCGCTGCTCTATCAGTTTTTCGGGCTCTTTCCAGGCTTGCGCGTCGAAGTGTCGGACCTGGCGCCTCCACCGAATGCGCAGATCGTGGCACCACCTCCACCAGTTCCACCCGAGGCAAAATCATGAAAAAACTGCAAACGTTTCTTCTCGCGTGCGTGGTCGCAATGGGCACCATGCCGATCACTGCTTGCAATGCGCAGCAAGTTCTCACGGATCTCGAGCGCTATGCACCGGTCGTCACAAACCTTTTGACTGTGGCCTGTGAGTTCACCGCGAATCCGCTCTGCTCGACCGGCTCGGCGCTTCTCAGCGCAGCCGAGCAGCACGTCTTTAATCTCTGGCAGGCCTACATCAACGCGCAGCACAAGGGCACCACGACGTCGGCCGACTGGAACGATCTCAACGCGGCCGTCGATACGCTGATCTCGAATTCGTCCGATGTGTTTTCACTGGCGCACGTGGTCAATGGCCCGCATCAGCAAGAGGTGCTCGCAATGGCGACGGCTACCGAGGCACTGCTTGCGGTCATTGAATCGCAACTGCCGGCGAATCCCGCTCCCAACGTGAAGGCGATGAGCGCGAGAGCGCCGCGGCTGGCGACGTTTCTCCCACCGCCCAACGTGAAGAGCGGGAAATATGATGCGGCCTGGTTCAAGCAGTGGGAGAAAAATTATAACGCGCTGCCGGCGGTGCAGCTGCACAAGATGCAGATTAAGCGCGGCAGCTGGTGGGCGCGATCGCAGGCTGCGTACGATCGGTGGGCGGTACAACTTTGTGCGCGGACGCGGCCGATCGAAGAGTGTGATCCGAACTGGAAACCGTGCCCTGGCGATACGCGACCTGGCACGAACTGCGAAAAGATGCTCTGATGCCGGGCTGGGCGTGGCACGTGTGCGATGTGTGCCGGCTGCTCGATTTCGATCTGTCGGTGAAGCTTTGTTTTTACTGCCCGGCGTGTGACGCGTGGATCTGTGCGGCGGATTCCGAGAACTGGGGCCGCCGGGGACGTGCGGCAGCGCTTGGCCTGGTGGAGAGGTTTTCCTGATGGCGCGAAGGAAAGCGAAAATTGGCTTGCTTGTTGTAGGTAGCTCGATGATCCGCGCGCAGTTCGGATATCCATGCTTCCATTGCGGCGCAACACTCAAACGATGCCGAAAGCGACGATGTTGCTCCAAATGTAAAGGCATACGGAGTCACGACTGACATGCCCTATTGTCTCGAGGTGGCGATCATCGACGGCGGCGATCGAGCGATCAAAGTCGTGCACCAATTTTTCGGTTACAGCGAGCGCGAGGTGGAAACCTACAAACGCGAGCACCTCGCCTCGTGCGAGTACTTCCGCGCTGCCGAGCGCGATGGGCGCACGATCGAGGAGCTCGAGGAGATCGACGAGAGCGAACTGCCAACGGAAGAGGATTACGAAGTCGACGAGGTTGACGAGTAATGGCGAAGCTTGCGATCTCGCAACTGATTGGCCTGGCATCTGGTGCCGGCTTCTCCGGAGATGATCTCGTGACTGCGGTCGCGATCGCGCTGGCGGAAAGCGGTGGAGATCCACAAGCCTACAACCCAGAGCAATCGGCCGGCGCGGCACAGGGCCGCGGTTCTTTCGGACTGTGGCAGATCTACCTCACCGCGCATCCGGAATTTGCAGGGCAGAATCTGCTCGATCCGCAAGTCAACGCTGCGGCTGCCTATGCGGTGTACAGCGCGGCTGGCAATTCCTTTCGGCCGTGGTCGACGTTTGAAAGTGGCGCCTACGAGTCGCACGTCGCTGCGGTGACGCAGGCAATGCCTGTGACTCCTGATGTTGTAGCGAGCGGCGATGGCGGACCCTCGAGCTCGGGAGATCTACTCACGCTGGTGATTGCCGGCGGGCTCGCACTGTGGGCCGTGGGCCGGCTGCTGGGGTGGTGAGCATGCGTCTCGCGCGACTACTGGCGTGCGTCCTGGTTTTTAGCGGGTTTGCGGCGGCGCAGTTCACCACGGTAAGCGGCACGGTCACTGATCCAAATGGGCTGCCGTACGCCAACGGCACGATCAGCGCGGCCCTCGTCTCTTCAGCGTCGCCAAAATTCACGGCGACGAATCAGCCCTACACACCGCCGACGCAACCGGTTGGTCTCAGTCCCGCCGGCAGCTTCGTGATGCAGCTCGCTGACAACACCCAACTCACTCCGGGCGGCAGCACATGGAGCTTTACGGTGAGCTGCGCCGCCGGCTGCGTGCCTCCGGCCGGCGGCAAAGGACCGGTCAGTTTCACGGTGACGGGCGTTATGATCTCTGGTGCTTCGCAATCGATCACGGCGCCGCTTACGGCTGCGGCGCCGGCGCTTTCCTCGTCGAGTGGTGGCGGCGCGGCCGTTGCGAATACTCTCACCTCTCCCAATACCTACAACGTCACCAGCTATGGATTTGTGTGCAACGGGGTCACCGACAACACCGCAGCCCTTAACACGCTTTTGACGACGGTCGTCGCAGCAGGTGGAGGCACGCTGGTTTTTCCCGTCACAGGTTACGCGAAGCGCTGTGTGTTCAACTCAGCCGAAATCACGCTGGCCAATAATGGAGATACGCTCATCGATGGGGGTGGGAGCGTTTCCTCTCAACCTCCTATGCGGTGGACGTGCGGAGCCAATGGGCCGGTGCAGTTTGATCAGGTGCTCAACTGGGGTGGGAGCTATCCGCTGAGCCAAGTGCAGAATGCCTGCGTCTTGGATCTGCAGTACAACGCGACCGACGCCAAACTGGTGAGTCTCGGGTTGGGCACATGGGAAATCGACCATCTTACCCTGGTCGATACATCCACGGACTGCGCGACTTTTGTTCTGGTCACAAACACCCAACCCAACTTCCACGACAATACTGTGATCGGCACGACTGCCTCGGCCACGGGTGGGCCTTATTCCTGTAATGATGGATTCGTTTTCGGTGGAGGGACGACCACGCCCAGCAAGTTGCCTTCCGGGCCATTTCAGGGTTATCCCGGAGCCAAGATCGAGCACAATTACTTCGACTACATCCACCGTTCTAGGGTTTACAAGGATTTCGCCAACAACATCAATGATTCCTACAACACAGACTGGTCCTCCTCCGGCAATTCGACTGGTGGTGCGGTGGAACTGAGCGGTTCTTCGGTTCTCGGAAATTACGGCAATCTTTTTCTCGGAGATCAGATGGAGGTCTCCCACTATTTTTACGGCATCAACATCGCCAATGCAAATCAGTGGGCCAACACCTACGAGGGGATAAGCTGTTCGGACTCCTCGGAATTCAGTACAGTTTGTATCTCGAACACAGCCAACGCGCCTAGTGAGATAGTGCTTGGGGGGCAGAGTACGGGGAATTTTCTGTCTGCGAGCGATACGACCACATTTGCGCTGGAGCAGTACGTCAACAATTATGCCGGAGTCCTGCGCTGGCCAGGCGTCGTCACACAGCCGGAAATTGCGCCCGCCAAGGCAGGCATCTGCATCTCCTGCGAAAACTTTTGGGCAGACTCTTTTTATCAACGTTTGGTAATGAATAATCACAATGTAGGCAAGCAGAGAATCGCCGCCTTGGAAGAAATCCCCACGACCCAGGTTTCCACAGCGACCGACAATTTCACCCGCGCCAATGCAGGCACCCTGGGTGCGAACTGGACGGCCATCAACAGCATCAGCAGCCTGCAAATTGTTTCGAACACTGCCGAATCTAATACAACCTCTGCTTATAACGGCAACTTTTATTCCGCCATTACTTTCCCGAATGATCAATGGTCGCAATGCACGATCAGCAGCATCGTGAGCGGAGGCACGCCAATCGCTCTGTGTGTAGTTCGTGTACAAGCGGCGGCTGAATCCTTTTACTACCTTCAGATTTCTGGCGATGGAACAACTTCCTGTACGATCGGGAAGTTTGCCGCCGGCACAAAAACTGACTTGACCTCCAGTTGCACACCCCCACACCATCCGCTTATCGCCGGGGATCAACTTACGCTGACTGTGGTGGGCAGTACGCTGACAGGATACTTGAACGGTTTCAAAATCCTGCAAGTGGCGGATACCACATACACATCTGGGAGCCCAGGCGTGGTGCAGTATCCCGGCGGCTTGGTTACTAATATCACTTACTCTGGCTGGTCAGGTGGCTCCATGGACTGCGCGAACGGCGTGGTTACTTCCGTCGTGCCGGGCCTACCTATTGTGTGCTCACTGTCCGGAACGAGCGCGGCATTTGCGACGGCCACGACTGCGGGAACTTGCGTGCAAAATACGACTGCGATCGCTGGGGCAACTACATCCATGGTCGCTGTTGCTTCTCCGGTTTCAACTCCTGGGGTCGGTGCGCAGTGGTCTGCTTTTGTCTCAAGCGCGGGAAACGTCACCATCAATGAGTGTGCTGTGGCAACGAGTGCGGGTGGCACGGTCGCTTTCAATATTCGGCTAATCCCATGAGATGCCTCAATTTTGCTCTCATACTTATCCTGCTTGGTTCGGCTGCAGCGCAGTTCACGCTCGTGACGGGCACTGTCACCGATCCGAACGGCGTGCCCTATGCACTGGGCACAATTGTTCCAACATTGGTCACAAGTGGAACTCCGAAATTTACTGCAACGGGCGCGCTCTACTTTCCTCCGAATCAAGCTTCTGGGCTCGATGGCAACGGGCACTTTCTCGTTCAGCTCGCGGACAATACCTTTCTCACGCCTGGTGGAACGCAGTGGAATTTTAAGGTGTGCTCGGCCGTCGGCACGGTGCCGCTTGCTTTCGGGACAGGTCCGCAGTGCTTCTCGCTGGCGGCGCCGATCACGATCTCAGGGGCGACGCAAGACATTGGCGCTAATCTGCATGCGGTCGCACTCGCGCTCACACTGCCCTTTGGCAGTGGCACTGGAACGATCGGAGGCTCGGGCACCGCGGGCTTTGTGCCGGTCTTTGCCACGGGTACGACGCTCGGCAATTCCCTGATCCAATCGGGCAACGGCGTGGCGATGGGCTCGGTCACGGCGATGAGCAATTCTTTCGGTGTGATCTCCACGTCCAACCCGAATGCGGCAAACTGCGGAGGCGTGAGCGCTGTCCCTCTGCCGGTGTATGGGTGTGGTGGCTACTATGACATTTTTGCAGCGAACAATGGAACTAATACCGGAGTTAACGCGGGCTTGCGTATTGTGGCGCAAGGGGCGAATTTTTCCAGCGGCACGCTCGGCGTCGGCATCTCCGCGCAAGAACAGGCGGGCTTCAATCTCACCGAGACTCGTGCCGGTTACTTCGAAGCGTATGAGAATGTGAGCGCCACGGTCACCACGCGCCGCGGGCTCTTCGCCTTCGCAGCGAACGGCACGGCGAATACGACGGCGACCAACGAGGCAGCTGTTTTTCAAAGCGGCGCCGGCTCGGGTAGCACCAACACCAACGATTACACCGTGCACATTCTCTCGCCGGATCTCAGCATCGCGGGCCTAGGTGGAACATTATCGGCACACGTCGGTCTGCAGATCGAGGATCAGGCCGCGGCTGGGAACGGCACGAATAGCAGCCCGTTCAGCATCCACCAGGTGGGCAATGCACCGAATGCTTTTCAGGGGCACCTGAATCAGATCGCCGCGGGAAACTGGGCCGGTACCTGCACGATGAGCACGACGACGTGCACGATCACGCTCACCGTCGCTTATACGGGTACGCCTGGGTGCGTGGCAACGGTGCAGGGTGCGACTGCGATCGCCGGTGCATGCTCTGTTGCTGGCACGACGGTCACGATCACGGCTGCATCGTCGAACACGGCGACGTGGGCCGCGATGCTTTTTGGGAATCCGAATTGAGGCGTTTTATGAACCTACGAAAACTGCGGATCGGCCTTTTGCTCTATGCCGCGTTTGATCTCTTCATCGGTGGTGTGTGCGGTGGCTTTTTGCCGCTCTCGCAATTGGCCGCGGCGCAGTTCACCACTGTGACGGGCACCGTAACCGATCCGAGCGGACTGCCGTATGCGAATGGCACGATCACCGCGACGTTGGTCACGAGCGCCTCGCCAACTTTCACCACGGGCGGCGCTCCGTACTCTCCACCAACGCAGCCGGTCGGACTGACCGGTAGCGGTAGCTTCGTGATGCAGCTCGCCGATAACACCCAGCTCACACCGGGGGGATCCACCTGGACATTCACGGTCACGTGCGGCGCCGGCTGCGTGCCGCTCGCATTGGGCAAAGGGCAGATCAGCTTTACCGTGACCGGCGTGACCATCTCTGGCGCCTCGCAGTCGATCACGACGACACTCACAGCCGCGGCGCCGGCGCTCACTTCCGTCGTCGGTGGTGGCGGCAGTGGGACAGTTAACTCCGGCACGGCGACGCAACTCGCCATCTACAACGCCAGCACCAATGCGGTGAGCAGCAACCCGCGGCTCACTGATAACGGATCACAACTTGGGTACACCGGAGCGACGGGGATCAACGCTGGTGCCGGAGGCTTCACGACGAGCGGCTCGGTGACGGGTGCGAGTGGAGCTTTCACCGGAATTGTTTCGGGCAGCTCTTTTTCATGGACCGGCAACGTCTCTGCCCATACGTTTTTTGGAAACAACACAGGGGGAGCGGCACCTCCGGCACCGGCAACGATTGGGCTCGGAGATCTACCGAACTCGGTGCCTTCGACAGCTGCCGGCACGAGCAGCTTTCTCCCGAAGTACACGGCAACCGGCTTGCCTTCTACGCTGGGAAATTCGCTTGCCTCCGACAACGGCACCACGCTTTCCTACACGGGCACAGGTGGAATCAGCGGGGCATCTCTGACGGCTACAAATCTGGCGCAAGGCAAACCAATCAATGCCAACGCTTCTAACACGGCGGTTTCTTCGTCTGCTTGGATCGATGCCTCCGTCTTCACCGGAACAATTGGGCCGCAGATTTTAGGGGCAACCACTTTGCTGCAAACGGTACAGCCGCTCGGTGGCAAGGTGGATGCGCGCGGCATCTCAGTGGCTGCTACGGGCACAGAAGTTTCCGGCCAACTGTGGCCGGCTGGCGATGATGCCGGCGGGATACTTTTGTTGCCTTCGGGAAATCTCTTGTTCGACAACCCGCAAATCCTCCCGGATCGCTGGGATATCGAGGGCATCGGCGAGCGCAATGTGTGCGGGAGCACTGGATGCGCAGCGGGTGGAGCCTTACTTGGAGGCACAGCGTGGTCTATCAAGTCGGGCACCTTTAAAGCGCAGAGCTGCAGCCCGAATTTACCATCGGCCTGCACCGGGACGATTTCGGCGACCAACAGCAATACTCCTACTTTAACTATCAGCACCAGCTTCACGGCGGCCGACGTGGGAACCATCGTCTACGTGCCGGCTGCCGGCGGGCCGACGAGCGATGCATATCTGATCTTGAGTCAATCGGGCACCACCGCGAGTGCGCTGTGTTTGGGTGGGGCATCCACCGGAGGCATTTGCAATGCACAAAGCGCAGCGAGCTTCTCTCAGCTCGTTAGCCAAGTCGTGCTCGGCGATCAAACGGGCATGAGTAACAGTCAATCGGTCGGGGTACACATTCGACACATCACCTTCGATCCGGGGGCCGAGGCGGGCGTCTCTTCGATTACAAATTACAGCTGCCAAGAGAATTGCTCGGTTGAGTACGACTCGTTCACGGACTACATTGGCACGGCGATTTTTATCGAGGGATTGTTCGCGGGCGATTCTGGTCCTTACGATCACCTGACCTTCAACATGGGGCCGCAGGCGGGCGGGGCGTGCCCAGCGTACGCGATGGATATACAAGTGCGGGCGAACGGACCCAACGGGCTCGTTTTCTCTAACAACACCTTCACCCACACCCACTGCAACACTTCTTCCATTGTGAGTTATGCGGTGGAACTCGAGGGCAGCGGCGTCCAGTTCCAGGGCCACACCCACTTCGAGGGTTGCCAAGCTTCCACCGGTGGAGCAGCCAACAGCAACAATGCTGGCGGATTTGGCTGCTACAGCAACCACATCAGTATTGGGATGGGCGAGGGAATTACGTGCCCAGTCGCGTGTACGCTCGCACCCATCGGGGCCAGTGGCATGACGATGCTAGGGGTCAATGGCACGCAGGGCAGCGGGCAGTTTGGTACCTCGAGCGCGTTTGCTCTGTTCGATGTCAGCAGTACGACGTCGACTGCGCTCTCCGACACGTTCATCACCGACATGGCCACTTACGCCGTGGGTACGAGCGGGAGCACTTACCCGCAGCTGATCCTGATGGATCACTTCAACAACTGCGCAACCACGGTCGCCAACAATGGCGGCGGCTTCGGGGTATACACGCTGAATCCCACCGGCACGATTGGCTACGACGGCGGGAACGGCTACCCAACGGCAGCAGGGGGATGCACGGAGACTTATCAGGGCTCTGGACCCAACGGACTCACAACGCAAACCGGCGGCACGATCAGTATCTTAGGTGGTCCTGGCACAGGTCACTCCATCGCTGCGCCCGTCACCATTGGTGGGCCGTTCTCTTCGCTGCTTGCAGCCAGCTCGACGCAGATTCAGAGTGTGGTTCCGCAGTGGTACTTCAACGTGCTGAAGGAGATGAATACCACCAGCGGGAATTCCACGACACTGGGTTCCTTCGGCACTGACGGATCTTTCTCGACAGGCCGCACGATCGCCGGGAATATCTACTTCAGCGTGCAAATCGCGGACACGGCTTCGCCGCACACCTGCGTCATCACAGGTATTCAGCCCTATGTGGCGCAGAACACCAGCGGCACCGTTAGTATCACCATAGGCACGCAAGCGAACACCACGAAAGTTTGTGATGCGGGGTCGGTCACGGGTGTGGTGTTCTCGCTCACGGCGGCACATCCCTCGGTGTTAAGCGCGGTCGCTAGCTGGGTGCCTGGGCCGGTGTCGCCTATCGTGACTGGTAACATCGTCATGCGTTACACAGTGGAGCAGGACCTAGGGCCGGTGACCTACACCGCACAATGAAAACAGTGAAAATAGCTTGCTTTGCGGCATCTGCTCTCTGCCTGATCGTCGTGGCGGTGGTGGCCTTGGTGTATTACTGGCCGCAATCACTTCCGAGGCAGAGCGGCGCGCACTATATCCCGCAAATTCGCGGCTCGGTGCGGGCGGTGACGCTGAGCGGGAAGGAACTGCAGGTCCCACTCGACGAACACGATCCGCTCGGCACGATCTATCTCGCCTGGGATACGATGCTGCAGATCTCTCCCGAGTGCGGGGTGGTTTACTTTCCCATTGGCAGGTACGAACTAGGCCCAACTCACGGGCTGGCGCGCCGTGGAGCGCGAGACAATAACTGCTGGGTGGAAATCGTTCATTAGTGAGGAGGCACGATGCGGGATGACTCTCCCTGCAGCGCCGCGGCGATGTTGGGCAGGGCTTGAAAGTGCAGCGCAGCGCGGCACTCGGGGCAGTAGATGCAGAGCAGGGTGAGCAATCCCTGATTCCATTCGAACGTGGCTAGGACGGCGAGCTCGGCCTTGCAGTGGGGGCAGAGCGGCTCGGGCTGCATGGGATTCGGCTGGGCGCTTGCGCTCATGGGTTCACTTCTCCGTGTTCTAGATCAAAGTCGCGTACGATCTCGCGTGCGCTCTCGACGGACTCCTCGCCCCGAGCGATCGCTTCGGCGTGGGCTGGCGTCATCCATGCCGGCTGCACATACACGCGGTAGAGCTGCCGCTCAAAACTCACGATAAACTCGCCGCGGCCAAGGGTCGCGATGTCGCGCTTGTTCGGCTTTGCCTGATCGGCGGGAATGTGCTCGAGCGTCCGCTCGATCTCCCGCGGATCGCGCTGCACTCCAAACAGCCACACGGTGACCTGGCGCAGCAAAACGGAGCTGATGCCGGCGAGATCCTGCGAGTCACACCACAGGAAATTGCGCAGCGCGGCGCCCTGGCGAATCAGCTCCTCGGCTGCCATTCTCACCGGCGAGTTGCGCATCTTGGGTGCGAACTTCCACGCCTCGGGGATCACTGTGATCGTCGACTGTGCGCGGCTGCCGACAAACTCAATCACCGATCGCACGACGAGTGCCTGCAACGGGAAAGTGTACGCGGTGAGATCCATCACATTCAGGCCGCCGGCGAGCTCGAGCGTCTTCGTGTAGGGCAAGCGCTCGATTTCTGGCACCACTTCGCGCAAGTACTCGACGAGCACGGTATAGACGTTGCGCACGAAGCCGCGGACCTTACCGGCGAGCGCAGTCTCGGCATTCTCGAGCACGTCGGCGAGAGTTTTCGGTGCCTTCCACTTTCCCTCGGGGCCTTCGTAGTCCTGACAGACGTTGATGATTTGCGCGCGCTCAAACTTCAATTTCTCGCCGGCCGTGGCCTCGAGGATGGTGCGGACAAAGGGCCAGTCGGTGCGGTCTTTGAAATAGGGCGGGATGGGCGAGGCGACACGGAAAGAGCCTTCGCCACGTTTGGTGACGAAGGCGATCGCGCGACAGCCGGCGCGTGAGACGAGCCCCTCGAGCGTAGTGGTTTTTCCGCTGGCCTGGCTCTGGCCCGTGATGGCGAGGTGGCCGCGGGGGATTGCGATCGGGGCGCCGGTACCGAGTTCGAAGCCGAGAGGAATCATGGTTGCGCGCTCGTTTGTTTTTCTGGATCCGGACTGATCTCGGGCGCCGTTTTCTCGGGATCCTTGAACGGCAGCATATTCGGTTGGCGCAGCCATTTGTTGTACCGCACTGCTGGGCCGTGAGTGAAGTGCGTCGGGTTCGGCTGAAAGCCTACCGGTAGGTTCGGCCGGAGAAATTGCAGCGCACGGATCTCGCAGTAATCGCCGACGCGCACTAGGAAAGAATGTTCCAACCGCAAAAATGTGTACCCTGACACCCAGAGTGGCGCGAACCAAACCACCTGATATCGAGCAATGAAAGCGGCATTCATAAGCAGCGGTCGGACCGTGGAAGGCCCACGTCGAACGATTCGCGCTTGAACGGTGGCAGGAACGCATCGCCGACTATATCGGGCTCGGTAAACGGGTCAAGGTCCATCCGGATCCCGAATTTTGCTTTTCCTCCGAACAGGTGCAGCGTTGATCGGCCGGCGCATTGCTCACGCAAGAATCTTTCCACCTGTGGCGGGAAGCTCCATTTCTCGCCTCGCTTTACCGATAGATTCCCGCACCAGAAAAGCTCGATCGGGTCGGTCTGCCGACGTTTCGGGAAGTACTTGCCGTGGCAGATCACTTCTTGTGCACTCCCATCTGGTTCAAAACCATTTCCTTTCTAGCTCTTAATTCGCGCCTGTAAGTACCGTAGAATCATCGCTGTTTTCTTCTGTTTTGCACAAGCCTTTTGGGCAGGCTTTCCTGAGTTCCCGCTTGCACGTCGAGATTCCTGCGCCGACCCGCGCGGAAACCTCGCGCCATGGCAATCCTTGTGCGCGCAATGAGGCGATTTCGCGGGCATCTAGCATAAGTGACGGTCTGCCGATGTGGGTCTTTCCGCGGCGAGTTTGCCCGTTTTCTAAGATCTCTTGTTTCGCAGTAGCCATTCCGCTGCGGACGCGCTGCCTGATGATGTCCCGCTCGAACTCCGCGAAGGCGCCAACCATCTTGAACATCAATCGACCGGTCGCGGTGGTCATATCAAAGTCGTCGTGGATGGAGACGAACTCGACGCCGCGTGCTTCAAACTCTTCTAGGGCGTTCAGCAGGTGGCGCAGGGAGCGGGCGAAACGATCGAACTTGTAAACCAGCACCACGCCGCATTTGCGCTTCCGTGCTAATCGCATCATCCGATCTAATTCCGGTCGGCTTTCTTTGGCTCCACTGACGCCCGTATCGACAAACAGCTCCTGCTGCCATTTGCGCGCGGTGGCGTACTCCTGCATTTCGCGCAGCTGCATACCTTCGTTCTGCTCCCCGGTCGAGACGCGGGCGTAGAGGAAGGCGATCACAGGTGCCTCTTTTTGCGTTTTTTAGCGGCGATGGATTTTGCGCAGCGACAAGCTATACATATCCTCCAGCCGCCACCAACAATCGCCGTGTTCTTAGCAGTAAGGCGATGGCCTTCGGGGCAATGCGTCGCTGCCGCGTTCTTCTGTTTTAGCTGTCGAAGGCGGTTCCTCCGTGCAATCATCGCCTTACCTTTCTGGGTCAGCGTCATAGCTCCACCTCTCCACTCAATCCGAGCGCCACAAGGAAAGACTCGGGCACGTAGCGCGTCATCCGGTATTTTCGGGCGAAGGCGCGCAGCTGTGCATCGTAGCGCCACAGGTGCTCGGCGTGGGTGAGTCCGCGGCGCTCGACGAGCTGCTGCGCTCCTCTGCTGCTAGTTTTCTCACGTCCTGCTCGGCGCGGATCTCAGCGGTGCCGCGCGAGACGTTGGCCTGAAATTCGATGATGCCGGCGCGCTCCTCGTAACGTTCGCGCCACAACTTCGGCCAGCGATCGATCTGGGCGGGAAGGTTCATTTCGGAGCTGGAACCTCGCTTGCCAGATTTAACAGTCGAGCAAGGATCTCGTCCGGATCGATCGCGTACATGCGGCCGTTTGCCGTCATCTCGACGCGCCGATTTTCGCGCAGAGCGAGGATGGTTGCCGTGCGCACAAGCTCTGTCACGTCGCGGCCGAGTCGTCCGACGATCGTCACGGTCGCTGTAAAATCTGTGTGCTCTTCCATCACGCTCCCAACCTCCGCAGTACCTCAAGCACAAAGTCAACGTCGACGCCGCTCACCATGAAGCCGCGCTCACGGTCGAGGCGGATCCGGTGCAGCCATCGCTCCTCGGCGCCGCTGAGGTGCGAACTGCACTCCGGGGTGATCGCGTCGAGCGTGACAGCCGTCCTTTCCCCCACAACCCCATTGACAGTTCTCAAGGCTGTCTGAGCCACCATGTGCGCTCGCGACCAAATGGACAAGCTCGCCGTGTCGGAATCCGGACCACGGGGCATAACGATTGCAGCGCTTGCCGTTCCATTCGATTTCACATCGTCCTCCTGCTCTGGCGTAGACTTGCCGCCGAAGTTCGGTCTTGTCCTGGCCTTTCAGGATCACGCGGCCGGTGCGCCAGAGGACGCGAGAGCGCGGATCTTTAAAGTCACTCATGTGCGAGAATCCTTTCCGGGGTGACGATCGCTGCCTGATCCGTTCTCCTGAAATGCACTCCTCCCGCGGCTAGCTCGTCACCCCAGAAACTCAGTTCACTGTGAGAGCGACCTGATTGGATGGTCCGCTCTGCCCGTGTGGGCCGGTTGCGGTCACCACGCAATAGTGCGTTCCCTTGGTGAAAGTCGTGAGCGAAACTCCGACTGCCGGTTTCGATATGTTCACAACGTCGGTCAGTGGTCCGGTTGCTGCCGGCCGGCAGTAAAGCTGATTTGTGTTCACGGCGCCTTTCGATTGCACCCACGTGAACTGCTCGGTTTCTACACCGTGCAACGTGGCAACGGTCGCGCCTAGTCCGGTTGGCGGTGGCGGTGGGATCTGGATGTTTGAATCCACGTTTGACAATCCACTCTCCGTAGTGCCGGCAAGTGCAGTCGCGGCATAGCAGTAACCACCTTGCGGCGGATTGCTGTCGGTGTAGGTTGTGGCGGTGAACGGCGTCGTGTTCAGCTTGGCGAAGGATCCGCAGCTCGTGGTGTAGGGCGCACGGTACATGTTGTATCCGGTCACCGTACCAGTCGACGCGGTGAAGCTGAGGGCGACGGAATACGGGTAGGCCGGGCCTTGGGCAACGGCGGCGACGGCGAGTAGCGAGAGAAAGAAAACTGCGAGTGTGTTTTTCATAAGGCGTACGTGTCCTTTCGGGCGGGGATCTCGATTCGCTGATTCACGATCTTGAGCTCACTGGGTGGCGCCGGCAGGGGCAGCCTCGATTGCATACCGGCGGGGGCCAGTTCTGATCGCTGGCCCCCTCCCGCGCCTTGAACCGCGTACGGCTCATTTGCGACAGATGTCCGGGGCACTGTCGCCTCAGAGGCGTGGTCTTGTTTGGGGGCGAGCGAGAGACTCGGCGGTTTCTGCTTCGCCCACGCGAGCGCCTGGGTGAAGGGCCGCCCACGGCCCAAATCGGCCAATTTGCTCACCTGGTGCGCGGTCAGAAGGTAGCCTGATACTTCATTGGCTGATTTGCCGGTCTCGTGGCACGCGGTGTTGAACGTGTGAATTTGCGCGATCGTCACCGTTTTCGGTGGCTTGATCGGTTTCTGCGCCTCGGCTTCGCGCATCTCCTGCGCCGCATCATGTACGTCATGTGCATCATGCGCGCCGTCGAATTCCGGATCGTCATCTTCTTCCGCCATGAGCCCGAATCGCTTGAGCAGCGCTTTCTGCGCACCGGTCTGACTCTTGTAAAGCGCCTTATCTTCCACGTCGCGACCGACGCCGTTGATCGTCATCGGTTTCAACTCACCAGTCGAGTCCATGAACGTGTAGGTGATCGCAAGGTTGCATTCTGTGATTGCTTCGCCGCCGCTCGACTGCGCGACATTGCGCTCGTACTCCGGCTTGCCTTCGTTGATGTGGATCAGCACGCCGCGGCTCAAGAGATCGGCGCGCACGGCGGCGAGCACGTCGGTCGCTCGGGTCCACTTATAGCCGCGCGTCGTGTTGGTCCCGCGGCGCTGCAGCTTCTCCACTGCGGCGAAGGCCTGGGCTATCTTGTCCACCAGCGGCAGATTCCGTTTGGGTCGGGGCATCAGAGCACCTCCGGTTTGAAGCATCTGGCGATGTGCTGGGCTAGAGGGAAGGGAATCTTGGCAATCAGAGCGGAGGCAGCTTTACGAGAATCAGATTTGCTTGAGAAGTTTCGAGAGCCTTGACCGTGCTGATATGGCCCGAACCATCCGTGCTTTCCGCCCGTTCTTTGCTTAATCCCTGCTTCCTCGATTTTTTGCGACTCTTTCTGTTCTCGGTATCGCTGCGCGGCTGTGACGTTGAAGCCTTTGGGTTTGTAATCAGGCGAGCCGTGATTACTCCACGACAAACCTGAAACTTTGATGCCTTGTTTCTCCATCTCCTCCGGCGTCGGATGCGCGTATCGTGCAACTTCGCGGTCCTTCCAAAGCACAGGCGCACAGTTCCCGACTGGTGTTTTGGCTCCGCGTTGTTTGGAGTCGGCAATCTTGAACCACGAACCGGAGCCGTGATCTGTGCCGTCCGGGTTGCGCTTTTGCGCTTCCACGCTTGGGGTCTGGAATGATCCCCCGCTGCCGTCAAACCTAAAACCTGGAACTTTGGTGCCTTTAATCGCCGAGACTCCCATCCCAAACTGCAATCGGCCTTCGATGATCCCGACAACCTTTCGCCCAACCATCCCGACGTCGCCCCAGAGGTAGTACGAACCAAAATTCGCCCTCGCTCGTCCGACCCACTTCTGCGCTCCCCGCACGTTCTCTACGACCATCGGAACGTAATGTCCGGCCGCTTCTGAGACTTCGCGCTGGATGCGGAACTGCGCCTGAAATAGTTCAATTCCCAGATACGGAGGCGGGAGCGCCTTCGCTCGCTTCCATGGCATTGCACGATAGGAGAACTCTTGACAGGGCGACGAGCCGACAATCACCGCGGGGATTCCGTACTCGCGCACCAGGTCGGCACCGGTCAGGCTTCGCACGTCGCGCAGCACTAACTCTCCCGGATAGCCTCCAGTTCCGTAATCGTGCCGCTCAATGTCAAATCCGATCACGCGATATCCCTCCGATAGAAACCCTTCGGCCCAACCGCCCAGACCGCAGTAGAGGTCAATTGCCAGCGGTTTTTCGGTTTGGTTCCTGTCGCACTTGCTCGACAATGCACTGCCTCGCGAACTCCTGAATTTGTTGCCACAACTCCGGCCGCTCTTGGCGAATGCGGGTGAGCAGCTTCACGGCTTGGCCGGCACGGCTCACGCTTGCACGTCCATTCCCTTGAACGTCAACGGCGCGACCTCGCTCTCGCAAAGCTTCTTCGCTGTGCCATCGCCGAAAATCGGGAGCACGAGCTGGCCGGCTGCTTCGCGCTGTATCCGTTTCAATCCGGCTGCCTGCGCGCGAATTTGTTTGCGCCTTTGGTCATACCATTCCGGCGTTCGGTCAGTGGGGTAGCCGTCGCTCATGTCCTTCAACTTCGTGCAGTACGCCTGCCACTGAGTGAGCATCGCTCGCATCTGTGGCGCGCCTTCCACAACTTCCACAGGCGACGCATCGCACAGAGCCTCCGGTTTCTCGGCTCTGTACTCCCCTGTTGAAACGTGAATTTCTTTTCCACTTGATCGCTGCATTCCCGGTCGCGCAGCGCGGAACTCATCGACGGTCATCGTTCCTTTCAGCGTGTTACAGCGAAAGCAGGCGGGCACGATGTTCCAAATGAAATCACTCCCACCTCTGGAAATCGGCAGCTGATGATCCTTGGTCACCTCACCATCCGGATCGACGGAGTTCTTGCAGACAGGGCGTGCACAGTAAAAGCACCGCCATTTCCACTGACGGATCAGAGCCGACCATTCGGTATCTGTGTGGCTGCCGACGATGCTGTTGTTGAGCGCTCCGAACGTCATCGGATCTCCTTTGCACGGTCGAGCAGCTTCACTACGGGCTGCGGTTTGCCTTGCAGGAATTCGACAGGTGGTGCACTCATTGGTACCGGCTTGAGATCATCGTGCAGCTCTGCCTCTTTCAGTTCCTGGGCGCGGCGCAGCAACCACGACAACTCACCGACGGTGAGATCTCGGGCTTTGATCTGCGCGCTGCGCTTGAGCGCGAACTCCTCGAGCGCCTGGCGAAAGTACTTGGTGTCCATGGGTCTATGTGCCCTTTCTTGCGTCGGCCCGCTCCCTCACCAACGCTCGTACTGTTCGAGCGAGCATTCTGTAACCTTCCTCAAAGGCGATTTCATCTAGCAGATTGAGATCACGTTCTGATACGGGAGCGGTGTGGGTCATCCAGTACAACAATGCCGTTTCCACCAATCGGGCGTGTGGCCCCTTGAAAAACTTCTCATGCTTGATGCGCGCCATCAGTTGCCCATCCTTGCGAGTTCTATCCAGATCACGAAGGCGAGTGCACCGCCGAGCAATCCGAGACAAACGGCGGCGACGATCTTGAGAGCGGCGACGATGTTCATCGACGCCTCCAGGCGTTACTGACAACGGCACCGTCGGCGTGTATCCCGATCGAGGCGAGGGCGAGCGCGTTTGCTAGCCTAGCGTGCCCGTGGTTTCGCATGCGGTGCTCTACCCAGACTTCGCCGGCGAAGGTGATGGCGGTGAAAGCTACATAGGTCGGGGTGTTTTTGGTGAAGGGGCGCACCAGCGGATCGTGCTCACGAAAGACGGAGCGCGACATGTTCCAGTGCGTGAAGTAGGCATCTGCGGCATGAGAGGCAGTTTGCGCAGCGATCAGGGTTCGCTCGGTGGAGAGTTTAGGGGCATCGGGCACCTGGCCCCATGCCCACGACGAGACGACGAGAGTAAGTGCGAAAACGAGTGCTGATTTCATCGAATTCTCCGGGCGAGCAAGCGAAGCAGGGCGCACAGTGGGCACCACCAGTGCGCGCCGTTGTTGAGTTCCACGCAGATGAAGGCGGAGACGAGCGCGTATGCGACAAGGCCAGCGAGCGCGAGGGTGGTGGTCATGCGCGCGGACCTCTGGCTGTAATCGAGTGTTCTTGTTTGAGTGCCTCGAGTAGCTCGTGACAGCGCGTGAAAACTTTCGAAACGAGCGCGAAGTCTCCGCCGGTGAATTGTGCCGCCTCGCTGAAATTCAAGCTGCCATACGAGCTCCGACTCGCATCCGTCGGCTCGGCGTCAATGTGGACTTCGATTCGGAGAATCATGCGCGCACTCCCACGACGTTGAGGTACTTCCCGTTTTTCACCACGTAGAGCGTCGCGGTCGCTTCTTTGCTCTGCGCGGCGATCCACGGGAAAAGTTTTTCATCGAAGCAGTTGGCGTCACCGAAACCTTTACTGATACTCGGTGATTGCCACGCCACTTTCAGTCGCGGTCTGCCGTCGCTCAAATCTTTGCGCTCTTGCTTCCAGATGCGCACGGTGAGCGCTTCGCAGCCTTCCGGGTTGGGCACTTCGTTGCCTTTGCGGTCCCTGGCCCAGCGGTCGCGCAGCGCAATGGGGGCTTGTGGGTTCGACTGCGCGACTGCTGGGGGCGTCGACGGAGGAGAGAGCACGGCGCGAGCTTGCTGGGTTCCGCCGTTGGGCTTCTCCTCGATTTGCACCGGGGCGTTGAGCAGCTTCGTGACGAGCCCGCCGAGTACTTTCGCGAAGGCGGCGCGCTCGGTCTCGGTGAGGGTGAAGGCGTACGTAGGCTCAGACACGGGCAACGCCTTTCTTGCGCAGCATCGGCGTGCTTACGATGAGTTCCGCGAAGTGCTGGCGAAATGCGTGCGGATCATCACACATGCCCTGCGGATTCTCTTCATTTGGCTGCGCGTAGACATCCAACAAAGCCGCAAAGCAGGACGCGGTTACGGTGAGACCACGGAGTGCGCTGCCGTGTGAATTCGCCTCAACAATTGCGTTAATCTCGGCGATGATCTTTGCGGCCTGACGCTGACTGATGCGCCTCATGCGGCCTTCTTTCTGGGGGCAGGGAAGTGGATCAGATTCGATTCGTACGCGGGGAGAGTTGAAGTACCGTCCGCGGTGGGCTCTTCGTCAACAACTCTCCCCGTCCCCATGGGGAAACGCTTCGCTGTTTTATGGGGTAATTCTGGTCCGAGCAGAGCCGCGCGTCGGGCGCAGATCGCGGGCCAAACTTTGTCAGGATGCAGACCGAGCACGCGGTAACTGGCGTCGATGAACGGCTGCGAATTGCCCTGTGAGGCGTAGAGTGTGGCGATCCACGCGATGCGTATGTCGTCGCGCAGCCACGGGTTCGGTTCGCGGTTTTCGGATTGCTCAAGACGAGCGAGCACGCGCTCGGCGAGCGTCACGCAGCGCTCCTGGGGAAGAGCTTCTGTACTTATACCGCGGAGAACCTCAGCGCGGAATGAGTAGAAAGTGGTGGCCCAGGTGGGCAGCGGGAAGATGGTCGAAACAAAGACCCAGATGAGCAGGCGCGCCGTCAGGCAGGATGTGACACGACGTGCAACGTCCGATAACAGATATCGTGTCTGGTGGTGGGCGTTGAAAAGCATGGGGTTAGGCGATGGCTCCCTGTGATTCTCGGTAGGTGGTAATGAATTCCCTGGTGCGCGTGACTCCCAGCTTGCGGCACAATTTCGCACCGATCTGACGGTTGCCACGGTAAACATCGGACAGGTACGGGGCCGATACTCCGAGCGCTTCTGCGAACTCGCGCAGACTGCGCTCTCCTTGCAATTCCTTCAGCCGGCGGATCAGTTCATCGTGTGTTAGCTGAGTCTGCTTACGCATGGCATACACTGTAAGCGCGTGCGGCTAACGTGTCAACGATTTTTTAAGTGGATGTCGAAACTTCAGTTTGCAGCGATTTCCACAGAGGCGCAGAGAATCACATCTGAAATCCTCATGCCGTCTTGCGAGCGGGTGGTTTGCGGGTCGCACGGAGCGGGTGGCGACGCACGCGCTGCGCGTGCTTATTCTGCTCGCAAAAGCGCAGCACCCACTCGACGTGAGTCTCGTTCGCGCGCCGGGGTACTCGTCGGACCATGATCCTAGTTTGATGCGGTTTGCAGTGCGCGGGAGTCGGATGCAGTGACGGAAGTAACGGTTACCAGGGTAACCTCGTCTTGCACCGCATGCGCCACGATCTCAGTCACGCACGCCATGGTCATCAACTCACTGGCAAGCTTTTCCAGTTCACGACAGCCGCGCGAAACTTCTGCGATCTGCAGGACTGCGCTGCGCACCTTGGCATGCGCGAAGAACAATTCCGCGACCTGTTGCGGGTCGGGCATTGCGATTGATTCTATACCCTGCTCCAAGCTTCGAAGAGCTGCTGCAGCCCGGCGAGATTGTCGAGGCTGCAGATGATCTCGTTGAGTCCGGTCGAGACCTGGCCGACGAGCACGAGGTCCTCGGTCTCATCTTCTCGCAGCAGGATGTCGCGCAGCAGATCGCGCGCGCGTAGAATCTCCGCGCTAGCGGCGCTGGCTGTCTGTGCGCTTTTTGGCGCGACAGGATTTGCAGCGCTTCGGACGGTGCTCGAGTCGTTTTCTGGCGAAATACTCCTGCTCGCCTGCGGTCCAAACAAAGTCGGTCCCGCACTCCGCGCACCGAATCGTCTGATCGGCGTAACGGCCATCGCTCCTCGCAACTGCACCCACGGGCCTAGTTGGGCTTGCGCTCATTCGCTTCGGCTTCCTTGTCCTCGCGGTGCAGTCGTAAAAATGCGCGTATGAACTCGAGCAGGCGCGGCATATTGGCCGTCGCCGGCTTCAGTATGGCACGGGTTTGAAACAGTTGCGAGAGGCCGGTCTCGCCGTAGGCAACGAGCTGCTCGACGGCTTTCGGTTCCGTGAGGGTGAGAAAGTCGAGCACCTTCTCCGCGGCTTCCTCGGTTGAGATCGGCTCACGCAAAAATTCCATGATGCGCGTCTCGAGAAATTCAAGCGATGGGGCGGGCACGGTGGTGGCTCCTCCGTTCGCGGGATTCGGCGCCGGGGCCGTCTGGGCCGGTAGAGCTGGCGACGAGACTCCGGGCCGTGGACCTGGTGCGGCGACAACGCCGCGGGAGATCGCGACGGTATCGCGCTGCGCTTCCATGCCGGCGCGCCATTCGCGAAGGCCTTCGACGGCGGTCATAGCGACTTGAGGCAGCTGGCGCACGAGTTCGGCACTTGCGCTCACGGGTGGACCGGAGGGCACTGGATTCACGAAGCGATCGAGGGCCGTCGTGAGAATTCGGTCGACGATTGGCGCGGCTGCACCTCCACCACCTGTACCACCTCCACCGCCGAGTTCGCGGGTCACGGTGAGCAACTTGACGAGCGTGTCGATCGGATCGGGCGGTGGCGCCATCATGCGCGCGATCATCGCCTGCATGAATTGGCGGGTGAGATCGTCACCTCCGCTGCTACCTGGTGCGGCAAAGCGCTGCATCACGTTTGCTGCCGTCTCCATCGCACGGAAACCGATCTCGGCGGATTGGCGCTCCTGATTGCTGAGGGCGTGCATGGCCTGGCCGGCGACGTACGCGGTCGAGCCTGCCTCGCTCATCGGGTAGGGGTTCACCTGGGCGCCGTTGCCGTTTGTGTTTTCGGCCGGCGGACTTAAGGGCTTTGGCGGGGCATCGATCAGGACGTGCGTCTCGGTGATGCGCTCGGATCCGCGTTTCACGATAAAGCGGAAATCGCGGCCGCCAAAGCGGCGGGCGAGTGAGAATTCGATCTCCTCACGATCGGAGAGCGGCACCTGGGTACCGTCGGGCATCGCCATGTACCTGCAGCACTTGTCGACCGGCGTCGACGGCTTCGGGTCGCAACGGTAGACGTACACCATGTGGCGATCCCATTCGTTCTGATCCGGGTTGCGATCGAGCGCGAGAAGATATTCCCAGTACTCCGGGGTGGTGCGGGTTCCTGTAGGAACATTTTCGGCGGGAATGACGCGGGTGCGCTTGGTTTCTTCGATGATCGAGCCGTTGGTGGGGGCTATCGGTGCAGTTTTCACGCAAAAACCTGCCTTCCAGCATCCCACGCAAGACGCCTAGCCGATGATTCTGGCAGTTTTCCACAGGCGAGGCAAGGGTTTTCGGCAAAAGTGCTGTCCGGTGGGGGTTGGTGCACTCGGTTGGCGAGCGAGTGTGCCAACTGGTGCAGCACTTTAGCGCTTTGAAATCTTTTCCACAGGCCGCACTGTGGAAAACGGCATCGGGAGAATCTGCTGCGGTGATTCGCGAACCAGCTAGCGCGATCACGCACACCGCGGCAGCTTCTTCCTTCCCGTCCCACGAAAGGCTTGCGTGCCGATCTTCGTCGAACAACCTACCTCGCTCGGCCTGGCCTATCGCGCTCCTCTGCTGAATGGCGAGGCAGGCACCGATCAGACGATCCAGCTCATGCGGCGACTGGTCGACGAAGCGCTCGCCGATGCGAGTTTCGTGCGCAAAGCGGTCGAAATTGTACGGGCGGTGCCTGCCTACGATGAACTCGGGGAACTTTCCGCACTCTACGACTGGGTTAAGGGGTCAATTCGGTTCACAAAAGACCCACTTACGAAGGAAAAACTGTACCCACCGCAGGAGCTGCTCAAGATCCGCGCCGGCGACTGTGACGATATTTCGATGCTGCTCGGGGCGTTTGCCCTGGCGCTCGGCTATCCGGCACGGCTGATCACGATCGGGGCGAATCCGGATTCCCCGGGTGAGTTCTCGCACGTGTACGTCGAGGCTGAGGCGCCGGTCGGATCGGGGAACTGGGTGCCGCTCGACGCGGCTCGAGCCGATTCACAGTTTGGCGTCGCGCCTCCCGTTTACTTCCGCAAAAAGGCCTGGTCGCTCACCGATGACAGTTCGCAGGAGTTGAGCGGCGTGCCGCGGCGGCGCGGGCTCGGCTCTTACGGGTACGTGCACCTGGGCGACGACACAGGCCCCGGACTGATCTCGCAATCGATCGCGGAGATTCCCTCGATCATTGCGGCAACTTCAGGCAGCGGATCGGCAACGAGCCCATACGGGAGTTTTACGACACCGTACTCGCCGGGTTATGGTCTGCCGCAAGCGGGCTACCTCGCGCCGGGCTCACCTGGCTATCCGGGCTATCCGGCTGTCACTGGTGGCGGGCTCGCGATGTCGGGAATCATGCCGTGGCTTTTGATCGGCGGGGTCGCGCTGCTGTTCATGTCGAGGCACCGATGAGACGGCCGGCGCGAGTCTCGGACGGTCTCGGCGCGTTCGTGGCAGCGCCTCCGCTCGCGTGGTCCGGATGGCGCCTA
>Ga0187805_10000057_pt1 | contig 31929 bp, 38 predicted proteins | sample NC_wetland_sal_i_6_FD_132965 | JGI IMG/M metagenome (GOLD analysis project Ga0187805, IMG submission 132965) | Wetland sediment microbial communities from Neuse River Estuary, North Carolina, USA - Control_5 | ecosystem: Environmental > Aquatic > Freshwater > Wetlands > Sediment | place: USA...
AAGCTGACGATCGCACGAAGCGCCCCGCAAGGGAGGCTTTGAGAGCAGGTCGAGCGAGGGTCAAACGCGAGCTACTGGCCGAGACGAATGGACCCCACACCACCTCGGAACTCTCTTTGTTTTTTGGGGCGTTTTTGGCCCGATGGGGACTTGCCGGCCGAAGCCAGTCTTGCCTTCACCGTCTACTTCGGAAACTGGGCAACCGTCTTTCCTCCCTCATCGAGGAACTTCAACGTCGGAGTTCCCTCGGCTGTTACCGACATTATGATCCGATCTCTCCCCTCCTCGTCTTTCAATTCCAATTCCGCGGAGCGATCAGGTTTTCGTCCTAAATAGACTCTTTGCTGCGGCTTGTTCTTGCCTGAGTAGATTTCCTGCAACCTGGTTTGCCGCTCGTTCGAAGGCAGTTGCAGTGCATGAGTGACCTCAGACATTGGAACGTCTGGCTCGTCCACAAACTGAATCCCGGAATGGCGCTGCCCCTCCGACTCTTCCGCATTGAGCACCATCACCTGATCCCCCATGTACTGGTCGAAACTCAAATGTCCCCAGGTCTGTACCTTTCCGGCTTTGTCCTTCATCCCCCCAAAGATAAGGCCGCCGTCTTCGGTTCCCTCGTCGTCAAAGAAAAGCATCCCTGCAGTGTGACGGTCGTGCGGATATTCCTTTCCCTTCACAATAAGCCCGGGAAAATGCGCCTGGTCAGAAAGGATCAGCCGCACGGTGCCATCGGGCTCAACCAGATTGATACGCTTCACGTCGATCTCATCGAAGCTGGCTTTCTTCTGTTGGGATGTTGAAGCGCTCAAGATCACAAAGCACAAAACGGCGGTGAGCACTCCTGAATAAACAAGCAGAACACGCTGCGCAAGCGCGGGTCGATCCACAGTTCACCTCTGCTTTAGGGCTTGTTACAGAGGTATATTACCGTGCTTTTTTGGCGGGTTCTTATCGCGCTTGGTCTCCAGCATGGCCAGAGCCTGAATCAGCTTCTTACGCGTATCGCGGGGCTGGATCACCGCATCCACAAATCCGCGGTCGGCGACCACATAAGGGTTGGCGAACCGGTCGCGGAACTCGTCAATCTTTTCCTTCCGCACCTGCTCGCGATTCGCGCCGGCCGCATCGAGTTCGCGTTTGTAGACTATGTCGACTGCGCCCTCCGGGCCCATCACCGCAATCTCGGCGGTCGGCCAGGCATAGTTCACGTCCGTACGGATGTGCTTCGACGCCATTACGCAATAGGCTCCGCCGTATGCTTTGCGGGTGATCACCGTAACTTTGGGGACGGTCGCCTCGGCGAACGCATACAACAACTTCGCCCCGTGCTTGATGATCCCGCCGTACTCCTGCGCCGTCCCTGGCAAGAATCCCGGGACATCTTCAAACGTCACCAGCGGAATGTTGAAACAGTCGCAGAACCGCACAAACCGGGCGCCTTTCACCGAGGCATTGATATCGAGCGTTCCCGCCAGCATGGCCGGCTGGTTGGCCACGATTCCCACGGAGCGTCCATCGAGCCGGGCAAATCCGACGACGATGTTCCGGGCGTAGTGCTCCTGCACTTCGAAGAAGTACGCGTCGTCGACCACGGCGTTGATTACATCTTTGATGTCGTAGGGCTGGTTGGATTGGACCGGAACGATCTTGTCCAGAGCCGCATCCGCTCGATCCACGGGATCCGTGCAAACTTTCCTTGGCGGCTCATCCAGATTGTTGGATGGAACGAAGCTGAGCAACTCCCGCACCATTGAGAGGCACTCGGCATCATCGTGAGCCAGGAAGTGGGCTACGCCTGAAGTTTCGTTGTGGGTCATCGCCCCGCCGAGCTGCTCTTTCGTCACTTCTTCGTGTGTCACCGTCTTGATTACGTCCGGCCCGGTGATGAACATGTAAGACGTGTGGTCGACCATAAGCACAAAATCCGTGATGGCCGGGGAATACACAGCGCCTCCCGCACAGGGTCCCATGATGGCTGAAATCTGCGGCACGACTCCGCTGTACAGGGTGTTGCGCAGAAAAATGTCGGCGTAGCCCGCTAGCGACATCACGCCTTCCTGGATGCGCGCACCTCCGGAATCATTCAAGCCGATCACCGGCGCCCCCATCTTCGCGGCCAAGTCTATAATCTTGACGATCTTTCCCGCGTTCGCCTCCGAGAGCGATCCGCCAAAGACGGTGAAATCCTGCGCGAACACGTACACCAGACGTCCATCAATGCGGCCGTAGCCGGTGACAAATCCGTCCCCATAAATCTTCTGTTCCGCCATGCCGAAGTCGCTGCAGCGGTGGGTGACGAGCTTGTCGGTCTCCTCGAATGTTCCCTCGTCGAGCAGGAACTCGATGCGCTCGCGCGCCGACATCTTGCCTTCTTTATGTTGCCGCTCGCGCCGTTTCGCTCCGCCGCCATCTTCGGCAAGCTGGTTCCGTTTTTTCAGCTCTTCCACTTTTTGTTCGAGATTCATGGGGAAGGATTATAGACTCTGCGGAAATTCACCGCGTGTGAGGCCAATCACGATTGGCCGGTTGCCAGCCACGTCCATGACAACTGCGGGGACCCCGATAACCCTTAGAAACCAAACGGGATGCCCGTACCCTTGGACTACCGTAACCTGTTCTCCGTAGGCCGCTTCCGATACCCTCGCTTCATCCCGCAATAACTTAATTTGAGGAGGGGTGCAATGTCTTGGAAGCTCTGGGTAAGGGCCGGCGCAATCACCGTTGTCTCGCTCGCGCTCGCAACCACCATCGCTGTGGCGCAAGGCAACGGCCATGGTCACGACAAACAGGACCGCGACGACGACCGCGAAGAACATGGTCATGGCCATGACAACGGGCACGCCTACGGTCACGATCACGAACGCGGCCATGAGGGGTATCACGACCACGATCGCGACATCCATGACTGGTATCGCGCTCACTATGCGCATCTGCCACCGGGATTGGCCAAGCGCGATCGCCTGCCGCCGGGTCTGGAGCGTCAGCTTGTCGTTCATGGATATCTCCCCGTGGAGCTTCGAGCGAGAATGCAGCCCTGCCCGCATGAACTGGAAGTGATGCTTCCGCCTCCTGCGCCGGGATATGCTCATTACGTCATCGGAGGCAACCTGGTTCTCGTGAACCGCGCCAGCTTCCAGGTCGGCGACGTGTTCCACTTCGACGCAACCTTTTAAGTCCATCGATAAACTGAGGGGGCCCCATCCTTGTCACGAATTTTGCGACAGGATGGGGTTTTGATTTTCAAACGTGGGGTTTTGAATTTTCAAACTGTGGGACAGTCGCCCTCGGCTGTACGGCCGCGCTGCGGCGCTGGATTTCATGATGAGTCCTAACCTCTCATCCTGCGATACACTGCCTTCAATGTCCTCGCTCTCTGATCAGATGGGTTTGAACTTTCGTGGGCCCGAGCGCCGCGTGTGGAAGGTCCGCGACCTGGTCGCCGCCGTCCGCAGCCAAGTCGAACGTGAGTATTCGGATGCCTGGGTAGAAGGCGAGATCTCCAACTTCCGCGCGCCTGAATCCGGACATCTCTACTTCACCCTGAAAGATGGCAACTCGCAGATCCGTGTCGTGATGTTTCGTTCCTCCGCTCGCCTGCTCCGCTTCCGCCCTGCAGACGGGATGCAAGTGGTGGTGCGGGGACGCGTCACTATCTACGAGGACCGCGGCGAACTCCAGATTGCTGCCGAATACATCGAACCTCAAGGCGCCGGATCGCTTCAACTCGCCTTCGAACAACTCAAGGCCAAACTCGAGGCTGAAGGAGTGTTCGCCGCCGATCGCAAAAAACCTATCCCGTCTTTGCCGTCCCGTATCGGCGTGGTAACTTCAGCGCAGGCTGCTGCCCTGCGTGACATTCTCAACATACTGGAACGCCGGCATCACTCGGTGAACATTCTGATCTATCCCGCCCAGGTTCAAGGAGACGTGGCACCGCACGAGGTCGCCGCAGGGATACGCTATTTCAACCAGCATGACAATGTCGATGTCATCATCATCGCTCGCGGCGGAGGCTCCGCCGAAGATCTTGCTTCCTTCAACGATGAAACGCTTGCTCGTACTATCGCGGCCTCCGAGATTCCGGTGATCTCCGCGGTCGGCCACGAAACGGATTTCACGATCACTGACTTTGTCGCCGACCTTCGTGCTCCTACACCGTCCGCTGCGGCCGAACTCGTAATCCGTTCACGGCAGGAAATCGAAGATCAAGCTGCGGCGTTGCACGAGCGCTTAAGCCGCGCCATGCGCTACCGCCTCCTGATGGGCCGGCAGGCGCTCACGCAACTCGCGCAGCACGGCGCCTTCGCCCGCATCATGGAACTCATCCGCCAGCGCCAGCAGAAGCTCGATGACCTGACCCACCGCCTGGAGCTCGCCGAGCGCCAACTCCTCCAGCAGGCACACCGCCGTTGGGAAACCATCTCCGCCGCCATCCGCCATTACGACCTGCGACTGGTGCTCTCGGGCATGCGGAAAGAACTCAACAGCACAACCATAGCTCTCGCAGCGGTGACCCGCAATGTTCTTCTGCAACACAGAGTCCGCCTCGAACGCTTTGACACCGCGCTCCAGTCGCTTTCCCCGCTGGCCATCCTCGACCGCGGTTACGCGCTCGTTTTCGATTCCAGCGGCAAGCTTCTGAAAAGTGCAGACGTCGTGAGCATCGGCGATGAAATTTCTGCGCGCCTGGCCCATGGTCAGATTCAAGCCACTATCACGAAGAAGCACAATATGTAACCCCGGACGCAGTCGTCTGGGGATTGCCGCCCATCGGCTCTCGCGAGTGCTTTGGCTGAAACCTGCATTACAATGGAATTCCAGATTCGCATTCACCAGGAGCTAAACTCGAGTGCTGCCGGTCATCACATCGTGGTCGCAAGGCGCGTGGATCGCCCTCGATATCCTGCTGGTCGCTCTCCTGATCTATCAAGTTCTGGTTATGATCAGCGGCACGCGCGCCGTGCCCATGCTCGTGGGGCTTACGGTTCTTGCCGGGCTGTTTTATTTCGCCCGTATCGGCGAATTGACCACGCTCAACTGGGTGGTCAGCCACGTTTTGCCTTATGTGGTTTTCGCCCTGATCGTCGTTTTCCAGTCGGAGATTCGACACGTGCTCGCCGATCTCGGCCGCCGTTTGACATTTCTCGGCGGATCTTCGACGGAGGGTGATTCCTACGATGACATCGTCCTCGCCGCCAATCTTTTTTCTCAGCATCAGACCGGAGCTTTGATCGTCATCGAACGCGAAATCGGTCTCCGCACCCACATTGAGAGCGGCGTTCCTCTCGATGCCCGCCTTTCTTACGACTTGCTAGCGACCATTTTCCGTCCCAGCGCCCCGCTGCATGACGGCGCCGTCATCGTGCAGAAAGATCGGATTGCCGCCGCTGCCTGCTTCCTTCCTCTTTCCATGAATCCTCTGTTGTCGACCCAACTCGGTACTCGCCACCGCGCCGGCATCGGCATCACTGAGGAAACCGACGCCATCGCCGTCATATGTTCGGAGGAAACCGGGGCCATCAGCTTCGCCGTCGGCGGGCGCATTGAGCGCGATCTCACAGTCGAACAACTCCGTGAGCGTCTTGGAGCCGAACTGCGCCGCCACATGACTCCCGTCACGCTGCCTACTTCCATCGCGCAGAATGTGGAGGACGAATCCGACGGGGCTTTCGATTCGCCCCTCGGAGAGCCGGCGCCTCATCGCAAGTCCGACTCGGGTTCATCCTCGGAGCCGCTATGACGGGGGTTCTCAAGCGTTTGTTCTTCCACAATTTCGCGCTGAAGCTAATGTCGCTGCTGCTGGCCACGGGCTTGTGGTTCATGATTTCGCGCGACGAAGAACCCGCCGAAGTCGCGGTACGCGCTCCCATCGTCTTTGAGCACGTTCCTTCTGACCTGGAAGTCAGCTCCGAATCCATCCCCGAGGCGCAGATTCGCGTCCGGGGTCCCGAACGAGTTATCCGGCAGCTTAGAACCAATGATGTTCAAGCGGAAATCGACTTGGCTGGCGCCAAGCCTCAGGATCGTACTTTCGACTTAACCTCGCAGCAGGTTCGTCATCCCCGCGAGGTTAGCGTCGTACAGATCGTTCCCAGCCAGATCCACCTCGCCTTCGATACGCGCCTGACTCGCGAAGTTGAGGTTCATCCGCGTGTTACAGGGAACTTCGCTTCCGGCGATCAAATCGTCAAGGTGCAGGCGGATCCATCGCGAATTACCATCATCGGCCCCAGCCATCACGTCGAAAGAATCGAGGCCGCAACCACAGATCTCATCGACGCAACCGGTACGCTGGGCACTGGAGTCTTCACCACGAACGTCTATGTCTCCGATCCTCTGGTCCAGATCGAGCACGCACCCTCGGTTCGCGTCACCGTGATCGTACAAAAAATCGGAAGTGCAACCACTCACTAAGAAAGTCGGGTTCGCAGGATGATTGGGTGAAGACCGGGACACGGTGTTCATTCGACCAGCAAAAATCAACAGTGCTTCGTTTATCATCTCTTGTTGCAGTTTCCTATGAATCAGCAAAGGCAATTATTCGGAACTGACGGCATCCGCGGTGTCGCGGGGGAATTTCCCCTCACCAAGCAGAGTACGTATCTGATCGGCCGCGCTCTGGGGCACGATCTCGTCCGCAACACTCCCCGCGCGCAGGCGGTCATTGGGCAGGATACGCGCGAATCGAGCCGCTGGATCGCCGATCGTGTAGCGGAAGGTTTGGCCGCGGTTGGCGTCGACGTGCACAGCGCCGGCGTGATCACCACTCCCGGCGTGGCCTACCTCGCCCGCTCCCGTAAAATGGCCGCGGGGGTGGTCATCTCAGCCTCCCACAATCCCTGGACCGACAACGGCATCAAAGTTTTCTCCGGCGACGGATTCAAGTTAACCGACGACCGCGAACTCGCGATCGAGAAGGAAATATTCGCGCTCCTGCAGAATCCGGGCTCCGCCGACGACACGGCCTTGAAAGTTCCGCGGCCATCGTTGCCCGGCGAAGCCGAACTCCGTCGCGCCTACATCGACTCTCTGGCTGAGAGCGTGATGTCTGATCTCAGCAAGTTACGCATTCTGGTCGATTGTGCCAACGGCGCTGCGACGGCTGAAGGCCCCGAACTGTTTCGCGCCCGCGGCGTGCAAGCGACGTTCATTCATATCTCGCCCGACGGCAAGAACATCAACGAGCAGTGCGGAGCCCTTCATCCCGAAACTGTCGGCGGGAAGGTCGCCGAAACCGCGGGACAATTCGATCTTGGCGTCACGTTCGACGGCGACGCAGATCGTGCGCTCTTCTGCGACGCCGCCGGACGCGTCGTGAATGGGGACGCTGTGCTGCTTGCCGCCGCCCGCGACATGCACGCGCAAGGAACTCTGAAAGCCGACACGGTTGTGTCCACGACGATGTCGAACATGGGACTGGAGGTCGCGCTCAAGAACTCCGGCATTCGCATGCTCCGAGCCAATGTGGGCGACAAATATGTGCTCGAAGAAATGCTGAAAACCGGGGCCACACTGGGCGGAGAGCAATCCGGCCACATTATCTTTCGCGACGGAAATTCCACGACTGGGGACGGCCTCCTCACGGCCCTCCGCCTCATGGACATCATGGTGCGCAGTGGCAAGTCCCTAGCTGACCTGATCCAGGATCTGAAAGTATTTCCCCAAAAAATCCATAATGTCCGGGTTCGAGAAAAAGTTCCCTTCGCCCAAGTGCCGGCGATCCAGTCCGCGATTGCCGCGGCCGAACGGGAGTTGGATGGGAATGGCAGGGTTGTCGTCCGCTACTCAGGGACGGAAGCGTTGGCAAGAGTGATGGTCGAAGCCGAATCTGAGGCGAAGATGGAATCCTTGACCGCCGCGATTTCTGCCGAGATTCAAAAGGCCCTCGGGATCTAGCTGGCCTCGTTCAGACGAAGGTCGCGAAGCGGCAAAACTCACTGTTCCCGGGTCACCCGAATCCACTCCTCCATCTGATCCAGGTATTTCGCCAGAGCGTGCCGGCCTGACGGAGTGAGCCGATACTCCGTCCGCGGTACGCGCCCCTCGAAGAATTTTACGCACGAAATATAGTTCGCCTCTTCCAGCTTGCGGGCATGCACGCTCAGGTTTCCATCTGTAGTTTTCAGAACGCGCTTGAGATCGTTAAAGCTGAGCGAATCGTTGGTGGCCAGAGCGCTCACGATGCCGAGTCGAATGCGCTCATGAATCAGCCGGTCCAGTTCCGGCAATTCAGGCGCTTGCGCCGCGGCGGACTCCCGAGCCTTCTCTCGCGAGTGCTCGCGCGTTGCGGGATCCGCTTTGGAATGCCTGCGATTTGGAAGCGCCCTAGCCACCGTGCCTCCGCGCAATGAGGAATCCGAAAATAATGTGGAGACCTCCGAACCCAGTCGCCAAAAACCAGTTGCCCCATGCCGCGGGGCTTAGCACCGCTAACCCGCCCACCAGCATGAAACAGAAACCCATCACCGGAACGATGGAAACCGAGAATGCTCCGCCGGTCATGATGCCTGCGCCGTAAAGCAAAAGCCAGGTGGCGGGCAGGGCCGAACTCAACCCGGACCGAAACAGCAAAAATGTCAGGAATGCGCCCGCCACCAGTGGCGGCGCGAGCCCCAACGCAACTTTGCGCGCCGGTCCGGAGAACAGCGGTAAGCCCCTGCGGTTCGCTTTGAACGTGCATGCCAGCAATCCGATCGCAACCGCCAGCAACCCTTCAGCCAACCAAACTCGCAACCAGCCGAATGCGGAGGTCTGCTCTGCCGCGAACCATGTGGCACCGAGCGCCGTTAACCCCAGCACAACCTGTCCCGAGCCCGAGACCGCGGTGAATGCGGCCGAGCGTTCCATGGTGTCGCGGATGAATCGTAAGTCGTCGGCCAGATTGGGCGGGGCACTCGATGAGATGGGCGGCGGCGCAGGCCGCGAGGCACGCGAAAAACGGCGAGTACGATGCGCCCGCGGTTCAAACATAACCATAGCCTACTTCGCCTAAATACCAATGTCAAGTACTTTGCACCGCAAAGACAAAGCTTGTCTCCGCTATCCGCGTTGTGAAATGCTTTGAGGCGGAACACATGAGCGACTTAGGCAAGCTTCTGATCTTTCTGGGCGGGTTCCTGGTCTTGGCTGGGTTGCTGACGCTCGTCCTTGGCCGCACTCACTTTCCTCTCGGCAGGCTTCCTGGAGACTTCGTCTATCGCGGAAAGAATACCTCGTTCTATTTCCCGCTCGCGACCTCGATCCTGCTCAGCTTCGTTCTGTCGTTTGTTCTGTACCTCATTAACCGCTGGAGAAGATGATCGCGGCGGCGCGTAGAGGGGCCTATATTTGACTTCCTCAAGCCCAACCACTACATTCGTCCAACGGTAATCTCGGCTCTTTGAATTTTCGTTTGGAACGCGCGTCTTCGCCGCTCGGCGAGGACAGGGAAGCGGGTGCAAGTCCCGCGCTGCCGCGCAACTGTAAGCGAGGAAATTGCCCTCGGCCACTGGAACTGATTCCGGGAAGACCGTGGGCGAATCCGGATGCAATCGATCCTCACTCGCGTAGCCAGGAGACCGGCGCGATCCATCTACTTAAACCTCTTTCGCGTGCAAAGGAGGATGGAATGCGCGTCTTTACGATATTTTGTTTCGCTCTGCTCTTTTCCGCAGCGGCCTTCGCCGCTGACCTCACGATCAAAGTTCTCGACCCGCATCTGGCCGCGGTCTCCGGCGCCCAAGTCGAACTCCTGCGAGACAATGACAGTAGAACGCTGGCCACGCAAATCACCTCGGCGGAAGGCATCGTCGTCTTCCACCGACCAGACCCTGGTCCTTATCAGGTGAAAGTTCTAGCGCCAGGATTTGCGCAGGAAACTATCGAGGTTTCCCCGCAAACTGAACTCACGGTGACGCTCCGCCTGGCTACCGCCTCCGAAACGGTTGTGGTTACCGCGACGCGCACTCCGGTCGTCGGCCAGGCCGCGGGGGTCGACGTTGACACCCTCACTGGCGGACAACTCACAACCATGCAGCCGATCGCCGCCAACGATGCAGTTCGGTTTCTTCCCGGAGCCATCGTCAACACCGCCGGGCAACGGGGTGGGTTGTCGTCGCTGTTCGTGCGCGGCGGCGAATCCAATTACAACAAGGTGATTGTGGATGGCGTCACCGTCAACGAGCCTGGGGGAACCTTCGATTTCGGCACGTTATCGCTCTCGCAAGGCGATCGCATGGAATTCGTCCGCGGAGCGCAGAGCACGCTGTATGGGTCCGACGCCATGACCAGCGTGGTGCAGGTCTCGACTCGCACCGGCAGTACCCGCGTGCCTGAACTTCGCTTCGGGGCCGATGGAGGCAATTTCGAAACTGCCAAAGGCTATGCCTCGCTGGCCGGTGCTCGCGGGCGTTTCGATTACAACATTTTCGGAGATCAATTCAACACGAATGGCTTTGGGGTAAACGACTCCTACTCGGACTCGCTGGAAGGAGCAAACGTCGGCGCCCGCGTGAATGATTCCGCTTCCCTGCGCTTTCACTTCCGCCACTCCAACAGTCACACCGGCGTTCCCGGAGAGTGGAGTTTCAACGGCTACGATCCCCTGGTTCCGTCAAATGGCTTATCGGCGCCACTCGTACCTCTGCAGCCCAATCCCTATGAATGGTCGCAGCTTAACAATTTGTTAGGGAGCGTGGAACTTACCGTGGCTACTCCAAACGGATGGCAGCACCGCCTCTCCGGCTTCGACTATGTCTATCGCTATAACGAGCAGAACCCCGGAGATCCCGCGCGTGTCGATCCTTTTGGCGATCCCATCGACTATGCTTCCAACGAAGTCGACCATATCAACCGTGGAGGCTTCGAATACCAGGGCGACTATTCCGAGCGCACATGGGCGCACACCACATTCGGGTATCGTCTGGAAAATGAAAATGGATATGTTGGGGACATCAACTTCGGCCAAACTCACGGCCAGCGCCTGAATCAAGACACTTATGTACAGCAAGAACTAACGTTGGGCCGCCTCGGCATCATCGCCGGAGGCCGCTTCGTTCACGACAGCGCATTCGGCAATACCGGCGTTCCGCGTCTGGCGCTAACCTGGCAAGCCCTGCGCGGCAGCGCGATATTTTCCGGAACACACCTGCGATTTTCTTATGCCACCGGCTTCAAGGAGCCGCGCCTCGAAGAAACCTTTGCTGGGCCTCCTTACACACAGCCTAATCCCGGCTTAAAACCGGAGCGCCTCCGCGCCTTTGAAGCCTGTATTCAGCAGGAATTTTTCCAGAACAAATACGAGTTCACGGCAACATACTTCAACAATCTTTTCCACGACCAGATCAACTACGTGACCGTGAATCCAATGACGTTCATGGGTGAATACGTCAATGTGAACCAGGCCTTCGCTCAAGGCGAGGAGGTCGTGCTGCGAGCCAAGCTCTCCTCTCGGTTCCTTGCGAGTGCCGCATACACCTACACGTCGTCGCAGTATCTGGATAATCCCGCTCCCTTCGATCCTGTTTACAATCCGGGACAGCCACTCTTGCGTCGTCCGAAGCATTCCGCGACGACGCTGCTGTCGTATCTGGGAAACCGCTGGGGAGCGACTCTGAGCGGGAGTTTCGTCGGCCGTCGCGCCGATTCCGACTTCGATAATTTCGGAATCATGCACGCCGCCGGCTACGTTCGCGCCGACTTCGGAGGATGGTATGCCATCCTCCCGCGCATCACTGCATACGTTAATGTCGAGAACGCGCTGGATCGCCGCTACAACGAAGTCGTCGGCTATCCCGCCCTGCCGGTCAATTTCCGGGCAGGCATGCGCTTTCGCATTGGCGGGGAATGATCCTTCAGATAGTAAACGTGTGCCAGGCGAAAGGAAGGGTCAACGCAGGTCTAAAAGAGTGTCTTTCGGAAGAGAGGTCTCGAAACCTGTTAGCTGACTTTTTGTGGCACGCGCGGCAAGGGAAGTCCCGCCGCGATCTTTGCCCCAAAGTACCGCGTCCTCGCGGTCATCAGTTTTTCGATCTCGACTTGCTTCAACGGCTGCTGGCGCCCTAGTAAATGCGTGACCAGGGCGATCTGCGCGAAATGCTCCACGGTCTCCATCTTCATGTAAGCGTGTTCCAGGGTATCGCCGTAGGTCACGACGCCATGGTTCGACATCAGAATCGCGTCATAATTCGGAACATAAGGTTCCAGCGTCTGCGATAGCTCCGAGGTTCCGGGCGTGCCGTACCGTGCCAACGGAATGCATCCCAGACCCATCACCACTTCACACACCAGCGGCTCAGTGAGAGCGATCCCCGCGGCAGCAAATCCGGTCGCCGTAGGCGGATGCGCATGCACAATCGCCTCGACGTCCGGCCGCATGCGATAAATGAACAAGTGCATCCCGATCTCGCTGGTCACATTCCTATGTCCAGCGACGCGGTTGCCGTCCAGATCGACGATCACCAGATCCGCCGGACTCATCGCTCCCTTACTCAGACAGGTTGGAGTAACCAGAATTCGCCCACTTTTCAGGCGCACCGAAAGATTTCCATCCATTGCCGCAACGAAGCCACGTTCATGCAGCATGCGTCCGTAGCGGACAATTTCTTCCCTGTGTTTGCGTTCTGCTGGCATTCCTAACCTTGGGAGAGATGACAAAAAGCAGGCCACACCTGACATTTTCATGGTATCAGCACAGCTGCGCTGGAAACAATCCAAATTTACGAAAAGCGATGGCCGGGTCAGGCTGTCTGGCGTGCCCTTTCCTCAACATCTCTATAATCGATCCTGCGTGCTGGTCTCCGATTTTCATTACGAACTTCCCGACGATTTGATCGCCCAGCAACCTTTGCCGGATCGCGCCGGATCGCGCCTTCTGCATCTAACCGCCGCTAACGGCACCTTCGCCGATCGCCAATTTAGCGATTTCCCCGACCTTCTCCGGCCTGGCGATCTCGTCGTTTTCAACAATACGCAGGTGTTTCCCGCGCGTCTCTATGGTCGTCGCAAAGGTCTTAAATCTCAGTCCATCAGCCCGCGGAATCCAGCTGCCCGCGAGTTTCTTCGCGGACGCGTCGAGGTTCTGCTCACCCGTCAACTCCGGCACGATCCCAACGAATGGGAATGCCTGGTTCGTCCCGGCCGTAAGATCTCGGTCGGCGAGCATCTTTTTTTTGGAGAGCACGACGAACTTGAGGCCGAAGTCACCGCTCGCGGGGAATTCGGTGAACGCCATATCTGCTTCGCTCCCGTGCCCGATTTCTTCGCTCGCATCGACCTGATCGGCCACATCCCACTGCCGCCTTACATCGCGCGCCCTGATTCTCCTGCCGACCACGAACGTTATCAAACCGTATATGCCCGCGACCGCGGATCCGTCGCTGCTCCCACCGCAGGCCTTCATTTCACGCGAGAGATTCTGGCCCGCCTGGCCGCGCGCGGCATTGAAACCGCCGAAATTACACTGCACGTGGGCCTCGGAACCTTCCAACCGGTGCACGTTCAACGGGTAGAAGACCATCACCTGCACGCCGAACAGTATTCGATCTCTGCCGAATCCGCTGCGAAAATTCAGCAAGCCCGGGGCCAATCCAGACGTGTCATCGCTGTTGGCACAACCACAGTGCGTACGCTCGAGTTCGCCGCGCAGCAACACTCCGGCGAGGTCTACCCGGGCAGGGGCGAAGCGAACCTTTTCATCTATCCCGGGTATAACTTTCAGGTCGTGCAGGCTCTTCTGACCAATTTTCACCTGCCGGAATCAACCCTTCTTATGCTCGTCTGCGCTCTCGGAGGGAAAGAAAACGTCCTCAACGCCTACCGCCATGCCATGGCCCAACGGTACCGCTTCTATTCCTACGGCGATTGCATGTTCGTAGAGTAGGAGGGCCGCCAGTCTCTAAAATAGAGTGCACACATGGCGGCACATCCCAGCAGCGGAACGAATAATCCTGCTTTGAGAGTGCCGTAGCGGTTGGATACGATTCCGACAATCCAAGGAAGTAAACCGCCCCCCACATTGGCTAACACAAACATAACCGACGCAATGGCTGATGAACTCGGCCCGAATTCTCGAGACAGCACGGAGATGGTGATCGGATAAACATAAGACAGACCGAGTCCGGCAGCACACGCACTCACTGCAATCCCGGTTAACCCGCGGGAGAACATAAGCCCTGCAGTCCCGAGACAGGCGATCACCAATCCGATCTGTACCAATCGAATTTCGTCCACATTGCGGAGGAGGATCGGCGCCAGGCACCTGCCGAAAGTCAACGCTGCGTAAAAGAAAGATGGAGTAAGCAGGGCCATCACCGCAGGCAGGTTGCCAAGACTCTTTGCGAAGGATGCGACCCATCCGCCAAAAGCATTTTCCGTGCCGACATAGAGAAAAAATAGCGCTGCCAAAATGAAAAACATGTTCAGTTTCCGCTGGATCGCAGGAACGGTCGTCTTCACTGGGCCAGGAGTTTTAGCCAGTTCGAAAATGGGGGCAGGCAGGACGGCAAAGGCAAGCGCTACCACCAGCGAGAATGCGGATACACACGCGAGCAAGAGTGGCACTTGATGAACTTTTGCCGCATACGCCACAAGAAAAGGACAGCTCACTGCGCCTGCGCTCCAATAAAAGTTTAACCAGCTGAGGGTCGCGCTGCGCCGGTCCGGATTCAACTCAGCCACCAACAGATTCCCCGCAGGAGTCGCCAGCCCCAGCCCGGCGCCGTAGGCCGCGATGCAAAGTAAAGCAAGTTGCTTTGGGCCGGTCATGAGCAGAGCCAATCCGGCCGCCATCAGAAGAAGTCCAGTTTTGATCGGAAACCGGAATCCATAGCGGGTTACCAGCACGCCTGAAAGCGCGACCGCCACAGTGGAGGAGACATACTGAACAGCAAACAGAGCGCCGGCCTGGGAGTAGTTCATGGACCAACGCTCCGACAGTACCGGCAGCATCGGGCCCAGAAACACAGTGGCGATGCCGATCGGCACAAACGAAATGTACGAAGCAAGGGTTAACGAACCGGCGGACGCTGGCTTAATTGAGGCGGACGTGGGCATGAAGGAATCTGTCCAGCGCTTCGGAGGGCAGCGGAAACGCTGTCAGGGATGCTAACAGGAACCAGGCGCTTTCGCCGTGGATTCGCGGACCACCAGCTCTGGTTCGATGGCGATCTCGTTCGGGTACTCTTTCTTCCCTTCGATTCGCTCGAGCAGGCTCTGGGCCGCGACCTCTCCCATACGGTTCAAGGGTTGACGCACCGTGGTCAGGCTGGGATTGTTAAAAGCGGCGCCGGGAATGTCGTCGAATCCGATGACCGAAATGTCCTGGGGGACACGGAGACTTTGCTCCTGGATGGCTCGTATGGCGCCAATGGCTGAAATGTCGTTATAGGCGAACAGCGCAGTAAACAGCTTCTGGCGAGTCAGCAACTGTTTGGTGAAGGGATAGCCCAACATGGGGGTGGGATCGTCGGCGTCGATCTGCACCGTCAACTCAGGATCAATATTCAACCCGATCCGCGCGGCGACGCAAGCAATGGCATCCCAGCGATCCTTGGCATCGGAGCTGATGGGATTTCCCTTCATAAATGCTATACGCTCGTGGCCCAACACTTTCAGGTGGTTGAGTGCCAGAACCGCCGCGTGTTCGTGATCGAGAACAATGTTTGTGACACCCTTCAGTTTCTTGTGACCGGCTACCGCGACGGTGGGAAGCAGGGGAGCATCATTCACCGTCGTATCCACCGTGATAATGCCCTCGACCCCGCGCTCCGAGAGCATCTGCGAATATCGGCTCAACAGAACGGGATCGTGACGATGCACGACAGTCAGGAAGAAATAGTTCCGCTGCCTGAGATACTGCTCAATGCCGCTGATGATGGCGGAACTGTAAGAGTCTCCAATTTCTTCAGCGATTACGCCGATGGTGTACGTGCGTTTGTTGCGAAGCGTGCGCGCGAAGAAGTTGGGGCGGTAATCCAATTCTTTGGCGGCGGCATGAATTCGATTCTTCGTCTCTTGTGGAATAGAGCGAGCGGACGGGGAATCGTTGAGCACCGCCGAAACCGTTCCTGGAGTGAGTCCCAGATGTTGCGCAACGGCCTTGAGAGTGATCACTTGCGGCTTCTGGCCGGCCTTTTTGACTAGCACCATGGGCGTAGAAAATCGTATTCGTTATAACTTCCTGGCTACAGAATCCGATCTTAGCAAACGATGCGGCGCTGTCAGTGATTCTGCACACGCCACTGAACAGGGCAGATAGGTCTTTCTTTAGCTCGACAACGAGGCCTGCATGCGGCCGTAACGCTCGCTGTTCGGCTTCGATCCACTCAAGGCGAAAAACAGAATGTACAGATAACAGATCACAGGCACGAAGAATGCATGATGAATGCCAATGTGATCGGCAATCCATCCTTGGGCAACCGGGAGGATTGCGCCCCCGACGATCGCCATGATCATGACACCGGAACCGTCGCCTGTGAGGGGGCCGAGTTCGGCCACGCCCAGCGTGAAGATGCTGGGGAACATGATTGAGTTAAAGAAACCAACCAGGAGAACACTCCACATGGCCATATGCCCGTTGCTGAGCATCGAAATCGCCACAAGTGCACTCGTGCAGATGGCGCAAATACCGAGCAACGTTCCGGTATTTGCCGTCGCCTTGCCTCCGCGGAGCGCCGCCGCGACCGCAATGGTCGCCGTCGCAATCGCGACTAGCATGAATAGCGGACGTCCTGCGACCACCAGCCACGCAAGCCACGTTAGATTGGGCACTCCTGGCTGGTATCCCGGCGGCATGTGGCTCTCAATGGGATAGGACAACAGGATTAACGCGATGCTGATCCCTGTTACCAGGCTCATGACCTTCGCCTTCGCGCCGCCCAGAAAATTCGAGCCAATGAACCTCCCTAGCATGGCGCCGCCCCAGTAAAACGCCACAAAACTGGCTGCTATTTTTTCCGTCAGGCCACCGATTTCCGGCTGGCCAAAGTAATTCACCAGGAAGCTTCCAATGGAAACCTCAGCGCCGACGTAAACAAAAATTCCGATCGCGCCAAAGATCAAATTGGGATGCTTCCAAATCGAGTCACTCACTTTCTCGCCCACTTTATGTTGCGCGTGCTCAATTTTCGGCAGGCTGAAGCTCCCGATGGCAATGGCGAGCAACACCAAAGCGATGCCCAACCCCACATACGGCAACTTGACGGTTGCCGCTTCATGCAAGCGGAAGGCTTGCAACGCATCGGGGGCGAGAGCCCGGATAGCCTTCATGTCTGGGGCTGCGGTCAAAATGAAAAGTCCCCCGAAAAAGGGTGCAAGAAACGTTCCCAGAGAGTTGAACGCCTGCGTCAGATTCAGGCGACTGGAGGCGGTTTCTGGCTTGCCGAGCACGGTTACGTAAGGATTCGCCGCCACTTGAAGACACGTGATCCCGGCGGCCAGCACGATCAATGCTCCCAAAAATAGCGGATAAGACGGCGCACTGGCGGCGGGTACGAATAAGAATGCGCCGACGCCCATCGTAAGCAGACCCAGAACCATGGACCGCTGGTAGCCGATCCAATCGATAATTTTGGCCGAAGGGATGGAGAAGATGAAGTAGGCGCCAAAAAATGCGAACTGGATCAGCATCACCTTGGTGTAGTTCAAATCAAAAATCGATTTCAGGTGGGGAACCAGGATGTCGTTGAGGCAAGTAAGAAATCCCCACATGAAGAACAACGTGGTCACGGTCGCGAGCGGGACGCCATAGCTCTGGCCGGGACTCGATGCAGGAGCGGATGTGCCGGTGTTAGGGGCTGCGATGGCCATGTTTCGTATATACCCTCAACTCACAGCGAGGTGGACGCGACCGCCGCAATCATACATCGGCGGGGCGTGAATTTCCCCATTTTTCTTGCGGCCTGGGGGTAGGGTTTTTCCTGTACAAAATCGTTTCTCTTAGGTTTGGCTGGAAGATGCATCTAGCAAACCACAAGGGCCGGAAATACGAAATCATCTGCCAGAAGAAACCGTCCTCCTTGTTCTTGAGGAACGTGACCACCTTATGCGTACAGCGCCAGGCTGCTGTTCGCGTGTTCCTGCGCTTCTTCGGACTCGGCATCCTTGCCCTTGAGGTAGGCGAGCGGCACATCCAGCGATTCGCCGCGAATACCGATTGGCCAGGACGAAATATAGGATGGCGAAATCCGGATCGATTTGCCTTGCCCTTTCGCATGCGGGTACTTGCCGACCACCGGATCAATAGCGCCAGACAGGAACATATGCGGCATTGGATCATGAGGATAGGTCTCGGCCCACACATCACAAACTTGCTGCGCCCGAACGAGATTTTCTCTTACCTGCAGTCGGGAGAAAATACCGCCAAAGCTTATGACCTGCGAGATCGCGCGAGCCTGCGCCACCGTGCGCACCTCGGTCGCAAATCGGTAGCCGCGCCCGGGAAGGGTGACAATGTAGCGGCGTGCTTCCGGCGTGTCGCCCAGAGCCTTGCGGAGCATGAAGATGTTCTGGCTCAGATTGGCGTCTTCCACGAAGGCGTCCGGCCACAGTTCCTTCATCAGATCATCTTTGGAGACAACCTCCCTATGGTGGCGGATAAGGATGAGAAGCGTTTCGAAGGCCTTGGGCGTGATGGGCACAGGCTGGTTCTCGCGAAGGAGAAGTTGCTTGTCGGGGTCAACCCGAAAAGGCCCGAATTCGTGCCAGGATTTTTGGTCCCCCGTCCATATCTGCCGCAGCGCCGTCCTTCTGCCCGCCAGAGAGTGTTCCACCGCACTGCGACTCGCCGCGATGTTAGAAAACCTGCCATGAATCGCCACCGTGGAAGCCCTATAAGCTTGGACTTCTGATTTTCCGCTGATCGCGTTAGGAATGGGTATTTTCCTAAACGCCATTCCTGGCGGTGGGTTTGAGGACATCGCTGCGCGAACGTTTTCTGCATTGATTCTGGCTCGTAGGCTACGGGATGCCGGGTGACGGATTCAGAGCGGCTGCGCTCACGTTCCACTTGCCACACAGCCTGCAGAGCTAGCGCTATGAGCGCTCGATGATAGGCAATTTGGCGCGCTTGCTATCGCGGATCTGCTCCGTTGTAAACTCGCGCCCGCAGACGCTACAGCGCCAAGCGGGAGACGAGATTGCCGTGATCCCAGGCAGAGGTTGGTGACTGGGACGTCTGGCTCGCACTAATTCGCTACTACATTCAGGACACTGTCGTTGAATCATGGCTCCTATCGCGCGGATGGTTGTTGTGAACTCGGCGCGAGCTAACGAACTTCGGGGTGGATGGAACGAGTCTCATCCGGTGTGAGCCGAGAGGGATCGCAGTAGCCGTAGCCCCTCAGACATGCCGAGTAGTTACGTCTGTGTTCGGCGTCGGCCAGCATCTTAGACTCGGCTGGAGTCAGTTTTGAGAAGTCACAAGTTGTCTCGCCGTCCTTACACGCCGAGAGGTTGCGTTGATCTTCCGCGTAAGCCGTTTGGCGAGCTTCCAATGGAGTCAGGTTGGAGTGGTCGCAGTCGCTCCAGCCGTTGCTGCAATTCTGTGCATTACGCCGGTGTTCCGCGGCGGTTGTGTCCCTGGTTTGCGAAGGAGACAACTGGGCGTGATCGCACTGCCCAGAACCGTTCTCGCAATCGGATGCGTTGAGTTGACGGCGGGCGATGTTCACTTCCGCAGTCTCCGGCACAGTCAGTTTGGAGTGATCGCAAGCGCCCGTTCCTTCTTTGCAGGCGGCAAGATTGCGTTGTTGCTGCGCTGCGGCCATTTCACGGGCTTCAGTCGGCGTCAGCTTGGAGCGGTCGCACGACTGCATTCCGTCGTTGCAGTCGATCACATTCCTCTGGTGGTCGGCGACCGCCAACGCGATTTTCTCGGGTTCAGAGAGTTTCGATCGATCGCAGGAATCATACCCGTTCCGGCAGTTCGCAACGTTGCGCCCGTGGACAGCGAGGGCCACCTCCGCCGCTTCTGACTGACTCAACTTCGAGCGATCACAAGTATCACGACCAGCCTTGCACGCCGCCAGGTTTTGCGAAAGATCGGAGGACTGGGCAAATGCCAAAATCGGCGAAAGACAGAGACTAAGACAGGCGACTTGGGCCCCAAGATATTTCCGGAGACTAGTGTTCATATTTTTCCGCCTTCTGCACAGATTCGTTCCACCGGTGACGAGAGGCCGAGTCTATGTATTTGTCGATTGGCCGGAACCAGCACGCGTTCCGGCCAGTCACAAATCCGCCCTGCTGACAGCTTCCTGTTGAGCTACTTCGTGTCTTCTTTCGCTTCCGCAATGTGCGCTTTCTCGCGGGCTTCGGCTACGGCCTTCATAAATGGTTCCGCACTCTTCGGCGTTGCCACCTTGCCTGAGAGAATGTTGCGGAATTCTATATGCTTGCCGTAGATCGCGCGGGTGGAGTCGTTGTCCTGCTCCACAACTGCGCCTTCGAGCGTCAGTCCGGCGAAGACGCCTTTGGAGCGCGAGTAGGTCAGCACTTCAGTGGTCATCTTCCAGTCTGTTCCCGCTGAAGCATGACGGCCAACCGGGCCGGCTGCTACCGATCCCTCGCCACTCAGTTCGAACTTGCTGGAGAGCAGTTGCTGCAGACCTTTATCGTTCATGACCAGCATGACCAGGTCCACGCCTTCCAGGCCGATCTGAAATCCAGCGCTGCCGCCGCCGACAGAGACGAATGCGGGTGCGCTCCAGCCTTCAGCCGTGCGGCAGGAGGCAATGCCACGGCCGTGCTTGCCACCAAAAAAGACGAATCCCCCTTTGATCATGTTCGGTACCACCACGATGCACTTGGCATCGTTCAGCACTTCCTCGGGGACGCCTTTGTCCGGCGCGGCCATAATGGCGTTAATCACATCGACCGACGACTGCAGGCGTGCCACCGAATCCTCGCGTGCCGAACCAGCCAGCGCGTACGTGCCAAACGTTCCCATGATGCTCATCAACAGCAGTGTCATTGTTTTCTTCATTGAGAGTTTTCCTTTTGGGTGCGACGGAACTAAGAGGAGAAAACTTCAGATAGCTGACTTAGCTCGGAGGACCTGAAAGAGAGAGGAATCGCTCGTCTCGATAGCCATCATCGCTCAGACCGCGACGCGATAGCTGGTCTGAATTGCTCACTTCCAGCATGGCTGCCAAATTACGGCGCTCGCCGCTCTCGTCGCTAAATGACGTCTGAGAGCGAATGTGAGCAATCGTGCACAGACTCACCAGCATGGTTCTGTCATCGTCGCTGCGAAGGTGAAATCGATGAACCCCGTTTTTGCTTTCTTCGCAAAGCTGCTGGCGATGCTTAGACCGCAGTCTCAGCAATTCCAATCACAGAGGATGTGTCCGTTCTGCGGGTTGATCACGCCGCGCGCCAAGCGATTTTGTCTGGAGTGCGGCAAGTTGCTCAGCCCTGCACCACCGAAAGTGAAAGAAGCAAAACAAGAGGGATAAGTGGAGGAGATTGATATGCTTTGGACGATTGTGGTTGTACTGCTGATTTTATGGCTCTTGGGTTTTAGTTTGCACGTGGCAGGCGGTCTGATTCATTTGCTGCTCGTCGTTGCCCTGGCGATGGTCGTCATCAATCTACTGAGTGGACGCAGAGGCGCGGCCTGACATTTCTGCGACCCAAGTGAAACGAACCGACCCGCGATCAGATCAGAATTCGACCCGCCCCGTCCGTATTTTTCCCCAAACTCCCGACGAAAAGGGAATATTACTCGCGCTGATAGTGGAGTGCGCGGCATCGGATTGTTGCTCGTTTCCAACTTTGCGAGATTCGCCGGTGCGCCGCAGATGGGCTGCTTCTTGCGCCCTCAGCGTTCCCTTCCCGCGCTGTGTCGGCTTGACGTTAATTACAAAGTGAACGGTGGCCCACAGGAAGTGAGGTCCATCCGACCTGGTTACAAGTGCATCGACGGATTTCAGCGTACCTTCTGGCAATTCCAAGTCGTCGGCCAGCATGACGATAGGGATCTGCGGCTTCACCTTCTTGATCTCAGCTGCGATGACTGCGCCGTCGAGTAGGCCCAGACGGTACTCGAGCACAATTGCATCCACAGGGCGCGTCATCAAGAGCCGTAGGCCCTCTGAGCCAGTGGTAGCAGTGACCAGTTCGTATCCGTTTTCCTGCAACAGACTCAATTGAGCCGGATCCCGGTGGATACAAAGCAAGGTACTGTTGGCAGCCATGCTAACCACGTATACGCGCGGGACTTCCGCAATTCTGCCCAAAACTGCTCATCGCGCACTCAATTGCAGGCACGCACAGGTCAGAGCAATTGTGACCAGAAATCGCCAGTTCAAAGCCTTAGCATCGGCTGTGTAGCTCTTCATGGAGGGACTCAATGAGAAGACAGTACCTTCACCTCTCCGCGTACCCTTGTGACACGTGCGCCGGTCCAGTCATCGCTGGCTCGCTTGCAGTTCGCGAAAATGAAATATCGAAAGAAACTGACATTCGACCGGTAGGGTCAATCTGCCTGTCGTGCGGCCATCGGCAAAGCACAGCGACCAAGCCAGCGCGCGCTCTTCACTTGATGCCGATGGAGTGGGCGCCGGCGGATGCAGTCAAGACCTCTTGTCTGACAACCGCTTTCGTGGAAGCACTCAATCGCGCCGAACTGCATTGAAACGGCCTGCGAAACGGCAAAGACTCGAACCGAGCTGTCTGCCATCCTCAAGTCTTGAGGGATGCCCATTTTTCGTTGGCGAACTCTAGTCGTGGAGAACGACGTTGAGCAGCGAACTGTGTACCTGCAGAGCGCCCTCGGAGCCGCCGGCGTAATGAATGAAGCCCAGCTTCCGGAATCGGTTCATAAAGAAGCTGACACGCGAACGAGTGGTCCCAACCATCTCAGCCAGCGTCTCCTGGCTGATCTTGGGGACCACGGTTTCCGGAATGCCGTCCTTGCCAAAATGAGCCAGCAACAGAAGAACGCGGGCCAGTCGCTTTTCGCTGGAGTTGAACAGTTGGTCGACAAGATCCTCTTCGTAACGGATATTCCGCGCGAGCAAATAAGCCACGAACATCTCAGAGAGGGCGGGCTCACGATGAAGAGCGTCCATCATGGTCTTTTTCTCTACGCGGAGAATTTCGCAATCTGTCATGGCCGCGGCCGAGCCCATTCTTAACAGCTGGCCCGCCAGCGAACCTTCTCCAAAAAAGTTTCCCTGGTTGACGATCGCGATCGTTGCTTCCTTGCCGATCTTCGACACAACGGTGAGCCTCACTTTGCCTTTTTGCACGTAAAAAACGGCATCCGCTTCATCCCCTTGCGCAAATATCGTCTGCTTCTTGAGAACCGCCAGGATCTTCCTGCCGTCGCCGATGGTGGCGAGAAACACATCGGGATCGAAACCGCCGTTTTTCTTCTTGGCTGCCATGGAGGGAGGCATCTTCCAGAAGTATAGTCTCGCGGATGGATAGCAACTGGATAAATCACCACTTCCCCTAACTCTGGGACGATTCGCGCGGCGCGCTACAAGAGTGGTCACTTTTGAGCAGTTTTTGTTCGCTCGCCGGTCCAGCATGGATGTAGCACGATCAAAGGGAAACGACTACTCATGGCACAAAACGTAAAAGTCGGCACAATTCTGATGAAAGAGTGGCCCGGAATGCCGCAGCTTATCGGGTTTGAAACCGAGCCCTGCTTTGGGGAATGGAGCGCGGTCAAGGCGCTGGATCCGTTCGCCCTGGATCGCAAGATCCACGCTGCCGGATGGAATCTCTTTTTCATGGCCGCGGAAGTCAAGGCGATGTTCTTTGGATCTCTTAAGGCGGCGAAGGTGCAGAGCGCGTTGCAGCGAATTTTGGCCAAGGTGAAGCGGCAGCATTTCAATGGCCTTGAGGTCACCGCGATCGTTGCCCGCCACTTCCTCGGTGTGCCTTATGTGACCGTGTCCGCGCATTCTCGCCATATGCAGCACAGCTGCAATCTCGACAGCGCTGAAGTACGCCAGACGTCCCAGCACAATGCGGAATGGGCCAGAGGTTGAGTTGCGCTTCAATCAGTCGTCAGATCGGTACGCAGGAGTCTTCGTTGACAGAACAGCTGGAACTTTACCTCGGGGTGGTTGTGACCTTGATGTTCCTGGCCGGGTGTTTCCTCACGGTCGTAAGTGTACGTGAACGATCCGAAGAGCGCAGACGCTGGCTAGGCTCGACTGCGACCAAGCCGCGGCTACCCGCAGAAAGCAAGACATGATGAACCCCAATGACAATCTAGAGCGAATCCTCGAATCAGCAGTTGTCGTCTCTTGGGTTGACTTGATGCGCGGCGCCGAAATTGGCCTGATTCACGTTGAATACGGATTTGCTCCAACCGGCACGCTGGATTACCTGAAGGTCTGGTCTTCCATCACGCGAGGTCATTGGCTTCTGGCGTGTGAGTATTGGATGTCAGCGAATACGTTTCACGAAGCCGGCGTCCGCTTCGACAATGGATACGCATCAGAAGGATTGGCTCACATTTTGGAATCTGTGATGCAACACCAAAACTCCTTCGCGCTTCCCCCAAACCTCGGCCGGCAAGGATTGCTCCAGATTTCAACGCCTACGGCAGAAGAAAGCGCGAAGGCCGCGGCCCGGATAAACGTAGCCTTCGACCGTCTCGCCTCACCGCTCGCGGAGCCGGCGGTCGCCTGAAGGTTCCTTCATCACTTACTTCTCCGAAGCCGCCAAGCGGCGGTCGCGATGCGGTTCCGTGCGAGGCAGGCCGGTGCTGAGCTCGCACTTTTCCCCGGGCTTCGCACCGCAGGTGGGACAACGAACCGCGAGCGCTTCCTTCTGTGTGATTTTCATGCCTACACAATGCACGGTAATTCGCCAACAAGATGGTCAATTGTGACCATCGCGCAATCCTCCTCGAGGCCCATCATGATTCCGGAAGGGGTCGAGGGCAGTGCTGGAAGTCGCGGCTGCAGAGTGTCCATCTGTAGCGACATCTCTTCCTCCGTCCTTTTTCTTAGGAGGGGTCTCATGTTCAAACAATCGGTCAAAAAGGCAAGTAAGTCCCCCGAACCTCCGCTGACGCGCCCAGGAGGACCGCCCGACTCGGAACGCGCCAAACAGCCACCGCTGCCTGAGCCTCCATATAGGCCTTACACCGAGACGCCAGCAGTGCACGCGCCCACCTACAAGCCGTTTGCCGAGGAAGCAGCGCAGCCTGAAACTCCGTACGAGCCTTACAAAGGCATGTAACTGCAGGACCTAGTCCGTCGAACGGCGGGGCAGAGGCTTAAACGGCAAAATGTGGCAACCAGTAAATCTGTCGATGTGAGCAATTTTGAACAGTCACAGCATCGGACAGATAGTAAATATACGAGACAATGGGCGCAATACCGTTCGGAGGAGTTTGCTATGCACACGAACGAAAGGCAACTCGCAATATCTCTACTGGAAGGTCTAAGAGAAGACTTAGCTTACGCGCGACTCAACAACGGCAGTCGCATTCTCGACGTAGCCGACCTGCGCCAATATATCTATGAGCAGATTAGCCGGATCAGGACAAACGCGTACTTCACTGGGGCGCTGTGCGGTGATGGCGATGCGCAGAAGAGTAGCGGCCGCAATGGGAAAGCTCACTTGTGATTCGGGGTTATCTAATCCACCCGGTCGTTGCGAGGACCACCAGAAGACGGGAAGCATTTGTGGTCAGTTTGACAATGCCTGCGTAGAGGCCTAACATCATAAGTGAGCAAGCTACCTATTCTTACTCTTTCAGGTCCTCTGAACTAAGTCAGCCCATCTGAAGTGTTTTCCTCTTAGCTTCCCTCTGAAGGAGGAACTGCGTTATGACACTATTGACCCGTTGGGATCCTCTCCGTGACTTGGCCACGATGCAAAATCGCATAAACCGCTTTGTTCGTGAGTCGTATAGCCCTGAAGCCCCGGAAGAAGCGCTAACGACCAGCAACTTCGCACCACCGGTGGACATCTACGAAGACGAGCACACCATTGCTATGAAAATGGAAGTCCCGGGCATCGACGAAAAAGACATTGATGTCCGCATCGAGAACAACACCCTCACCGTTCATGGCGAGCGCAAGCTCGAAAAGGACGAGAAAGAGGAAAACTTCCGTCGTGTCGAGCGGCAGTACGGAAGCTTCACCCGCTCGTTCACGCTCCCCAGTTCCGTCGATCCAGGACAAGTAAGTGCCCACTATGACAAGGGGGTACTGAAGATTAGCCTTGCCAAGAAGGCTGAAGCCAAGCCGAAGCAGATCAAAGTGAATGTCGGCAGCGAAAAAAGCTTGGAAGCGAAAGTGCATGGCAAGGCCGCGTAAGTACACGGGTTAGTGCAGGAAATGGGAGGCGGTTGTCTCGCCTCCCATTTGTGTCTCACCCGAGCGAACAGGAGAAATCATGACCAACATCAAGTTCGTCGTAAGAGTGAACCATGGCGGCGCACGTGCGCCGGCGTACGTGCAACGGATTGATCGGACCCCCGTCCAGATGACAACCAACCGCAAGCTGGCGCTGATGATGGGAAAATTCACGGCCGAAGACGCTGCCAAATCCATCGAGAATTCCCGGTGCGTCCCGGAGTTAGTGCCCGTGCATGTCAATGCCTAGTTGACGCAGACTCCGCGCCGTGCGCGGAATCGTTCTGCGAACATCTGCGATCCCGAGGCGGGACTGGTCAATTTTGACCAGTTCGCAAGTCCACTGTCGTTAAATACTAACAAGAGAAAAATCCACCGGTGGAGGCAGTACCAGGCCAAGAACGCGTCGGGACCAGCTATCGGTCTCAAACGTGTTGGCGATTGCTTGCTCTCAATCGGGAGAGCGACCCCTTCGTCGCTGTTTCCCCACCAGGCTTTAGGGAGAGAATGTCGCTACCAAACACACTGCTGCCAAAGCCATCGCTGCAAGTCGTAGGCCCGCGGCCTTTGGTAGGGAGCCATGCAGCACCTCGATTGCAGTCGAGGGCCTCTCTGCCCAGTCGAATTGCAGTAATCGGGAACTATCTTCCACGACAGTGTGGAATTGCTACCTTCACCACAGACCTGTGCAGCGCAATCTCCGCAGAATACGGAAGTGCTCGACTGATGGCGCTGCCCGTCAACGACACCGATGAGGGCTACGACTATCCCGCCCGGGTGAGATGGTCTCTCGCTCAGGACGAGTTGAAGTCGTATCAGGAGGCGGCTGAATTCCTGAACTTCAACAACATCGACATGGTGTGCCTGCAGCACGAGTATGGAATCTTCGGTGGCCCAGCGGGAAGCCATATTTTGCATCTACTGCGCGGCCTGAAGATGCCCGTCGTAACTACGCTCCATACAGTTCTCCGCGAGCCAGACCCGAACCAACTGATGGTCATGGAAGAGATAGCAGAACTCTCCGACCGCCTCATTGTCATGAGCCAGCTGTCGTCCCAGTTCCTGCAAGAAATCTTTAAGGTGCCCGGCAGCAAGATCGACATGGTGCCGCATGGAGTCCCGGACCTGCCATTTCTGGACCCCAACTTTTATAAGGATCGCTTTGGCGTGGAAGGAAAAGCAGTTCTGCTCACGTTCGGGCTGCTATCCCCGAACAAGGGAATCGAAAACGTCATCCAGGCTTTGCCGCAGATTCTGTCCAAACACTCTAACGTTGCTTACATCGTTGCTGGTGCGACCCATCCTCACATCCTCCGTCGCGAGGGGGACAAGTATCGAGCAAGTTTGCAGGCTTTGGCGAAAGAAGTCGGAGTCGAATCGCAAGTGATCTTCCACAACCGCTTCGTCAGCCCCGAGGAAATGGTTGAATTTATTGGCGCCGCCGACATCTATATCACTCCGTATCGCCACGAAGCTCAGGTAGTTTCCGGAACGCTCGCCTATGCGCTGGGTGCCGGCAAGGCCATCATCTCGACTCCCTATTGGCACGCGATCGAGTTGTTGGACGACCGCAGGGGCGCGCTAGTCCCATTCCAGAATCCCGACGCGATTGCGCATAAGACGATCGAGCTCCTGGATACACCTGCGATTCGTCACGCCATGCGCAAACGTGCTTACCTGTTCGCGCGGGAGATGGTATGGAAACGAGTGGCGCAGGGTTACATGGAAAGTTTCGTGCGGGTCCGCAACGATCGCATGGAGAGTCCGAAAGTTCAGTTCTCGGCGCGCATGACCGACAAATTGCTGGATCAGTTGCCGGGGTTGAATCTGAATCATCTGAACCAGATGACCGACGACACCGGAATGCTGCAGCACGCGATTTTCACGATCCCGAATCGCGGTGAGGGCTACACCACCGACGATAATGCTCGCGCTCTCGTACTTGCCATGCTGTTGGAGCAATCAGACGACGATCCGCGTGGGAAGGTAGATTCACCTTCCGCGAATTCACCTGGTCTTTATCTATCATTCCTGGAGCACGCTTTTAATCCCACAAAGGGCAGATTCAAAAACTTTCTGCGCTACGACCGTCGGTGGAACGAGCCTGTGGGCTCTGAAGACTCTCACGGGCGTGCGCTGTGGGGGTTGGGCACGGTTCTAGGTCGATCCCACGATCAGGGATTCAGGGGAGCTGCTGGTCGCTTGTTCGAATTTTCCCTCCCCGCAGTTTTGGAATTCAGCAGTCCGCGTGCCTGGGCCTACACCCTACTCGGAATTCAGGAATATCTCAGTTCATATCCCGGAGATCGTGCTGCGCAGAAAGTAAGGTCAGCCCTTAGCAGGCGACTCCTCGAAATGTACGAGTCCATCCGGCGGCCCGAGTGGAAGTGGTTCGAGAACGTTCTAGCCTACGGAAACGCGAGATTACCCCAAGCTCTGTTACTGGTAGGTTCAGCTTGCTCCGATGATCGCATGATTTCCGCGGGTCTACAATCGCTGGATTGGCTTTCTCAGACTCAACACTGCGACATCAATCGCCATTTTGTGCCGATTGGTTCGCAAGGCTTCTATCACCAGAATGGTGAGAAGGCCCGTTTTGATCAACAGCCGCTCGAAGCCGCGGGTACGGTTTCTGCGTGTCTGCAAGCGTACCGCGTCACGGGCGACAGCCGCTGGCGCAACGAAGCGTGGTCGGCTTTCAATTGGTTCCTCGGCGACAACGACCTGCAACTTCCTCTTTATGATTCCGTCACCGGCGGATGCCGGGACGGCCTGCATCCCGACCGCGCCAATGAGAATCAGGGGGCAGAATCAACCCTATCGTTCTTGATGGCCCTACTCGAAATGCGATCTCTGCAAGAGCCAGAACAAAAGGAAATCCTTTCATGACCGTACCCGCAGAAAAGTCAGTGAGCCTATTGAGCACTCGTTTCGAGCCATTGCTTCTTCGCCATCCCGCGAATCCGATCCTGACGAGTAAGGATTGGCCATACCCGATTAACAGCGTCTTCAATGCGGGCGCCACACTCCTCGCGGATGGCACGACGCTGCTGCTTTGCCGCGTAGAAGATCGACGAGGCCTTTCGCACTTTTGCGCCGCGCGATCACGAAATGGCGTCGATGGATGGCAAATCGATAGTCAGCCCACGCTGATGCCCGACCCGAAGAATTATCCGGAAGAAATCTGGGGCATTGAAGATCCTCGCATCACCTTCGTTCCCGAACTGCAGCAATATGTCATCACCTACACTTCGTATTCGCGCGGTGGTCCCGGTGTGTCGCTGGCCCTGACCAAAGACTTCCGCTCCTTCGAACGGTACGGCGTGATTATGCCGCCCGATGACAAAGACTCCGCACTTCTGCCTCGGAGAATCGACGGGTGCTGGGCTCTGATTCACCGTCCCATGACGACCCTCGGATCTCATATGTGGATTTCGTACTCTCCGGACCTCCGCTATTGGGGCCGGCATAGGCTCATGCTGGAAGCTCGCCGCGGCGCCTGGTGGGATGCAAACAAGATCGGATTGTCGCCGCCGCCCATCGAGACTTCGAGAGGATGGCTCGTTTTCTACCACGGAGTACGGCACACGCCTTCAGGCTGTTTGTACCGATTGGGCTTGGCTCTCTTCGCGCTCGAGAATCCCGAAAAATGTTTGCTTCGAGGAGATTCGTGGATCTTCGGACCAGAAGCGAAGTATGAGCGCCACGGCGACGTTGACGATGTCGTATTTCCGTGCGGGTACACTATGGATGCCGATGGCGACACGCTCAACATTTATTACGGAGCAGCGGATTGCGCGATTGCCCTGGCTCGGGCCAGCGTCCGCTCTCTACTTGAATGGCTGGATGCGAATGGAAGTTGCGAACGTCGCCAGCGCGCACAGGATGTATGAAACTCTTGCTGAACATCTTCGAGTTCATTTTTGGCTGCCGGCATCGTCACCTCAGCCGTGTGTTCACCATCAAACACCGCTCATACAAGGTCTGCTTCGACTGTGGCCGGGAATTCGACTTGCCCGACGCGCAGGCTCCCATGCGATTCAATACCTCTGAGGACGTCCGGACGTCCGCCTGAAGACGAATCCTCATCCTGCGCGCTGAAGCCCCGGTTTGATCCCCTCCTGGATCTGAACCTTGCTTTTGACTTGTGAGCTATCTTGCTCAGATGCACAACTCTGGACCTGTCATTCTTACTCTACTGACTGTGGGTAATGATGATGATTTGGCATTTCTGCTTCGCGTGCGAATTATACCGTTATAGCTTTTTGGACACCAAACATTAGCGATAGATCTTTACTAACTCTGGCTAGGATCCGAAAATCTCCTTTACCTTTTCCCGCACCTTTTCGCCACGCGATGGTTTCAGGTAACGCATTGTGCTTTTCATATCGGAATGTCCCAACCATTGCTGGACTGTTCGCAAATCCACTCCCGCCCAAAGGCATCGCGTTGCGAATATTGCTCGGAACTTGTGGGGCCAGAAGCCGTCCCTGTCGAGCTTTGCCCGTTCCGCGCACGACTTCAGACAATCCAGGAAATCCAGCTTCGGGTTGCATCCGGCGGTCGGAAACACCAGACCGCAAGTCTTGTCAGATTTCGTCTTCCATGCCTTCAATTTCTTCACCAGCTTTGCCGGAATCGGGACCTCAAGCTCCTTGTATGCCTTTGGCGTCCACCCACCATCGGGCTTGTGACTTACGCGGACCGTGTTTCCAATAAGGTTTACATCCAACCAGTACGGATACATCACTTCTTGCTCTCTCATTCCCGTCATCAAGAAGAACTCGCATCAGAGCCGCTCCTCTGGGTCGCAGGCTTTGAATAGCTTGTCGAGTTCAGCCTGCTCATACATCTCCGGCTCCTCCTCTGTGTAGCGCGGCCAGTTGTTCTTGCCAGCAAGTCCTCTGATTCCGTTCGCCTTCAGAAATGCCATCACGGTCTCGAATTTGTTGTAGACCGATCGAGGAGATTGCTTTTTCTTTTCCCGAAGGAACGTAGAGAACTTGAGTAGATCTGCACGCTCGATCTCGTGAAGGTAGAGCTTCGGACAGGACTCCCTGAAGTAGCTCAGCGCGGTCGTGTATGCCGCCAGGGTCTTCGGCTTTTTCGTAAGCTCGGTCTCTTCCAGAAACTGCGCTACCGCGTTGGAGACGGTTCTGTGGCCTGCGTCCCCTTGGTCAGGGAGCACCGCGACACCGTTGTTGAGAGCATTAAGCTCCGCTTCCTTCCGCTGTCGACGCTCAGCCGCGTCTTGCGCGTCCTTACCTACAGATAGCCTTGTCCGCCTCGCTCCTCGCCATTCGAGATAATAGGCCCCTTCCGGGTGCTTTTCCTGCTGCCCATCCGCGATTACAACGTCAGGCGTGACCCGGCCGTTGGCTGATAGGACAACGCGGCAATACCGCGATCCGCGCGGTGTTTCGACTCTTTTGGTGAGGTTTACTTCTCGGTTGGCCATGGGGTGATCCTTCCTGACTTGGGTATCAGTGTAGGTATCACCAGCTACAACATACTGATAACAAAAGGACTGGCGGAGAGGGAGGGATTCGAACCCTCGGTACAGGTGTTAGCCCGTACAACGGTTTAGCAAACCGCCGCATTCGGCCACTCTGCCACCTCTCCG
>Ga0187805_10000058_pt1 | contig 31865 bp, 28 predicted proteins | sample NC_wetland_sal_i_6_FD_132965 | JGI IMG/M metagenome (GOLD analysis project Ga0187805, IMG submission 132965) | Wetland sediment microbial communities from Neuse River Estuary, North Carolina, USA - Control_5 | ecosystem: Environmental > Aquatic > Freshwater > Wetlands > Sediment | place: USA...
TAACGCGTGAACGCCTTGGTCCAGGAAGGGGTAGCCACCATCCTGGTAATGGACCGGAAGCGGTCCTCCGCGGTAAGGAGGATATTCGCTGCTGCGGAAGTAATCGAAAGTGAGCGGATCTCCAATGCCGCCAGAGCGGACGATATTCAACGCTTTGGAGACGAAGCGGTCGTACAACATCGAATGGTTGACACAAATGGATTTTTGCGCGGCCGCGGCGGCGGCGGAAATGCGGTCGACCTCTTCCGCATTCATCGCGAGCGGTTTTTCGACGAGCACGTGGCAGCCATTCTTAAGCGCCGCAATCGCCAATTTTGCGTGGGTGTCGGGAGGAGTGAGGATATGAATGACGTCGACTCCCTCTTGCATCATGGCTTCCATGGTTGGGAAGACTCCCGGTATGCCAAACCGGCCAGCCAGAGCTGTAGCGCGAGAGTGCACTACGTCGGCAATTCCGACGATTCGTGCGTTAGGTACGCGCTGGACGGCGCGAGCGTGAAATTCGCTGATGTAGCCGGCTCCAACCAATCCAACGCGAAGGCGTGTATCTGAAGGCATTCAAATTCCCTTTCCAATTCAGCGGGTGTCGCAATCAACTTGTGTCATTCGCGCGAACCTCTCGACCGAACTCTCACCGAGGGCTAATTGAACTACGAAACGAGCATTTGTTGCCCAGGTGTGGCGCCCGAAAACGATCTGTTTTGCCCGTGCGCCGACTTGATTCCTGAGCACTGAATTTTCGACGAGATGGAGAAGCGCCCTTTCCATGGCGAGGTAGTCTCCGCGAGGAAACAGGATCCCCGTCAAATTGTCTTCAATCACGTCGCGCATTGGCCCGAGATCGGGGACTACGCAGGGCTTGGCCATGGCCATAAACTCAAACAGGGCGATCGGAGAGCCGAAAGCATTGGAATCGGGGAGCACGCAAATATCCATCGCATCGATGTACGCTGGTACCTCATCGCGTGACACTGGTCCCGGAAATATGACTTCCCTTTCCATTCCCAAACGAAATGCGGTCTCTTTCAAGTTCTGCATCTCAGGGCCGTCGCCCACGAGCAATACTTTTATCTTTGGATGACGGTCGCGCATACTCTTCACTACCTTAATCAATGCTTCTAGATGATCCCAGCGATGGAAGAGTCCTACGTGACCGATGACGATCGAGCCTTCCAGATCCAGACTTGAACGAAGTGACAGCTCGGGCAACGGGCCTCGGAATCGATTCGGATCAATTGCATTGGGCAAGACGTGTACGCTTTCACTACGGGCACCGCGCTGCCGAACTTCGTGTGCGAGAACGCCTGAGACACAGAGAATGTGATCGGCTCGTGAGAATACCCAGGAGTCGATCGCCCGCGCGAGGCGCTCCAGGATCAGGCCGCGGGCGCGCGTAAATCCCGCGAGTTCGTTCACTTCAAGCACGACTGGCCTCTTGAACCACTTTCCGAGCAGCACGCCCATAAACATAAAGTAGGCATGCCTTTCATAGAGGACAGCACCCGGTTGTCGCCACACAATGGGCAACAACCGAAACGGGAGAAATAGGTTGTACAAAAGTTCGAATATTTCGAAAACGAACTGCGGGCACTCGCAGCTTATATATTTCCAAATGCGTTGAAGACCGCGTGCACGATCTGCTTTACGCAAGAATGGCATTATCCCAGCGGACTTGAGGGGATCGATACCCGGGGGGGATACGATCGTCACCTCGTGGCCGTCTGTCTTCCAGGCTTCCACCAGGCTTCGAATGTGCATGGCTTGGGAACTGCGGCCCATCGTGCGATGGTGATAGATGAATTGCAAAGGTCAACGCCTCGGAACATGAACTAAAATTCGGCCAGGCACTGGCTCGCCAATTTGATGACATTCCGGCAAGTGGGAGACTGTCCGCAAATATAATGTTTTGCTTATGACTTATTGAGACAGGACGGTTCTCTATGCGGAGTGCATCGCTTGATTTTGAGAAATGCAACCGTTGTAAAGACTCAGATAGTCGTCGAGCATACGTTCCGGGCGGAAATACTGTTCGTAACAATGGCTCGCCAACTGCCCCATCTTTGGAAGGTCTTGTCGCCGAGCAACCGCGTCGCACAATGCCGAGGCCATGCCTTCAGGATCGGATGAACGCACGAGTGTGACCGCACCCGACAAACGCGCGATCTCGCCCATACCGCCGACATCAGTGACCAGCGCAGGCAAACCAACCGACATGGCTTCCAACATAGATACTGGCAATCCTTCGGTAACGGAAGAACTGACAAATAAGTCAGCCGCAAGCATGAATGGGGAAACATCAGCCTGTTCACCGAAAAAGGTGACCCATTCACTTAGTCCGAGTTCAGCCGTGAGCTTCCGCAGACTGAGCTCAAGTGGCCCGTCTCCAACGATCCAGAGCTGGACGTCGTGATGGCGCGCACGTGTAAGTGCGACGGCCTGCAATAAAGTGGCATGGTCTTTCGGCGGCGCCAAACGCCCAACGGACAGCAGAGTAAAGCCTTTTTTCGGCTGCGGGACAGCCCGGGTATCCGCGGGCCAAGCGCCGTTGTAGATATAAATGATTCTGTCACGCGCAGCGAATGGAGCCGCCAGCAAATTCGCCCGCGTGCCCTCGCAGACTCCAACGATCCAATCACACCAACGCGAAGCAAGTGCAAATTTCAACTCACGACGCATCTGGTAGGGAGGCTTAACCAAGCCGTGCCGGGTTACGATAACCGTCTTCACCCCGGCAAGACGGGCTGGAAGCGCGGCGATGATAGCTGCCGTGGCGTTATGGCAATGTACGACGTCCGGGCGTGAACGCATGAACGACTTATACATACGATACATCAAACGAAAGAACGCGGGGGGATGATGGAGAATTACCTCAAACCCTTCCGTCCGCAACTCTTCGCCGATTACGCCAACCACATAAAGACAGTGGACTGATGCTGTATGGCCCCGGTCGCGCTGTAATCTACACAGTGTGGCGGTTAGCTTTTCTGCTCCGCCCATCTCCATGCTGTCAACAACGTGGGCGATACTCAGCGAAGAGTTTCGCTTATCTAGAACATTTGTTATAGGTGTACAACTCACTGTCGCCATGGCGCTAGGCATTGGATTTGAGCTTTTCTGTGTCAAAGGAATATGCTGCTTCTTCCGACATTTTCAAGGTATCGGATCTATCGCTTGGAAGAAGCTGCGGGATAGCGCGAGAGGTTGACCGTCGCATTCTCGGCCATCATCTCGATGAGCCGAGCGGGTATCGCGCGTCGCGGTGGCTTGCCAGCTAAGCCAGCCATCATTTTCCGTGGCAGCATAAATGTTGGTTCCGGAACGCAACGTTTCAGGCGTATGTCGCTCCTCACTCAACGGCGCTTCCTGTTTGAGGGCTCGCCGCAATCCCGCCTGACTCGGGGCAAACGAAATCTGCTTGGGACGATCGCTCGAGTGGACCCGTTTTAGAAGCGCTGAGTTTCTGAAACAACCTATTCTGCCAAGGTGCGAGCCACGAAACCGCTCTTATCACACGCTCTGGAACGGGCACACGAGCTCCAAGCAGCTCGGTAAGCTTCCGTCGGTGATACTTAGTAGCTGAGATTTCTCGCCAGCCGGAGAATATACGAGAGAATTCCCAAGGGCGACTGGCCCACGGATAACCTGGTCGAGGAAAATAATCGCCCAGGAACCTCCCAGAATGATGCTCCTTCAATCGCAGTGGATTAGGAGTCGAGATGAAAACGTAACCTCTCGGCCGCGTTACCCGCCCAAGCTCCGTAATCAACTCTGCGCGGGCTTGCCTGGAGGTCACGTATTCCAGCACAGAACTGCAAACAGTCAGATCGAAGCAGTTATCCTCGAATGGCAGTCGTTCCCCGGCGGAATATCCCAAAAAGGACACTAGGGGGGATACGAGATCATGTCCTGCTGCTCGTACTTGTGCCGCCCGGATAGCCAAATGGCTTGCATCGATTCCGACGACCTGCATGGGGCGCAATACGTGGGATGAAGCCAGCGCTACACTGAATCCTCCTGTTCCGCATCCCACGTCCAAGATTCTGTCGGCTTGGCCGACATACTCCTCCAAAAGCCAACAGGCATTCTTGCGATGATGGTCAACACGCTGCAGTTCTCTCTGGGCAAATTCATTGTCGGCGGCGTGGGTAACCGCATAGCCCACCACGGCAGGAGAATCATGGATATTTTGAACTGCCGCTCCTTCCCTCAACAATTCAACGAATCGCGTTCTGTAAGGTTCTTTCATACATACCTCGCTAGGATTCTGAGACACCTGGCACTGGAAATTCGGCATTTTCCAGCAGCGCCCTCAAAAGTGGAGGGCTGCCAGGCCAGTCCGCTCGCGGCGGCGACTTATCCGAAGGACAAATTTGAAATCATCTTGAAAGTTCCGCAACCGTCGCTTGAGGAACCAGGAAGTCAATTAAGTGTTTAAACGAAGAACCGACTGGCGTAGGCAGCAAAGCAGAAAGTTGCAGCAGCCGCAGGCGATCATCCTTCTGTAGCACCGCAAACATCCGGCTGGTGACCAGGAAAACAATCGCGCCCGCTGGTACGGCGACGCTCAATTTTATGAGGGGATCAAACGGCATCGCCACAATGCCGAGTACGACGATGGCCATCGCAAGAGTTGCGGCAGCAAGCCTCAGTAGCACAGGCATATCGATTCGGACAGGATAGCGAAGCAGGACGCGGCCCCAGATAGTTACTGCGGCAAACGTTTGGGCGACGCCATTTGCCCAGGCTGCGCCGAGGGCGCCGTGACTCGGAATCAAAACGAAATCAAGGAGCACGTTGATTGCCGCGGCTATGCAGCCCCACTTCAGAATGAAACCAAGATCTTCGGCGGAATACAACAGAGATTGGGCGGGCGTCAGTATGGCCTTCGGAATGCTAAAAAGTGCAACAACGATGAAAACCGGTATTGCTGGGAGGTATTGCGATCCGTAGATGACCCGCACAAATAGACCGCCGATGCAGGCGACCCCGATCAGAATAGGGAGTGCTCCCAGAAGGACATAGGTGGATGCTTTCGAGGTCATCCTAAAGAGGCGATCTTTATTGCGGCCGTACTCGGCCATCTGCGTGGCGGAGAGCGCATTGGCAAACGTCTGCGGTATTTGCATGAGCCGGTCCGCTACACTGAAACAAACCGAGAAGAAGGCTAGCTGACGAATATCGGGCTGCAACAGCTTCAGGAAGATGATGTCGGAGCGGTCCCAAATCACGATCTGCAAAATCATCAGGCCAGTGCTTAGACCAGAGAAAGAAAACATCCGCTTGCGAATTTCTGGCGGCAGTGGTACGTGGGACACCGCTTTCATTGACTTAAGCACCGGAACGGTCTTTACGGCCAACTCCGCTGTGCGATACAGCAAAACACCTGCGGCAATACCGATCAGGTTCCATCCAAGAAGCAGACTCGCTGCCACTGCGACCACATAGACGACCGCACCAACGAGGGCACCACGTGTATTAAGAGCAGCATCCTCGGCAGCGGTGTTCGCCTGAGAGGGCACGAACGTGATCATGTTCGGAACCATGCTCAACACCAGCAAAATGGAACAGACACGATACGCGGGATCGACGAGAGTGAAAGCGGCAACGATGCCGATGGCCGTTAACACGCACGCGATCACTGTTTGGGCCCAAAGGTTGTAAAAGAATACGGCGCGTGCTAGCTCCTTCTTTCCGCCACCGAGAAATTCGCCCATGTACTTGAACGTTGTGAGCGGGATGCCCAGCGAACCTACGGAGCACGTGATGGATGTGAGCCAAAATATCAGATTGAAATAACCCAGCCGGGTGGGGCCGATGACTCGCGCGATGACCACCGTCGTCAGCAGAGTGCAAACGAGCGTAATCACCACTTCCAGGCCCATGTAGATGAAATTGCGCCCAATCACCTTGGAATTGTTGGCGCCCGGAATGGATGAGGGAATGGTCAATGTGGTTAAACCAAATCAAGAGCTCGATGGAACAGGCAGAACAGAAACAGGTCCACCGATCCCTAAGGATTCGTTAGGCGCGCAATCAAAGTGTCACTTCAAACGCGTCGATCTAAGAACGCGACCGGCCCGAATCTTGAGAACGCCGGAATGATCTCATCAAAAGCACAACCGAGGGATTTCGGGCATCGACAGGCTTACTGCCGAATGAGCTCGGAAATAGTGACGGCTTCGCGATTTTTACCTAGCGCGGCCTCGATTACTCGCGGCAGCGCTTTTAAGGCTGGCTCGTTAATGCCGTGATACAGAATTATGTCTCCAGAGGCGAAGCTAGTTCGATCCAACCGTGCTTCCACATCTCCCGAAGCAGCGCAGTAGTCCTTCAGATCGACGTTCCACATAACCACTTGCTGACCAGCCACCCAAGCTGGGATAAGGCTGCGCAGTAACAATTTGCCGTGAGGGGGGCGGAAGAGTTTGCATTTCTCACCCAGAATACAGTTCAGGACCCATCGGGTCATTCCTATCTCTCGAATGGCGCCGGACCAGGAAAGCCGGTGGAAATACGGATGACTGTAAGAGTGGCTGCCGACTTCGTGTCCCTCTTCCCTCATCCGCCGCACGAGTTCCGGATGCTGCTCGGCGGCTGCCCCCACAACAAAGAAAGTAGCTTTCACCGCGTGATCCCGAAAGATGTCCAGCATCCGCGGAGTATGGACTGGATCCGGCCCGTCATCCACTGTGATGGCAATCTGCGGCCGATCCCGGCTCCCATGCTCAAGTAGTTGCCTGCCGGGGACAGCGCTGTATAGTGCTTTCTTGATCAGCGAGCGCCTGTTCGGTGCGTGTCCGTTCGTGGCCGGAGGAGCGTTCTCTCGCCACAAGTAGGTGTCGCTGTAGTGTGTCGCGATATTTTCTTCGGGAACAGAACCATGAGCCGGATTTCGCTTCGGCTGCGCAGCCAGGCGCTGTAGAGCATCTTGTAGCTCTTGCGCATTGCCATGACGGATGAATGTGACAGTTGGTTGATTCAAGAGGACTTCTGGAACGCGGACAGCCGTCGTAATAATTGGAATGCGCGAAGACATGGCACGTAACACGGAAAGTGGGACTCCATCCTGCAGCGACACCAGAACATCGCAACCGAACAGCAAATCAGGCGTAGTCAATTCATCGGGTACCCACCGAATATTGGAACGCATTTTCTGAAGCGCTGTTTTATGAGCTAGTTCTTGCGTATCGTTTGCACCGAAGATGACCAGCTTGGCAGGTCTACCAGTCTTCCGCAGATTCGAAAATGCAGCGAGCAGGTGATCGAACCTGCCATTGGGGTTTGGCGCAAACGCTGCACCTATTACGAACTCTTCAGGGCTGTATTGCAACGCCACTCTTGACGCATCAACTGAGTTCGTCGTTAATAAAGACAGGACCGGGTGTTCCGCACCTGCAGTGTCCAATTCCCCTCGGAACGCGCTGAACGATCGCCGGAGACCTTCAGTTGTAGGCACCAACTGCTTCCATCCGACGGAACGCAGCTTGGAGTTGTCGAAACAATTTCCGCCCCACTGGCTTGCGGCCTTGTACGGTGTGAGGATCGCGGGCAATTGGCCTTTAGAAAAGCGGTTGTACCTCGCGACCATCGAGGAGAGTAATCGCACACCCCAGTAGGGTATATAGATGGTTCGAATCTTCGCGACGCTCTTTCTGTAGGCTCGCAGGTATTGGCGGCAAGTCGGAAGGTCATCGTCATGAACGTTGTAAAGCTGACCGGCAGCGCGCCCGTGGGTGCCAGCAACAACCACGGCCTCCGCACAATTGTCAACGTAGCTCAACGGAAGCAAATTGCTTCCACCAAGGTGCAGTTGGCACTTGCCAATCGTCAACCCGACGCGATTAGAAAAATGGCCGCCACCAGGACCATAGATTACGCCCGGCCGCAGAACCACCAGTTCGAATCCATTGCGTTTCTCGTATTCCCAGAAGAGTTGTTCCTGCCGCAGTTTCGAATGGGAGTAATGGTCGCGCCATTCGGGATGGGGTTCGAGCGGGGTCTCCTCGTTCACCATCGCGCCACGGGCGAGGCTTGCCACTCCGTACACGCCGAAGGAACTCACTAATACGATCCGCATCGGCTTGCGATCGGCAACGGCGTCCAGCAGATTCCTGGAAGCCACGACGGAATTGAGGAAAAGATCCGCAGCCGTTCCCTTCTTTCCTGCGGCGAGATGGAAAATTAGCTGTACGCCATCTACAGCTCGCGCGGCGTCTTCTCGATACTTCAAGTCCCCGACACAATAATCAAAACGAATCTGCGGATGTTGTTCGAGGAGCTCGTCTAACTTGGGAATATCTTTGCGCCGGCGCACATTGCAACGGATGTCGTTGTAGCCGTGGGCAAGAAGACACTCGAGCAAAGCCGTTCCCAGAAAGCCGGCTGCGCCAGTAATGAGTATCTTCATGCTGCTTGCGCCGGGTAAACCTGTGCGGAGATTTCATCCATGATTTGTGACACGCGCAATATTTCTGCGTAGGGGATCGGCACAGGAGTGTCGTGTAGGATGCTTTCGTAAAATAGCGACAATAACCGGTTCATTCCCGCAAAAAACTGAAAGCGTGACCCGGCAAACTCGCGGACATTGTGCGATGCTTGCCGCAGAGACTGCCAGCCAGACTTAAACGGTGGCAACAAACGGCCTAATGCGCTCGGGATGGTCTGTTTGTTTTCGACTGACATGGTGCGGAGCGCGAAATCAATGTGGGCAGTATTCTTGGTGCCGTACACCCGCACAAAATGCGCAACTGGGCGCGCATGCGAGGAAAAAGTGATATACGCAGATACGCCACCGGCAAAAATCATCACCCGCAGTTCGTCAAGAACGGCATCCGTCCGGTCATCCTTCAAATGCCGCCGCCGGTAGGCGCGGGCAAAGATTTCCATCGGCTCGTCAGGAAGGAACGGCGTAATTTTGTTGATGGCGTGATCGATGATGTTTTGAAACAGCTTCCCTGGCAATTGATGAACCCAGTGCCGATCATCGGTGAGTAGTGCCTGGCCAAATCCGCCTTCCAGGTCGTACCCGTAGTAACTTTCTATGTGTATTGGATCGCCCAAGTTGCCTTTGGCCACGAATTCCTTTAGAGCCAGACCTGGCGCTTCGAAGTTGTACCAGTAGTTGATGGTCAGCTTTCGGGCGGTTTGTTGCATGCAGCCGATCAGGCGCCGCCCATCTATTGCATTCAACGCGAGCGGCTTCTCGAGAAAAACATGACAGCCGGCCTCAGCCGCCTTTTGTGCCAACGCCACGTGAGAATGCGGCGGAGTGGCAATATGAATTACGTCGAGCCGATGCTCGGAGAGCATGCGATCAAAATCGGTGTACCGATGCGGCACGGAATAACGAACTGCGAGCTGCTCGGCCAAAATGGGCTCAAGGTCGCAAACCGCCAGCACGCGCGCACATCCGAGCTTTTGAATTTCCTCGATGTGACCGTCCGCGATCTTCCCGCAGCCAATAATCCCTATATTCAGCATCAATTTCTCTCGATACAAACACCGACTTCATCAATCTGGGCAGCGTGCGCTGCAACGACGGGATCGCGCCCTTGCCCGATTGCCTCAATCGCTAAATACATCTGCCAAGCGGAAACAAAATGGATGGCGCACGAGCGCCGTCCGGCTTCCTCCACCAACATGTTGAATGCCGACTCAAGCACGTCCCGCAATAAGGCTGAGGAGTTTCGGTCTTGCGCTCCGTGCGTAAATAATTTGATAAAACTATCCGCTCCAATCCTTGGAGCTAACTCCGCCCACCGTCTTACGCGATACGGTGTCGCCACGTTTCCACAACGAAGTTCTCCGGTTTCGAGCCGCGGGAGCCAACGGTCTCTCCAGCGCATCCCAAGCGGCCCGGGAATCATGAGTAAGTCACCTTGAACGCCTCCGCCAGGCGTAACAGGTGTTCCACTGTCATAGGATTTCGCTCGACCGGGACCTCCGTTGCAGTAGTAAATTGCGTTCACCAAACGAGCTTGGGTCGGAGAGTCGCCGGATGGCATTGTGAAATCGGCATAACAGCCAAGATCTCGAAGCACTCGGATTTCGTCGTTGAGCCCACACAAGCGCCCATCGGGACGCGAATTGTCGAGAGCCCAGTTGCCGTGGATAAAGCCAAACGTCAGCTTCCCATCGCGCTTGCGGAGCAGGCCGTGTTCGTTGTGCAATGTTTGGCAAAACATGCTTATGCGGTCGATGAAATTCTGGCGACCTTCGCCGTCGTGGTGAATGTGGACTTCAACGTCCGCTATCTCTTCACGAACCATTTCCGCCAATGGTTCCATCAGCGTCGGATGATATTCCTCTTCTGGAAAGAAGAAGGTATACCGTGGCATGTTGCCAAAGGAATCGGGTTTGCACCGCCCAGCAATCCTCGGCCATGCAGCGCGCCATACAGAGACGCGCGACTGTGCGGTGGCTAAATCAGCGTGCCGCCACTTGGGTTCGTAATGGTCCGCAATGGTCACCCAGATGCGCTCAAGGGGGAGAGCGGTGCGCCGCGTAATCTGCCGCAGCCGCTGCTTGAGGTAGGAAGGACCCCAGATTTGTGAATTGTGAATTAGTTGCATGTTGGCGTTGCGAGTTTGTTGTGGATCGAATCACCGGCTCAACACAGTCGCAGCTTTGGCCGGCAGGTGCCGTTTCTCTCTTCGTTGCTGCAGAGCCAGCTCACAAATACGAAGTACTTCCTCCGCAGCTTCATCCCAACTTCTGCGAAATTGTTCCGAGATGGAATGTTCGTCCCAACGCCGGTCCATCGCCTTTTCAATTGCACCCCCAAGTGCTCGCGAGTCCCTTGGAGCAATCAAAATCCCGGACTGTTCATTGACTAGCTCGAGAATTCCACCCACATTGGTCGCGATCACGGGGCGTCCGCAGCTGAGGGCTTCGATGACCACGTTGGGGTATCCCTCGTTGTAGCTGGGCAGAGCGAGTACATTCGCAGCCGCAAGCCACTGGGCAACCCCTTGCGAAGAACAGGCTCCGTTTAATGTGATTCGATGTTCGAGCCCGAGATGCTTGGCTTTACTGCGCAAATGCTCGCCGCCAGGCCCATCCCCGACAAACGCCAATCGCAGGTTTGGACGGCGGCCTGCAAGGGATGCAAAAGCTTCGAGCAATTCCTCGATACCCTTAGCCGTATCCAAACGCCCGACGAACAACACGAGTTCGGCTTTATCGTTAACGGCTAATTGCGCGCGAGCCGCACGCCGGTCCCCCAAGTAAAAGACGCTCGGATTGCAACCATTCCGGATCGTTCGGACCTTCGAGGCGCTGATTCCCATGTCGATGGCTCGTTGGCGAAGATGTTCACTTTTCGTTACAACAAAATTTGCCCGCCTCATGGCAATTCTCGTCAACCACCTGGAAATCGGGTCAACAAAACGATTTAAGTCAGAGCCGATCGAACCCACCACGGCTGGGATGCCAAGGCTGCGAGCCACCGCGACGGCGGCGTAACCTTCGGGATAGAGCCAGAAATTGCAAATTACGTCTGTAGAGATTTCGCGAATGTATGGCTCAAGGTATTTCGCGCAAACCAAGCCGTTAATGCATCTGGTCACACCAGGAAGAGCTGGATATTCGAAGTAACGCGTAGGCACGCCGGGTGGAGAATAGGACAGATCAGGATGGCGATGGTCGTAACGCGGCTGAAACCATTTCGGATAGCGCGGAAAAGGACAAATAACATTTACATCTGCGCGTTTTGTGAGCGCCAAAACGATCTCGTATTCGGAGTGGCCGCGGTACGGTTGCGCCGGAATAGGAAAAATGGGCGTAACCAGTGTAACTTTCAATCTCATCGCGTTGCACCCCGGGTTCGTAATTGATCGTCTAAACTCAGATTGAGCATTGCTGCGTTCCAATCGTTGCTCTCTTGGCCATCCGTTGCGAACGTACCAGCAGCCCCAGAATTCCAAATTTTCCAAAGTGGCCCGCGTGTGAACAGGAACTTGTAGAAGCCCACTAGTACGGCAGCATTCAACATGCAGAACGCGCTCGCGGGGGCAGCTATGCGGGTCAGGTTAGGAATAGCTCGCACGGTCCCTAGAGCGGCGAGCGCATAGAAACCAATCTGCGCAACTAGCGCACCCGCGTATAGCATCGATCGGCTTGCCAATAATGCGCTGCTGAGTAGAAGTATCACCAGGAGGACGGGTACGAGCAAACGCAGCAACTTATGGGAGATTAATTCGAATCGTAATCGGTTCTGCCGCGACAGCAACCATGGAGCAAGTTGTATCAGTTGGAAGTTGCCCGCTAGCGTTCGGACTTTGCGATGAAATTCGCCACGCAAACTCTTGGGCCAGATGTCATAAACTCGCGCACGCTCGTCGAGGACCGACCGATACCCTTGGCGAATCACATTAAGCGGCTGCAGCATGTCGTCTAGAATAGTTCCCGCGGGCAGCGCGCTCGCCAGTTTGCGGCGTATCGCATAAAACCCTCCGTACACTCCCAGCGGCGAATCGACTTTCGCTTCGCAATTGCGAATCCACTGCTCATATCGCCAGTAGAGACCTCCGACGGCTTGAGCGCCGGCATCGTGGCCAGCAGTGCGCAACACTAATTCTCCGGTGACACATCCCACTCGAGGATCGTCAAAGTTGCTGATTAGGAGCTGCAGAGCATTGCTTTCCATCAAGGGGCGAATGTCTAGGAATAGCAGAATTTCTCCTGTGGCGTTCTGCATTCCTATGTTTAGAGCCGCCGCTTTGCCAGAGTGCTGCGGACATCGTAAGCATTTGACGCGCGGGTCTTGTAATTCCTTGAGAATATCGTCGGTACCATCCGTCGAACCGTCCGATACGATCTCGATTTCGATTCGATTTCGTGGATAATCTAGCGACAACAGATGAGCGATTTTCTGCCGCAACAGTGCCGCACCGTTATGGACAGCCAAGATGATACTCACCGTGGGAAGTATCGATCCTTGCCGCTGCGGGTGTGGCTGCAAGCGACTGCGCAAGTAGATCCAGAGCGGATAGCCTGCATAGGTATAGAGCATGAGGCATGCAGCACACCAAAATGCGTACATATGAACATGCGTTGCACTCATATCGTCCTCTTGAGTTTGAAGGGCCTTACTGTTCAGAACAGCACTCGAAGCGCGTGGAGTGCGCTTGGCTCTGCTTTTTAGTGGATTGGTAGGAGGCTGAGCGGTGGCATCAGTGTCGCGCCTGCCGCAGCATACGTGTCAGTTCGAAACGTAACTTTCAATGTCGAAGGCGAACTAGACAGTAGATCAGAATGATGAGCAGCACCTCGGCAGTCAGCGTGGAGACTATCCAGCGACCGCGATCAGGCGTTTTGCGATCGCCATGTTGAAGCGCAATCGTTGCGGTCGCCAGTCCAAGAACCAGGTACATCGTTGTCGTGTAGCTGCGCGATAAGAACCACGCGGTCGCCATAAACGAAACCAGCGCCAGACGCATGGCCACAATCCACTGCTCTGGCACCCTCGGCGAGTCCACGGGTGCAATGCGTGTTTCGAATTCCGGAGCTTCAGCGCTAACCACGGCGGGCAGCACTTCGGACGCATATTCGTATTGCAGAGTGATGATTCCACTCGAACTTGCGGGCGTTAGAGCGAACGCACCAATGTCTCTGATAGCACTAGATTCAAAAAGAGTCAGCAGCCCGAGCAGTTTGGTTGGCTGTTTCTTCGTTTGGTGCCCAATGCTGCGATTCAGGCCGATCGTCGTTGTTACGAGCAATGCCATCCACAACGTGCTTCCCAGTAATCCGAGTTCAGCAAGGCAGAGGACGAACGAATTGTGCGCGGTGATCTGATACAAATCCGTGAAGTTGCTGAATCCGATTCCCAACAAGGGGGCGCTCTTGAACATTTCCAGTCCGTTGGCCCAAGCCTCTAGCCGGTCGGCGCCGTCAGCGGCTGAGATCCCACGGCCTCCAGTGAAGTCCAAAGCCAGCATGCCAAAGATGAATACGGCAGCGAGAGCCGTGGACACGGGTGTGCCTAGTTTTTTCCGGCATGCCAGAAGCGCGACAGCGGCCAGGGCAAGCAATCCTCCGCGGGAATGTGTCAGAAAAGTAGTCCATAACAGCAAGGCAGATGGCAAAAGCACGATGAGGGAGTTAGTGACCATGCGGCCCCGCCGCCATGCTATAAAGACGAGCGGAAGCGCAATCAAAAGAATTTGCGCAAGATCATTTGGGTCGTTCAGGAAGCCAGCCCCGCGTATTCGCGCCAATTGCCCAATGGTGTCGCCGTGCAGAGAATAGAGATTGGTTCTTAGAATGAACATCTCTCCTTGAAAGCCTGCATAATATCCGCAGAGTGCCTCCGCGGTAACAATGAGACAGGATGCGACTGCTGCTAGTGTTGCAATTTTTAATCTACGAATTGTCGTAACATTTACGATAATGAAGAAAAATACGGCAGCACTCGGCAGAAATATCCGCCAACTTTCGAGAACCCCGCCAAGCCATCCGTTAGCCAGCTCTGACAAGGAGATTGCACCGATAAACCCAAGCAGCAGAAAAGTCTGTACCGACGTTTTCCAAAACTTGTAAGTAGCCATGCTAGGTAGAGAAGCTAAGGCTGTAACCCCGGCGAGGTACATTAAAGCGTGATAGCTGGCCCATGCCTTTCCGAATTGCTCTGGCGAGATAATCGTAACTACGATGTAGACGATTGTGAGCGCGAATCCCATGATTACGTGGCTATTCCCGAGGGCATTCTCAGGCTCGTCAAGCGGCCCACCAGTCTTTCAAGACTGTGTCTGCGGGAAAACGAGAGTGATACTTGCAGGAAGTAGAGTGCCTGCATCACTTGGCGCCTCGGCTCAACAGGACAATCTTGATCGTCTTTAAGACGATTAGCAGATCCAACCCCACAGAGCTGTTCTTGATGTAATAGAGGTCGTAGCGTAGCTTTTCCTTGGCGTCTTCGACCGAACTGCCATACTTATAGAGAATCTGTGCCCAGCCGGTGATCCCTGGACGAACGGCGTGTCGCAAGTGGTAGTAAGGAATCTGCTCGTTCAACGCCGCGACAAACTCCGGCCGCTCTGGACGCGGACCAACCAAGCTCATGTCGCCCTTAAACACGTTTAGTAACTGGGGTATTTCGTCGATGCGCGTCCTGCGAAGGAATCTCCCCACCGGCGTGATTCGAGGATCGTTGTCCTCCGCCCAGATGGGCCCGCTGTCCGCTTCGGCGTCGGAGCGCATCGTGCGGAATTTATAGCAGCGAAAAATCTTATCGTCGCGTCCTACACGATTCTGCCAGTACAACACTCGACCTCGCGAACTTAGCTTGATGGCTAGAATGACGAGCGGAATCAGCGGCAGACTGAGCAGCAATCCGACAATCGAAATCATCACGGATGCAAACCGCTTGTAGATTAGAAAGAGCCGCGATGCATGAGAGCCTGGCGAGAATAGCAGCCAGCTCAATCGGATAGATTCAATTGGAACTTTTCCTGTCATGGACTCGTAGACGTCATTTCCATCTTGCACTTGCACGCCCCGATTTTTTAGCGAGAGCAACAAATCCACAGGCAATTGCCCACGGCGCTCCTCCATCGCCACAACGATCCGGTCGATCCCTCGAACAGGACGGCCGATCGCAAGACCCTCGCAGAAGGTGGTTTGCGAGAGAACAAGCGGCACCTTACCGGTCTCGTGACTGCCAGGATAGTTTTCGATCGCGGACAATGGGGCGCGCCCCGCAACGCACATCCCGAGCTCGGGCCTCATTTTGATTTCATGCAGGAGAGAATCGGCCAGCGTTCCTTCGCCCAAAATCATCACGCGTTCGGCTAGCCCCGCCGTGCTATTGATGACGGAGAATAGCTTCCGCCACGCGAGCAGCAACATTCCAACAAACAGAAAGCCAATGTTAAAAATTCCGCGGCCCAATTTTACCGGCGGGTAGAGGTAGTAGAGGAGACCCAGAGCGATGTACGCTACGCCCAGCACCTGAATGAGTCGAACAAGCGCTTCGCGCCGATTGCTTACAATCGCGGAGTCATAGAGGTCGAAATAATACATGCAAACCAGAAATGCGGCCGATACGAATAGAATCTTCACGAAGCCGTACTGGTATGTGAGCATGAAGCTCGCCCCCTCGGGTCCCAGCCGCGCTAGGGCAGATGCCGCGAGAGCTAACGAGATCAGACAGGCTTCTGATATTCCTAAAAGAAGCGTGCGTTTAGGGATGTAGGCATGCAAGAAACGGATCAAGGAAATCTCCAAGTAACTTGGGCGTGGAAGGAGACGAGTCTCCTGGGCCGTGCTAACCAGAGCGCTTTGTTATTGCCCTCCATTGCGCCGACGCCGAACAATAGCTCCCCCGATCAACAGCACAGCGCCGAATAGCAGCGCGGTGGCCGGCTCCGGAACGGGTGCTGGCCCCGGATCGATGGGAGTCGCTGGGGAATTGAAAGCCTGGAGTGGATCTTGTTTAGGGCAGCCCCAACTCAGCAAGACTGACAGTAGTGTCAGACCAAGAATCAAACGTCTCGGGCGGATCCTCGATTCGAGTTTTGCTGCGATCCGAGGGAAAAGCAGGGAAAAAAACCGGTTTGTGTTTCTCATGGGGATACCATCCTTCTATCTGAAATGACTTAAAATCGAGGCTGAACCTTGCTTCCCGCTCAACCTCGAGAAGTGGTTGAGCGCTGCATCATCGGAAGAAAAAAACTCTACGCACCGGATAATCAGCTGGGAATGTGAGTTCACAGGCGCATCCAGCCGGTCAATCTGGCAGGAATTCATCCACCTTTGGATAGACGCGGCGCGCGAAATCAACAGCGCGAGCTTGGGCGCTCGCTTCTCCATCAATTGCCGTGGTCCAGATGCGAATCATGGCGCCATCGCTGGCTCTGTGCTCTAACGCATCGGCAACCAGCCAAAACTTCGCTCGGTATTCGCTCGCGACGATCCGGCCATGGGACTGGTACCAATACAGAACCATGTCCCGCCGCGTTCCCTGTGCCACCAGGTATTCGTTCACAACAACAGGAACTCCGTCCGCGTAACCGATCTGGACATGGGCCGAATGCACTGGCTCCCATCCAGCGCCCGGAAGGCAATTTTTCGGAGAGTGAATCCTTTCACCAGAGCGTTGATCTTTGTAGTAACCGATGTAAAGCTCGACGGGAAGACTGCTTCCGACATACGCTCGATTGATATAATCATCTGCACCGATCGCCCGCACGACTTCCTTCTCGAACGGACGATCCTGGCCGCGTGCATGTCCGATGTCAGAAGGAAATTCACTCAACGGCCGCTCCGTCCCGGTGACATCTTTCGCTCTAAAACTATGAGTCGCGATGATTCCTCCCGCCAGAACCACTGCGGCGACTGAGACACGCAGAGCGGTCATTGAATCACTCGTTCGAGATTCTGATATCTCGGGAGTCGGCGAAGCACTTTATGGACAAGCAGAATTAAAAGAAAAGCGAGCACGAAGAAACACAAACCAAGTACCAAATGAACTACACCGGAATCAACGGCAGGCCCAAAGGAATAACTGAGCACGCCTGTCGCCACGAGGCGAAGCCCATTCATGGCGATCGCAATGGGAATGCTCGCGACCACTAAGCTGATGCGTCTCGACGTGCTCGCCTCTGCTAAATACCCGTAAGCGACAACCGCGGCCAGCAAAGATAGCAGAGACCGGATCCCGCTGCATGCTTCGGCCACATTGAGCGTGCAATTCGGTAGATAGAGTAGATTCCCCTCTCTCACGGTATGAATCCCGAGCGCGATCAGACCCGTCGCAGCCAAACGTGATGCCCACAACTGAAGGGGAAGCGTTAATTGGTAGTACAGAATAGCGGGCAATGGGATCATGAACAACAGATAGCCGATTGGAAACGCCACCGACCGAAGCGCCTCACGGCCGGCGAGAAACAGGACGATTCCCGAGATCAAAATCACGAACGACAATCGTGCTATAAACAGCTCAGCGCCGAGCATTCCGAGAATCCGCAGTCCAATGGCGAATAGTATGATCGCCAAACCGAAATTATCCGGGCGGAGCCGCAGCCCGTGCCACCGGCTGCGCTCGCTCCATAGAACAAAGCCCGCGAAGACCGGAACAAAAAATCCGTGCCCATAGTTCGGGTCGCTCCACCATTGTCTTACCAGCGAGCCGAGTACCGGCGCATACAGTATCAGCACCAAGGCCGATAACAACAGCGCAGCGAACCAGGTGACGGCCTGCGACCCTCCCCCTGACAAATTGTTCGCCCAAGTTGTGTCGCCAAGTCTAGGCGACCCTCTCTCCAGACTCTTGGTGGACGGCACATTCTCATCGCCGAATGGTGACAAGAGGCCTCTCATGCTTATCCACTTGAGGTGATTCAAATGTGAAACTATTGAGTAATTGATCCTTCTCGATTTCATCCGATGGACCAAAGCCATTCTGAATGAGATTTGTTTCCAGTGATTGCTGAAGCGGGTATATGCGGTTTATTTAGCTGTTTGCAACGCCTCCGCGGACGTGAGTGGCGGAGAAGCCAAATTTCTAGGCCAAAAAAAAACAATCTATCGATGGCCTCTGAGCTACCGCAGTTTTTTCGAGCCGTTTTCTTCGTACTTTCGAGCACCATAATATTGCCCGTCATAATCGATCTGATCGAAGTCTGAGGCATCATTAACGACCACGCCGATCAATTTCGGGCGGTCGAGAGATTGCAGACCCTTCTTCAGCGCCTTGAGCGGCGCGACGCCTTCCCGGGCAACCAGCAGCGTGCCGTCTACCAATCGCGACCAAAGGTTGGCATCAATTACCGGCAACATGGGCGTGGAATCTACCACGATCCAATCGAACTGATCCTTCAGTTGTGCGAAGGCTTCCGTGAGTTGTCCCGAACGCAGGATATCCGAGGGCCGGTCGCAGGCCTTCCCTGCTGGAAGAAACCACAAGCCCGTACCAGTGAATCGAAACATGTATTGCGTAAGCTCTCGATTTCGGGCCGTCCACCAGTCGCTTAACCCTTGCAAATCTTTCAGTCCGAACATGGATGCCAACGTCGGCCGGTGCAAGTCTCCTTCGATCAGAAGCGTCTTGGTTCCGGAATACTTGGCCAGTGTCGTCGCCAGGTTCGCGGCAACAAATGACTTGCCCTCGTTGATCACGCTACTGGTTACTTGCAAAGATTTCAGTTCGTGCTGCCCGCGTATGTCGTCTAGCCGGACGGCCAGGGCGCGAAATTTCTCTGCGCCCAGGCTGTTGGGGTCGTTCCATGCGACTAAACGCGAGGCTGGCGGCGGTTGCACCATCACCGACCGAGTCTGCTCGCTCTTGACCGCGGTGTTAATCTCAACCGCCCCCCTGGAATCGGCATCCTCCGGCATTGCCTTGCCCGGCGCTTCACCTGTTGCCGCGGGCTCTGGTAAGACCAGTTCAATAGGAACCATGTGTCGCGGCGCTGCGTCTTGCTGGCTCTGTCGAACTGTTGCTCTGCTGAATCCTTCAAATAACTGGCTCATTGGTTTCCATTCCTGACTCTGAGTTGCCCTTCCCCAGGAAAAGCCCGGATTCGTGCCGCACAATCCATCTCGTGCGTTTACAAGGAAAGGGTTCGCATCAACGCCGTAACTCCTCTTCAACACTGCCGCTCAACCGTTGTAATAGGTGTAGAGATTCCCCGTGAAAATCAATAAAGCCACTATCACCGCCGCTCCATACTCCAGGTAGCGCACTACAACGCGGAAATGGTCTTCTTCGGGCGTGCTCAAACGGGGGATGCCGACCAGCATACGAGCAGGAAGAATCCCTTCCAAATCCTTCTCCTGCCGGAAACGCACGTCGGTTAATTCAAGAAGAGTGGCGATACCCAAACCGAGTCCGGTCCCCAGCGCCAAGCCGACGATGCTGATCAGGAAACGATTTGGGGCCGAGGGCTTATCAGGCAACTTTGGCGGATCGACGATGTGGAACTGCTGGCCCTGCTGCTCCTGTCCGAGGCTCGTCGCGAGCTGTGACTGCGTTTGTTTCTGGAGTAGCGAGTTGTAATTAAACTTGGCTTCATCATAGCCACGAGAGACGACGCTGAGCGCTTGCTCTGTTTCCGGAGTCTGATTGAGCCGGGCTTGGTACATAGCCGTCTGTGACTCGAGGTCCTTCACGTGTTGTTGCTCGTTCTGAATCTCTACCTGATTGGCCTTAAGCTGGCTCTGAAGCTGCATGACTGCTGTGGGCGTACCGCTCTGCATCCCTTCGGCCGCGGAAAAGTCAATGGCTTTTCTTGGCTTGCTGCTCTGCTGGTGGGAAGCGATTTGTGCCTCGTTCTTCTTTTGCAGTGCCTCGGCTTTCGCGATCTGATCTTTAAGCGCCTCGATGTCTGGATGGCCGTCCGTATACCGAGTCCGTAAGTTCTGGAGTTGCAGGCGCAAATCCTGCAGCTCTTTGTCTATCGCTTGCGCTGAGATTACATTTGAGTCTTCACCCATGCTCGCCTGTGCCGATTGATACTGCTGTAGCAGTGATTCCAGATAGATTTTCTGTTGCTTCGAAGTGTCCAGCGCGTGCAGAGTGCTCGCCAACTCCGCTTGCAAGCCTGCCAGGATTTGGACGTTGCTTTGCAACTGCCCCGGCAAGGTTCCAACATGCTGCGCTTTGAACGCCGATACTGCTGCTTCCTGTACTTCCATTTTGGCCTGCGCATCCGCCAGTTCACTGTCTAGAAATGCTGTCGTGTTCTCAGAAAGCTGGCGCTGCGCCCTGACATTTTCCTTGATAAATAGAGAGGTAAGATCATTATCTACCTGCCGTGCAAGCTCCGGCGTATCCGCGGAGTAAAGGATCTTAAACGTGAAGAACTCTCCCCGGTATCCGGGCGTCCCCACAAGCTCTATCTTGATGTCGTCCCGCATTTGTTCGACGGGATCCTTGGGTTTGAAAAAACCGCTAAACCGGGGCGGCGTTGAATAAAGCTTAAATCGGTCTATGATCGCCTGCAGGCTTGCGTGGCCCAAAACCTGCTGCGTTGTGCTCTGTAGGAGATTTTGCAGATTCACATTAACGTTCTCCATCACGTACTGGTCCGAGACTTTCTCCTGTTCCGCAGAAATCAGGGCACCGGACGTATAGGTGGTCGGCAAGAACCAGCTCACTCCCCATATCGCCAGCCAGACCAAAAACATGGGGAGCAATATCCACCAGCGCCGCCGAACTGCGATGGCGATATACTCTTCCCAGCCGCGGGGCTCCCGCTCCTCCGGTTTACCAGTCATCGTTAGCCTCTCTGTGAACATGTGGTCTTTTCCAATGGGACAAGAACTCTGCCGTTTCACAGGCTCAAGCTTTTCGTTCAACAGTCCGGGATCGCGGCCTGCCAATACGTGGCGCGAGAACCACCCCGGCTCAATGGTTCGCGTTTGCTCGTTATGTCTGTCGCTCGGGCTATGGCAGTGAGATCGGTCGCAGCCCAAAATTAAAACCGACAGAAAACTCATGGGCAACGCCGCTGGTCCCACAATTTGGGCTGCCGCAGACCGCGGAATTGATGGCCTGCAATTGCGCTTCGTAGCTCACAAAAAGTGCAGTTCCAGGTCGAAATTGATGATCGGCTCGAACCACGGCATACCAGGAGTTGTAATCCATCTTTGCCAGGCCGGCGCTGGGCGGTACAAACCCCCCATTGCTTGCGTAGCCCAGCGACACGGAACCTTGCCACTTGGCACTCAGTTTCCGCTGCATTGTCGCCTGTACCTGCCCAGTCTGCGCTCCGGTCAGCACCCCGCTCCCTCCGGTCACGAGGTGATCATAGCTAATCAGCAAACTTGTCCGATCCATTCGATAATCCAATGAGCTATCCAATGCCCAGGAAAACTGATTTGCGTAGCCCGTGAGTGGCCCACGGAGCATGATCACGCTCGGACCTGCGGCCACATGCCAACTCAGTCTTCCCGTCACATTCCGCCCGTAGCCAAGCTCCACCACGTGATTCTCGATTCCCTGGGTAAGATATGGAAACCGGAAGTCATCGAACCGGTAAATTACCGCGATCGTGCTCAGTGGACTAACCGAGTAGTTGTAACCTGTTTGAAAGAGCGTTTCAGCGCTGTTGATATAACGCGCACCCAGAAAATCCAGCGTCCCGTAAGAGCCGGCTGCGGTCCAGGAAGAACGTGGGCTGACCTTGTATTCTATTTGCGTGACTGCCGTGTTACTCAATCGCGGAACCATAATCGTTGGAATTGTCTGATTGGGGCCCAGAATCGAACTCAGAAAGCCGCCGGGACCGAACGGGGAGTCGGGACTGAGAAGATCCAGGGCTCCGATGCCTCCAAATCCGAATGGCGATTCCGACAGAAAGCTGACGTCATCGCCCACCAGCAGCGACCAGCGTTGCCATTTCAAGCCGTAAGTGAATTCCAGTTCTTGGACAGCCGAGTTCAGATAGGTCGAGAACATTCCCCCGCCCGTATAGTGCAGAAGTAGATCGGAGCGCTCTGACGCTCGGTTCAAATCCAGCGTACCCAACAGATAATTGAAATCTATCGGCTGAGAAAAACCTGAGGCGGAAGAACCAGTCGCCATCTGCGACAATGCGGTGAAACTCGGTACTAAAAAGTTGCCAGCGCCCAAATTCGGCCCCGTAGACTGTCCCTGCACACCGCTCAAAGGCCGGTCGTCAGGTCCCGTTTGAACTTCTCCGCCCGTTCCCAACGCCAACGGGCTGGTGCTCCCGGCCGGCAACGGCGGTGTATAAGGTGCGACTGGTTGTTCGCCCGTCTCGGGATTGGCCGGATTGGTTCCTTGAGCCTGGACAAGGGGCGCACAGGAAAGCACCGCGAGGAGCGCCCAACCCTGAATGCGAATCAATTTCGACATGTTCTTTCCTACGGCACCACAATCGTGTCGCCAGGTTTCAACCGGATATTTTCTTCCATCTTCCGCCCGTGGATTACTTCCTTGTAATTCATTGGGAAGATTCTGTCCTGGCCGTTTTCACTGCGCATGACGTAGATCTTCGTCAACTTGGCGTATGGAGTGAACCCTCCGGCGACCGAAAGAGCCTGCATTGCCGTCATCTCCGGGACTAGCGGATAAGCGCCCCCGCGGTTGACTTGACCGAGAATGTATATCCGCAGGCTGCTCGTCTGGGTCACGATCACGGTCACCAGTGGATGCACGATCGTGGCCCGTAACCTTTCCACGATTTCGGAACTAAGCTGCGTGGGGGTCAAACCCGCGGCCTGTACGTCGTTCAGCAAAGGCAGAGAAATCTTGCCATCTCTGCGCACCGGCACGGTGCGAGAGATCTCTGGTTCTTTCCACACGTCGACGGTGAGCACGTCGTCGGGAGCAATCGAGTAATTGGGATCATCCGTGGCGGCCTTGGGTGGCTGCGAGCCAATATTTCCCGCGGCCAGGACCCCTGCGTTCTCACTCTTAATATCCTTTCGTGCCTGCCCCTGACTTGGCTCACAAATCGAAAACGACATCAGCCATATCAGGACGATTGCGCCCAACCACTTTCTCATAGCACCCTCTCTTGCAAGCTTCGCTTCCGCTTGGAGTCTTGCATCCCCATCAGCTTCTTTGAATTTGGCATTCCCACTTCCCCGATTTGCGCCATTAGTCCATGGACTCGCTATGGTAAGGCAGTGGCTTGATCGCGTGTGTACCGCGACCTGGCTTGAGTCCCGTTGCTGCAATCTCTCAGCCGCGGGCCGTTCACTGCCTCAACCTGGAATGCTGCAACTTCAATCGCCGCCGCTGTCCCCAGTATCTCCACCGATAGCACCAGTCGAGAAATGTTCTTCTTCCGGACCAGAATCCCTTCGATTCCCGTCAGCGGACCGTTTTTGACTCTCACCCAGTTTCCGCATTTAAGGTAAGGATGCGCTTCCACGCGCGCGCCGCTTTCGACCACTCGTCGAATCCCTTCGATTTCGATTTCTGGAATCGCTGCCGGCTGGCCTGCACTGGATACAAGCCCATATATTCCCGGCGTTGTGAGAATCTGAAGACGGCGCTCGATGCCGCCTTTTAAGAACACGTAGCATGGAAAAAGGGGTAAAGTAAGTGACTTACTCCGGTCCTTCCAGTTGTGAGTAGTTGCGTAAAGCGGAAGAAATGTGTTAAACCCCTTATTAGTTAAGATCTGATCCACCATTTTCTCATGCTGATGGCGAGTGTAGAGCGCATACCAGGACGAATCAGAAACATAATTCTCGGTCGCAGCCAATGACTCAGAAAGCATAGAGCTCCGCCCTGTGACTTACAGCTTGTAATCCTGTAAGCCTCTAATTACATGCAGCTTGCGGCCGGTTTCGCCTTCAAAACCACTACTCTTCCAAAACCCGTCCGCGATTTTATTGGCACATCCGCGTTGCAAAATTCCTAAGGAGATCGCTCCTCAATTTTATTCCCGACGATCTCTTCAATATTGAACCGCAAACCCGCCCGTCAGCATTCCTCGCTCAGCAGGGCATCGCTCCGCTCGCAGCACCTCACCCTCAACCTCAACCGGAAGTCGCCCGATCTCATCGGGGATTCCTTCAAGATCTATCTTGAGCACGATGCTCGCACCTACGGGCGGGCAGGTTGACGCAAAAACAAACGCGCCATGCTCGCTCACGTCCCGGCTACGGCCTTCTCCCTGTCGCGCCTCCCCGTTCCCATTCGTCCACCAGAACGTGACTGCTGTTTGCAGCAGGAACCGGAGCGTCTTTCTCGCTGGCCGCACAAGAGTCAACAAAGCACCCCCATCCAATCTCTCTAGTTGCACACTAGCGATTCCATTGCGAACCAACAAGAGAACAAAAGTCATCGAAATATTGCCTGAAGCGTCTTGAGACACCAGCCGGCATTTTAGGTATAAAAGTACCTTGTCCTCTTTTGTACACTGCAGAACTCGGAGTGACCAACGCGCTTTGCTCGCCGGATCTGCATGAGTCCATCGACGAATCGTCGAACCGTGCAGGCCCGCGGGGATTCTTGCTCGGCTTTTTTGAAAGCATGGGCATCTGAGGGAACGAATAGAAATGCCCGGCTCGACAATTCCGCCCCTGTCGCAACACACAAGCCTTGGCAACGTTTCGTTTTGGTGATCGCTCAGAATTGGTGCGGAATAATAAACGAGGTTCGCTTCGCAGAATGGCTCGATCAAGCTCGCCTTGAGGCAACAGCTAGGTTCGATCCCGTGTCCGGATCATCCATTTCAGCCGTTGCATTCTGTTGCCCTTGCCCCTCTCGCCGGTCGATCGCGTAAAGAGCCAACTCAAGCCGATTCGAAGTTCCTACCTTGTTGAAAATCCTAAACAAATAGTTCCTAACCGTGTGCTCGCTGAGCTTCAGCTCTTGCGAAATATCACGATTGGTCATCCCTTCGGCTACCAGGTGGACGACCCCTTCTTCTCTCTTCGTAAGCAGTCCCGCCGTTCTCTGCGAAATTGTCTTCGCTAACGGAGCCGGACCGAGCGCTTCGAGGACGAAGTGCAATTCCTTGCTGCTCGCCCACACTTGCCCTTTATTTACCGCGTGGATGCATTTGCACAGCAACTCCGACGATTGATCTCGAGAGAAAATGCCACTGGCTCCAGCTCGAAATGCTTCGACCACCATTGCAGGTTTGTCCGAATCAAGTATCATGATGACGCTGAGGTTGGAATGTGCAGCCAGCATCCCTCGTGTTACACGGAAACCTGCCGAGTCGTCCTCTTCTAGACGAGCACCGATGACGGCGACGTCAGCTTCGTTCTTTTCCAGCCCTTCACGAATTCCGATCGGGTCAGTCGCATACCCAACAACCCTGGTCCGGTAACGGCCCCGTCGTACTGCTGCTGCTATTAGCTGACAGCTTAGTTGACTGCCATCAGCGATAAATACCTTCACCGCACTTCCATGTCCTGCGGATTTTGGCAACTTTTTACTCCTGAAAGTTAAATCCCCGGTTGCGATATGCCACCCCGTTCCCGCTTGTTGAAAGACCCACATTCATTCTTTCGTTGCAAGTGGGTCACAATCCCGAAAGCGCAGAGATCCGCCCGCCTCATAGACCATACCGCCTTGTCTTCCAGATCATGTCGCTCCTGCTCATTTTCCAGTACCGTAATTCTGGGTACTATCGGGAACGCCCGCTGTACCGTTTTGAACATTCCTACTCCCTGTCCTTTTTTATACATTATTAGGTGACTCCTTCACGGGAGAACGGAGATGATCGGAGAACGCTCACATCGAGAGCGAGATGGAATTAATCAAATTCTCGTGAAGCCGGGTGACAATATGGTTGGAATGCTCTCACGGCCTGACTTTGTCAAATATCTTCCAACCTTGTGGCAGGTAGTAGCTGAGAAATGAGCAGTGATACGTGTAAGCACGCGTCACTAACCGATCATGGCAGGCAGCCCAATACTGGACAGTTTTGCCATTTGCGCGGTGCGATAGTCCGGGGTAGGACTTTGCCTGCCGGCCTATGCATGTGCGTATGCTCTGGCGGGTGGTCAACTTCCCGTCCGAATTGCGACGCAGTTTATTGTTTAGGAGAAGCTTTATGAAGAGAGTTTTGGCAAATGTTTTGAGCACCCGCCTGCGGCCTCTCTGCTCGCGCGACAACCACGTAATGAAGTATGAATCTGGCGACTCCGGTGCAAATATCGGGTACCAAGCGTCGTATCACTGCACTTCCGGAGGATGCAGCGTTCGGTATGACTCAGCCGACGGATATTACATGCTGATGGCGATGCCTGGCCAAACGTATGTCGTCGACGAGCCGGGCGTAAACACAGAGAGATGTCCTAGACATAATCACTGGCTCTATCGCCGAGAGAATATCGATGCTGAACCGGGTGTGCACTGGAACTGTGGCATCGAAGGCTGCGACTATGTTTTCCTGACCAAGACAAAAGGCGATTGGCTCAAGGGTTAGAGATGATTTTGTCCGGCTCGAGGGAAACCTTCGAGCATCGTCCGCTCCCCCTCCCCTGACACAACGAATCGTCAGAGCAGGTCCGAGAGATCGCACGGATTCGAACGCTCATTTGGCCTTGCTGGCGCTCGATGCTTCATTTGGTGGAATTCAAATTGGAAGTCTGGGTTAATTTTGTTCAAGACATATTCGTGGTCGCATGCTAAAGGGAACCGCATGGTTCCTCCGGGCTTACTGTCCGAAACTGAACAGTTTGCTTTTTGGCACGCTGTCATATTTCAAGTTGGGACCTAGCTCGTTGGAAGGGGAAAGGTGCCGAGTACCCTGGAAGATTATGAAATCACCGAACAAGATTCAGTTGTCGTAGTGCTCCTCCAGAAGAGATGAGCCTGCTGGCGGTAGATGAGAGCGAAGAGGGAGAGCGCCTGAGTGAAACACTTCTATATCCGCTGCAATTCGAACCCATCTTTCAATACCGTCTCTGGGGAGGCCGGGGTTGGCGGACTTGCTCGCCGTTCCGCTGCCGGCAGCTGGGCCGTTCGGGGAAGCATGGGTGCTCAGCGATCGCGATGACCATTCGAGTCTCGTCGCCGGTGGGCCTCTCAAGGGGCAAACAATTGCTCAATTGCTCGAACACTCTCGGGAAGGAATGCTGGGAAGGCTGGCCAAGCGCTTCCGCCGATTTCCGCTGTTGCTGAAGTTTCTCGATGTACAGGAAATGCTTTCCGTCCAGGTGCACCCCTCTGATGCACAAACCAACCTCTTACCAGCTGGCGAGACTGGGAAGACAGAGGCATGGGTCGTGCTCGAAGCAAGCGCTAGAAGCCGTATCTATGCGGGCCTAAAGCCCGGTACAAGTGCGGACGATCTGCGGCAGGCGCTCAAGAACAAAACGATCGCGGATGACCTCGTATTCTTCACGCCGAAGCCGGGTGACGGCATTTTTCTTCCGGCCGGGACGGTTCACTCTCTCGGCGACGGCGTCATGGTGTTCGAGGTTCAAGAGAACAGCGACGTAACCTTTCGTTTGTACGACTGGGATCATATCGACGCGAAGACGAGCCGCCCGCGGCCACTCCAAGTCGATCACGCCCTGGCCAGCATTAATTTCGCGGACGGTGCGGCCGGCTTAGTGGTGCCCGCGGTGGAGGCAAGTACCTCGGTAGAACGCGAGAGACTCTTTCATTGTGAACATTTCTGGTTGTGGCGCTTGCGCGGGCACGCACCTTTTTTCGTAGGCGCCGCTGGTGTTCCACGCGTGCTCGTATGCATCGAGGGCTCCGGGCAGGTCGTGTACGGCGCCGCAACGTATGACGTCGGAAAAGGCGGTGTATTGCTGTTGCCGGCGGTGATCGGAGCTTGTGCTTTTCGGCCGAGTGGTGAGGTGGATTTGCTGGAGATTGAAATACCGGAATAGCTTGCAGCCGGGTAGTAGCGGCATGGTTGGCATGACGGGAAACGCTCCTCCAGAGCGAAGGTATCCAAAGGTGGAAGGCTCGTGAAAAAGCTAATTGTATTTGATCTGGATGGCACACTTGCCGAAAGTAAATCAGCGCTTGATGCCGAAATGGCAACGCTGCTCCATGACCTCCTCGGCATCATGAAAGTGGCCATAATTTCCGGAGGCGACTGGCCGCAGTTTGAAAAACAACTGCTCTCCAATCTTCCCGATGACGAACACCTCGCGAATCTGTCACTCCTTCCCACATGTGGAACAAAATTCTTCGAATATAAGAGCGATTGGAAAAAACTCTATTCAGAGGATTTCACCGCGGATGAAAAAGAGAAAATCATCTGTTCTCTGAAGAAGGCGGTAGCCGAAGCAGGCTTCAAGGTCGAAAAGGTCTGGGGAGAAACAATTGAAGATCGGGGCAGCCAGATAACATTTTCGGCGTTAGGTCAGCAAGCCCCCTTAATGGAAAAAGACAAATGGGATCCTGATTACACCAAGCGCAAAAAAATCAAAGCGATGCTCGACCCTTTGCTTCCGGGTTTTTCTGTCCGAATGGGCGGCTCTACATCCATCGACGTCACGAAACCCGGTATTGACAAAGCTTACGGAATCAGAAAGCTGCGCGACCTTTTGGGTATTTCCTTGAAAGAAATGATTTTCATCGGGGATGCCTTGTTCCCAGGAGGGAACGACTATCCGGCTGAAGAAGCTGGGGTTGTCTCCATCCCAGTTCGTGGTCCCAATGAGACGAAGCCGGTGACCAAAGTAATCATCGCTTGCCTGGAAAGCAATTCATGAGCGCGACCTCGCGAGTAAATCTGGTGAGTGGATTCAAACTTCAACGGCTGGGTATGTTGATGGAGCCCGAGCCAGGTAATCCTCAGGAGATCGAAGGCGTTCTGAATCCGGCTGCCGTTCGCGGCCCCGATGGCGCTCTTTACCTCTTTCCGCGGATGGTCGCGCCAGGAAATTACTCCCGCATCGGCATTGCGCGTGTGCGATTCAATGAAGCCGGCGATCCCACAGGCGTCGAACGGCTCGGCATCGCACTAGAGCCGGAAGCCGATTATGAACGGCGGCCTGATGGCGGCGGGGGCTGCGAAGATCCTCGTATCACGTTCGTAGAACCGCTCCAGCGCTACATCATGACTTACGCCGCATTTTCTTCCCAAGGACCACGGATTGCCTTGGCCTTGTCGGCAGACCTCTTCCACTGGGAGCGTTTGGGGCTTGCCACTTTCGCTCCATACCAGGGCATCGCATTTAGCGACGTGGATGACAAAGACGCCAGTCTCTTCCCCGTCGTCATTCCAAATCCATCTGGACAACTTGAAATGGCTATTCTTCACCGGCCTCTTTTCCCCGGAACTCGTCCAGAAGAAACCGCGAGCCACTCTGCGTCGCGCGAAATAGATCTCGATCGGGAAAGCATCTGGATTTCCTATTGCCGGATGGTTATCGAAAGTCGCGGACCAAATCGCCTGGGTCAGTTTACGTCTCATCACCGTCTCGCGACTCCGGTGTCGCCATGGGAGCGGCTCAAAATTGGTGGCGGCACTCCCCCCGTCCTAACGCGACATGGGTGGTTGATCATTTACCACGGCGTGAGCGAACTGTCGGTCCCGAGCAACGAACAGCATCCGTTATGTTACTCAGCAGGTGTGATGGTGCTCTCGAAAGAGCATCCGCAGTTAATTTGCTATCGTTCGCAGGAACCCGTTCTGACGCCTGAGCTGCCGCAAGAACGCCTCGGGATCGTCAACAACGTTGTGTTCCCCACGGGCATCGACCGGCGCGACGATCTTGGCACCCCGGATCGCTTCGACGTCTACTACGGTATGGCCGACAAACGGATTGGAGTCGCTCGCCTCGACTTACCAGATTTTTTGCCGCCAGAAGGAGTCGCTGACTCGCCGGGATCAAAAGTGTAAGCCACTCGATTCTAGGAATGCGGGCAAATCGGCATATTCAATCGTTCTTATTACGAGGAAGTACTGGTCGTTCGTGCGCATCCAGAGATTCTCAGCATCCAGGGCCTCTCGGAAGAGTAGTGGGACGAGAAGACTATATAGAGGGAGCGGTATAATTCCATCGTGGACTTGGAAGATAATCTTGATCGCAACGGCACGCACGTCGCTAGAATATTCCTCCACCTATCGAAGAACGCACAACGAAAACGCTTCCTCGAGCGTCTTGATGAGTCGTACAAGCATTGGAAATTCAGCCTCGTGGGCATTCGCAAAAGAAAGTTCTGGCAGCATTGCACGAAGGCCTATGGCTGCGGAGCGCTTTCCGTGGCCATCCTCAGCGCCGCTCACCTGGAACGCTTCAGTCTGCGCGCCGAGTACGGCTTGGCCGACGCACTGTGCCAGCGCATCGTTACCAGTTCAGCGGCAATAAGCGATAGTCCTCGGCCAAGAAAGTAGGTACATGATGGCAACTCCCCGTTCAGATGCTCTGGTGCTCTTCGGTGTGACGGGCGATCTTGCCCACAAGATGACCTTCCCGGCGCTTTACGCGATGGCGAAACGAGGGGTCCTCAAAGTTCCGGTTATCGGCGTCGCTTTCCCCAAGTGGAGTCTGGAACGTCTCCGTAAACGCGTCGCGGACAGCATCAAGCGATCTGGTGGGATCGATAACAAGCGCGCCTTCCGTCACCTTCTGTCCTTGTTCAGCTATGTGAGTGGGGATTACAAAGATCCTGCCACCTTCACGGCGCTAAAGAAGGCGCTGGGCAGCGTTCGCCGGCCTGCGTATTATCTGGCCATTCCGCCATCACTCTTCGAGACGGTGATCAAAAGTTTGGGCGCCGCGAACTTGGCCGATCATGCGCGCGTCATTGTCGAAAAACCGTTTGGACGAGACCTGGCCTCCGCACGTGAACTTAACCGCGCCGCTCGGGCCGTGTTTTCGGAAGATTCGATCTTCCGCATCGACCACTTCCTCGGCAAGGAAGCGATCATGAATATCCTCTATTTCCGCTTCGCCAATTCGTTCCTCGAACCAATCTGGAATCGCAACTACGTGGCCAGCGTTCAGATAACCATGTCCGAGGATTTCGGCGTGAAAGGTCGCGGGGCGTTTTACGAAACCGCCGGGTGTTTGCGCGACGTGATCGAAAACCACCTCTTCCAGATCGTAGCACTGCTCGCCATGGAGCCGCCGTCCGGCAGGGACTTTGGAGCCGTGCACGACGAGAAAGCTAAAGTCTTTCAAGCCATGCGTCCTCTGAAATCCGACGATTTGGTGCGTGGTCAGTACGCGGGTTACCGGAAGGAGCCGCACGTGGCGAAGAACTCCGATGTCGAAACTTTTTGCGCCCTGAGGCTTTTCATCGACTCGTGGCGCTGGGAAGGAGTGCCGTGGTATATACGCTCAGGCAAATACCTGCCCGAAACTGCGACTGAGGTCCTCGTCGAACTCAAATCGCCTCCACAGAGACTCTTCGCTGACTCAGCCCCGAAGGTGGGCAGCGCCAACCATTTGCGTTTCCGGCTTTCACCCAACTCGGCCGTCGCCCTCGCCGCCCGCGTCAAGCTCCCGGGCAA
>Ga0187805_10000059_pt1 | contig 31512 bp, 28 predicted proteins | sample NC_wetland_sal_i_6_FD_132965 | JGI IMG/M metagenome (GOLD analysis project Ga0187805, IMG submission 132965) | Wetland sediment microbial communities from Neuse River Estuary, North Carolina, USA - Control_5 | ecosystem: Environmental > Aquatic > Freshwater > Wetlands > Sediment | place: USA...
ATGATGGGCCTGCTGGCTCGCGCCGGAGCCGAACTCACGCGCCGTGCCGAAGACGCCGACGTCATCGTCGTCAATACCTGCTCGTTCATCGATAGCGCCCAGCAGGAGTCGGTCAATACCATCCTGGAAATGGCCGGGCACAAAACCGCTGGCATAGCGAAAAAACTCGTGGTCGCCGGATGCCTGGTCGAGCGCTTCCGCGAGCAGATCCGCAAAGATATTCCTGAGGTCGATGCCGTCGTAGGCACGGGCGAGTTGGAAAAAATTCTCGCCGCCACCGGAATTGCACCTGCTCCCGCTCCCTCGAATTCCCCCTTCGTCGTCCTGCCTTCGCGTCCAGAAGGCGACGCCCGCGCAGCGCAGGGCCGCTTCTCGCGCGAAAACTGGGACGGCGCTATCGCCGACCTTCCCAACTATCTGTACGACGAAGACACGCCGCGCATCCTCGCCACGCCCAGCCACATGGCGTACATCAAAATCGCCGAGGGCTGCGACCATCCCTGCACCTTCTGCATCATTCCGCAGCTTCGCGGCCAATTCCGCTCCCGCCGCTTCGAGTCGGTCATCGCTGAAGCCGAACGCCTGGCCCAATCCGGCGTCCGCGAGATCACTCTCATCGGCCAGGACACAACCTGCTACGGCGAGGATTTCGGCCTCAAGGATGGATTGGCGCTTTTGCTGGAAGAACTCGCCGCTATCGAAGACCTACGCTGGGTGCGTTTCCTGTACGCCTATCCCAACAAAATCACGGGGAAGCTGCTAGACACCATCGCGGCTCACGAAAAAATCTGCTCCTACATGGACGTGCCCCTGCAGCACGCCTCCGCCAAGGTGCTGAAGCGTATGAAGCGCGGCGGCGGCGCCGACGTCTTTCTGCGCTCGATTGAGAAAATGCGTCGTACCATACCGGACCTGACGTTGCGGACTTCCTTCATCGTCGGCTTCCCTGGCGAGACGGAAAAAGAATTCGAAGAACTCTGCGGCTTCGTGCGTGAGGCACAATTCGATTGGATGGGCGCCTTCTCTTATTCCGATCAGGAAGGCGCTCGGGCTTATTCTCTTGAAAAGAAGCTATCCCCGCGCGAGATCGAGCGCCGCCGCAAGCATCTGATGTCGATCCAGCGCCAGATCAGCAAGAAGAAAAAGAAAGCCCTGGTCGGCCGTGATTTCGATTTCCTGCTCGAAGGAGAATCGGAAGAAACCGAGTTGCTGCTCGAAGGCCGCACTCCCATGCACGCGCCCGAAATCGACGGCAAAGTTTTTATCAACGATTTTCCCGAAGAACTCACGGCACAACCGGGCCAGTTCTACCGCTGCCAGATCACCGAGGCCCACGACTACGACCTGGTCGCAAAGATTGTGTAGACCGCGATCGCTTCGTCCGCAGCTACAATACGAACCGCATGCCGCGCAAGGCCGTCAAACTCCGTTGCCCGATCTGCAAGAAACCGGTGAAGACTACCGACTCGGAGTTCCCTTTTTGCAGCGACCGCTGCCGCCTCATCGATCTGGGCAAATGGGCCAGCGGCCAGTACGTGATCTCCTCCCCGGTAACCGACGCGGAAGAATCGATTCAAGAAGGCACCCCGGAAGATCAGGACAAAGACTAATAGTGGATACAGCTGAAAAAAGTGCTCCGACGGTGCGTGGTCCCCTCTGGGCGACGCTAGTGGCCACTTTCTTCGGCGCCGGTCGCCTCAACCCCGGCCCCGGCACATGGGGCTCGGCCGCAACGATGCTGCTGTGGTATGCGCTCGCCCACGCTCTGCCCCCCGCCGCCCGCACGCTAACGGCCATCGCCCTGGTACTCGTCGTCATCCTCATCGGCCTCCCCGCCGCCACTCAGGTGGCACGCGCCTCCGCCACCAAGGATCCTCAATTCGTCGTGATCGATGAAGTTGCCGGACAACTCATCGCCCTCATCGCGGTCCCGCTCGCGTGGAAAACTTTTCTCGCTGGTTTTATACTTTTTAGAGCGTTCGATATCGTCAAGCCACCTCCCGTTCGACAACTGGAGAAACTTCCAGAAGGCGCCGGAATCGTGCTCGACGACGTCGCCGCGGGAATCTATGCTCTCGTAGTCATGCAACTTCTGCTCCATGCGGGCTTTCTAAAATAATGCCGGGTTGCAAGTGCGGGGTTCGGACCATTCTTGGCACTCGCTCCACGGTACTCGGTATTTCTTCATGGGATTTTCCGATCGCATTCTCGGCAAGAAAAACGTGAACGGCGCCCCTCGCATCGAAGCGATTGCTCCCTCTCTAGCCCTCGCCGGTGGCGAAGTCCGCATCACGGGCTCTGGCCTCCGTCCGCAGGAACTGTTGCGTCCGAAAGTAAAATTCGGCGACTGCGAGGCTCCGGTCGTGGTCAGTTCCGACTCCTTCCTGGTCACTCGCGTTCCTGAGGGCGCAACTTCGGGGCCCGTCGTCATTGCGACGGATGGGCATGTCAGCAATCCGCAGCCCGTAAAAGTTGCCGTCACCGTCGCCGAGAATCTTCATCCCGTCACCAGTCCCGCGCTTGACGCCGAAGGCAACATCTACGTCACCTTTTCCGGATCCCGCGGCCAGAAGGTTCCCGTCGCCATCTTCAAGATTGATACGAACTATGGCGTGAAGCCTTTCGTCTCCGAGATGATGAACGCCACCGCCCTCGCCTTCGACCGGCAAGGGCAGATGTATGTTTCCTCGCGTTACGACGGAGCTGTCTATCGGGTCACTCCCAACGGATCGGTGACCACCTTTGCCGAGGGCCTGGGAATCGCTACCGGGATCGCCTTTGATCGCGAGCAGAGTCTTTATGTCGGCGACCGCAACGGCACCATTTTCAAAATCTCGCGCGATCAGCAGACCTTTGTCTTTGCCACTCTCGAAATGAGTGTCTCCGCCTACCACTTGGCTTTCGGACCGCGTGGCGACCTGTTCGTGACCGGCCCCAACGACCGCGTCTTCAAAATCGATCCCAATGGAACCGTGACCACGTTCTACAAAGGACTCGGCAGGCCGCAAGGCTTGGCCTTCGACGCGGACGGCAATCTTTATGTTGCGGCATCGCTGGCCGGAACTCGCGGCATTGTGAAAATCACTCCTGACGCCAAGGCCAAGCTGGAAGTCTCCGGCCAGGGTCTGGTGGGACTAGCCTTCGCCCCTGGCCGGTCCGTCATCCTCGCCACCACCAGCGCGGTTCATCACCTCTCGTGGAACATCCCAGGTCTGAAGCTGTTGCCGGAATGAGTTTCTAAAACCTCTGCGTCCTCCGCGACCTCTGGGGTTTTCATTCCACTTTTCATTTAAACTCGTAACGCGTGAATGCCGAAATCATCGCGGTGGGTTCGGAGATGCTCACTCCCTACCGCATGGACACCAATTCGCTCTACCTCACCGAGCAACTCAACCTGCTCGGTGTCGATGTCATCTTCAAGAGCGTTGTCGGAGATGATCTCCGCCGTCTGGTGGCCGCCGCCCAGCACGCCTTATTTCGTTCCGATATCGTGATCTTCAGCGGAGGCCTTGGCCCCACTCAGGACGATCTGACCCGTGAGGCGGTCGCCGAAGCTCTTGGAGTCGGCCTGAAGCGTGATCCCGAACTCCTCGCGCGCCTCGAGCGACGATTTGCCGAGCGCGGCTGGAAGATGTCTCCCAACAACGCTCAACAGGCGGATGTCCTGGAGGGGGCGTCGATTCTTACCAATCCCAACGGCACCGCTCCCGGACAGTGGCTCAGCGGCGAGTTCGACGGGCGCGAACACATCATCGTTTTGCTGCCCGGCCCTCCGCACGAACTGAAAGGGCTATTCGAAAATGAGGTTCGCGAGCGGCTGCGCGCCAAGGTTCCGCCCGCTCATCTGTTCACCCGCACTCTGAAGGTCGCCATGCTGGGCGAGTCCGCAGTCGATGCCCGCGTCGCCCCGTTCTACAAGCGCTACAAAGATGTCGAGACCACCATCCTCGCTGGCGCCGGAGAAATCGAACTCCATTTCAAAACCCGCGCCACCACCTTGGACGCCGCGCAAGCTCGAGCCGACGAGGTCGCCGGCCTAGTCGAAGATGAGCTGGACGACGCCGTCTACTCCCGCAATGGCGAATCTCTCGAGCAGATCGTCGGCTACTGGCTCCAGATGCGCAACGCCACCGTGGCCGTCGCCGAATCCTGCACCGGCGGCCTGCTAGCCGAGCGCATAACCTCCGTCAGCGGCAGCTCCCGTTATTTTCTCGGGGGTGCCGTCGTCTATTCCAATCAGTTGAAGACGGAACTCGCCGGAGTTCCTGCCGACATGATTCTTCGTCACGGCGCGGTCAGCCGCGAAGTTGCCGCCGCCCTCGCCGAAGGCATTCGCTATCGCTGCGAATCCACTCTGGGAGTGGGCATCACCGGCGTCGCGGGACCCGGTGGAGGCACCGCCGACAAGCCGGTGGGCCTGGTGTTCCACGCCGTTGCCAGCGACTCCGGAACCGAAGTCGTCCAGCGCAATTTTCCCGGCGACCGCAAACGCATCCGCCGCTTCGCCTCCACCATGGCTCTGGATATGGTAAGAAAGAAACTGATGTGAGAAGCTGCTAGCTTCTAGCTTCTAGCTCTTCAGTTTTGGGGTGGCTAAGAGCTAGCAGCTAGAAGCTCTTTTTATGCGCCTCTTCCTCGCTCTCGACATCGACGATGCTATCCGCGAGCGCATCGCCCGCTTCGTCGACGGAGTTCGCAACTTCGCTCCTGAGGCTCGCTGGGTTAAGGCGGAATCGTTGCACGTCACGTTGAAGTTCATTGGCGAGCAGCCCGAAGCCGCTCTGGACCGCATCCAGCAGGCGCTGGCCGATGTCCGGGTCCCGACTATCGAGATTCACTTCCGCGGCTATGGATTTTTTCCAACCGTCACCGCGGCCCGTGTCGTCTGGATCGGCATGGAATCCGGCCCCCAACTCCAGGCCTTGGCCGCCACCATCGACGATAAGATGCCGTCGCTTGGCATTCCGAAAGAAGATCGCGCCTTCAGTCCGCATCTGACCCTCGCCCGTGGACCGGGCAACAGAAGCTCAGGTTCTCCGCGCCGCGGCAAAGGCGACCGCCTCAATCGTACCTTCAAGTTCTTACAACAAAAACTGGCCGCGCTGCCCGCGCCCGAATTTGGTACCATGACTCCCCGCGAGTTCTTTCTGTATCAAAGCCAACTCTCGCCGAAAGGATCGACCTACACCAAGCTGGCAAGATTCGCCTTACAGTAGCCGGCGGCCCGCCGGCCGTCGCGGGGGCGTCTCGCCCGCGCACCCGGCCAGCACTTCAGACCTGGATTGGTTTGAACTTATGCCCCGCCTGCTCCTCATCGCCGCCGCCAGCTATCTGCTAGGCTCCATCTCCTTCGGCTATCTGCTGGTCCGGATCTTCCGCGGCGAAGACGTGCGCCGCAGCGGCAGCGGCAACATCGGCGCCACCAACGTCTCCCGCAAGTCCCCTGCGCTCGGCGCTCTCACGCTTCTTCTCGACGCCGCCAAAGGATTTTTCGCCGTCCAACTCGCCAGCAGTTTTTCTCCATTCTCCTCCGGAGATCCCCGCATTCAACGCGTCATGGCTGCCTCCGCTTTGCTCGCCATCATGGGACACATGTTTCCCCTCTGGCTTGGATTCCGCGGCGGCAAGGGCGTGGCCACTGCTCTCGGCGTATTTTTGCGATTCAGCCCAATGGCGGTCGTCATCGCGATTATCATCTTCATCATGGTGGTGCTGGTCTGGCACCGAATTTCTTTAGGATCGATTGTCACGGCCGCGCTTTTCCCGATTTCGGTTTGGCTGCTCGATCGCTCCCGCGATTATTGGGTCATCGCACTGATCGCGGCCAGCGCTATCCTGATCATCGCCCGCCATCATCAGAACATTCGCCGCTTGCTTTCGGGTGCCGAGCCCAAGTTTTCTTTAGGACGCAAATGAGTGAAATCGCCATCATCGGAGCCGGCGCCTGGGGTACCGGCCTGGCCATCGTTCTCGGCCGCAAAAATACGCACCGCGTCCGCCTGTGGGCTCACGAAACCGAAGTGTGCGAGGCTATCGCCAAAAAGCGAATCAACCAACAATTTCTGCCCGGCCGCCCCATCCCCGAGTCGGTCACCGCCAGCAATGATCTTCAGGCGGTTCTTGAAAACGCCGAGATCATTGTCAGCGTAATGCCCTCGCAACATTGCAGAGGCCTGTTCCGGCGCATGCGGCCCATGATCCCAAAGCATGCCCCGATCGTCAGCGCGACCAAGGGTCTGGAAGAAGGATCGTTACTGCGCATGAGCGAGGTAATCACGGACGCTCTCGGTTCCACCCAGGGTGGGGATTTTGACTTCCCCATCGGCGCCCTCAGCGGCCCATCCTTCGCTCAGGAAGTAGCGCGCGGAGATCCCACCGCCATCACCATCGCCTCGCAACACGAGGCACTGCTACGCACGGTCCAGCAGGAGTTCAGCGATCCCAGCTTCCGCGTTTACACCAACAACGACGTTGTCGGCGTAGAACTCGGAGGCGCGCTGAAAAATACGATCGCCATCGCCGCCGGAATTTGCGATGGACTCGGCCTCGGTCACAACTCCGTAGCCGCCCTCATCACCCGCGGCCTCGCCGAAATGACGCGGCTGGTGACAGCCTGCGGGGGACGCCCCGAAACCATGGCTGGACTTGCGGGCCTCGGCGATCTCGTCCTCACCTGCACCGGCGGACTGTCGCGTAATCGCAGCGTCGGAGTCGAACTCGGCCGCGGTAAAAAGCTTTCCGAAATTATCGCTGGCATGCATGGCATGGTCGCTGAAGGAGTCTTCACCACCACCGCCGCCGTCGGCTTGGCGCACGCTCGCGGTGTGGAAATGCCCATCACCGAACAGATGCACGCCATCCTGCACCACCACAAATCTCCCCGCGAAGCCATCCAGGACCTAATGACCCGCACAGGAAAAAGCGAAACTGGCGCATAAGGATTTCTCTGCGGCTTTTCTGGGGACAGCCGCCAAGGGGCGAAAGAAGAAACAGCCTCACGCATTCATGGCTCCCTAAGCACCTTTCCGTGCCAAACCCGCGCCAGACGCCCGTTTCGTCAGGTACTTTGGTAATGCCAATCGCCCCGCCTTTTCACTCCACCCGTCCCGTTTCCCGTTAAACTTTTAGAGATTCCTTTGAAAGCTGCCGCCACTTCGCCTTCGGCGTCTGCGACGAGTGAAGGGAGAGACTTGTCCGACAGCGCTTCCAATCACGCCCGCATCCCGATCCTCTACGTCATTCTCGGCGTGCTGCTCGTCATCAGCATCGTTCCCATGTACTTTTACTCGGCGCAGGTCGAGGCCATTAACCGCGACCGCCTCAAGACCAACGAGATGCTGCTGCAGAACACGGTTACCCGCTCGCTCGCCGATGATCTTTCCCAGCACGAGCGCTCCCAGCGCATGATGCTGGCCAATCTGTCCTCTTCCATTCAGGTCGCCAGCGGCGGCGATATCGGCGAGAAAAATATCGAATCTCCTGAGCTCCGCGCCCTCCTCGAAAATTTTGTCTCCTCCTCTGACGAAATCGCCTACGCTACGCTGCTGAACTCTGAGGCGAAAGGCATCTCCGCCGGGCGCATCGCCCCGGATGCATTCTTGCAACGCGAACTGGAGCGCGCCTATGCCGCCGCTCGCGACGGCCGTGTCTACAACGGACAGGCGCTTGTCGTCGGCGAAGGCAAGAATGCTCGCACCGTATTTCTGGTCAGCACTCCGGTGCAGTACGGCCAGCGTTTTCTGGGGATGATCGCCTCGGTCGTCGATCTCCAATTCCTCATCCGCCGCCTCCGCGAGGTCAGTGGCGGCGGATTAACGCCTTACGTCGTTGACTCGCAAGGACGCCTGGTCGCCGCCGCCACTCCTGAATTTGCCACCGGACAGGAGATGAAGAATCTGGACATCGTCCGCAACTTCGTCGACAGCGGCAATAAGGCGCAGTTGGCCGCCACCCGGGAATTCGCCATCAACAACGGCACTGAGTCGGTAGAGATGCTCGGCACCTACAGCCCGGTCACTTCGCTGAATTGGGCCGTAGTCGTACAGAAGCCACGCCGTGACGCTTATCGCGGTGTTTACGAAATGCAGCGCACCGCCCGCCTGCTCGCCGCGTTGGCCGTACTGTTGAGCGTTGGCGTCAGCATCTTCGCCGCGCGCCGCATCACCAATCCTCTTCAGGTGCTGACCCAGTCCAGCCGCGCGCTGGCTCGTGGAGATTTCTCGCAGCGCGTGCATCTGTGGAGCCGCACCGAAATCGGCGAACTCGCGCAAACCTTCAACACCATGTCCGAGGAATTGGAACGCTTCGTCGAAGACCTGAAAAAAGCCGCCGAAGAAAATCGCGCGCTCTTCATGGGCTCCATCCAGATGCTCGCTGGAGCGGTCGACGAAAAAGATCCCTACACGCGCGGCCACTCCGACCGCGTCACCCGCTATTCCCTGCTCATTGCCAAAGAGATGAACCTGCCTGCAGATTTCATGGAGACGCTGCAGATTTCCGCCCAACTCCATGACGTCGGCAAGATCGGCATTGAAGATCACATTCTGAAGAAACCGGGCGCCTTGACCGAAGAAGAATTTGAAGTCATGAAGACGCACACTACCAAAGGGGCGAACATCCTGCGTCCGGTCACCCAACTCGCGGAGATGCTGCCGGGCATCGAGTTGCATCACGAAGCGCTCGACGGCCGTGGTTATCCTTACGGTCTGAAAGGCGAGCAGATTCCCTTGTTGGCGCGGGTGATCGCCGTGGCCGACACCTTCGACGCGCTGACTACGAACCGTCCCTACCAGCAGGCCCACACCCCAGAACAAGCACTGCAAATCATTAGGAACCTGGCTGGCAAGCGTCTCGATCCGACCGCGGTAGCCGCTCTGTTTGCCGTCTACGAGCGCGGCGAAATCCGCATCCAGCGCTTCACCATCAAGCGCCCGGTTGCGCCGCCAGTAGCCGATGCCGCCGCGAGAAATTCCGTCCCGGAAACGCCGCCGCCGACCGCTTCTCCCGACACCGCCCCGCTGGAACGAACGCGAGTCTAGACACGTAGCGCTGGCGTCCCGCCGGCGCTCGCGAGGGCGCCTCGCCCGCGCCGTCAGCCCAAGATGCCGTGACCAGAAGTCATCCAATCTTTCCGGACCGCGACCCGGCAAGCACCAATAAAGCGCAAAAATCCCAATCCATATCACGCTATAATTGCGCACACAATGCCCCTGGACTCTGGCACGAAGCTTGGTCAATATGAAATCCTTTCGCCTCTCGGCGCCGGCAGTATGGGCGAGGTCTACCGCGCTCGCGATATCCGGCTCGACCGCGAAGTCGCTATCAAAGTTTTGCCGGAACTCGTTTCGCTCGATCCCGAACGCCTGCTGCGCTTCGAGCAGGAAGCCAAAGCCGCCGCCGCGCTGAATCATCCCAACATTCTCGCCGTTCACCAGATGGGCAATTATCAGGGCATGCCCTACCTGGTTTCCGAATTGCTCGAAGGCAAAACGCTCACCGAGCATATCCGCCGCGGCCCGCTTCCGCTGCGCAAGGCGATCAGCTACGGAGTGCAAATTGCCCGCGGCCTGGCCGCAGCCCACGAAAAAGGCATCGTCCATCGCGATCTCAAACCCGACAATCTTTTCGTCACCAAAGATGATCGCGTCAAGATTCTCGACTTTGGCCTCGCCAAGGTGATTCAGCCCAAGCAAGGCGCGGCGCACCTGTCGGCCACCATCACACTGCCCGGCGTGGCGCTGGGAACCATCGGCTACATGTCGCCCGAGCAGGTTCGCGGACTGCACACGGATCATCGCGCCGACATTTTCGCCTTCGGCGCCATTCTCTACGAGATGGTGATGGGCAAGCGTTCGTTTGAGCGCGGCACGTCCGCCGACACCATCAGCGCCATCCTCAACGACGAGCCTCCATCGATCTCGCAGCTCTCTCCCGAGACTCCCGTCGCGGTCGAACGCGTTGTCCGCCGTTGCCTGGAAAAGGATCCTTCGCAGCGTTTCCACTCCGCCTCGGATCTGGCCTTCGCGCTGGAAGCGCTTTCCGATCCCACGATTTCCCCCGCCAGCGGCGCTTATCCGATCGTCTCGAATGAGCCGCGCAGTCCACGGTTCAAGATCCTCGCCGCCCTCTTCGTCGCCGGGGTCGTGATTGCGGTCGCCGCATATTTTCTGCTGCAGCCTCCGCCCCCGCCCCGAGTCTCCAACTATCAGCAGCTCACGCACGACGGCCAGCAGAAATCGATCATCGGCACTGACGGCGCGAGAATCTATCTGAGCCTTGGCGAAGTCCGTGCGGGAAGCTTCGCCTTTCATGGTGTTGCGGAAATGTCGGCCGCGGGCAGCGAGCCCAAAAAGATTTCCATCATGCCGTCGGTCAACATGGTTCCCGTTGATCTCTCTCCTGACGGATCGCGAGTACTGGCCATCGACGGCGAAGGCGCTCCGCCCAAAGGCCCGCTCTGGAGCCTGGAAGTCCTCGGAGGCTCGCCGCGCCGGCTCGGCGATATCATCGCCGAGACTGCTTCCTGGTCGCCTGACAGCAAGCGGCTCGCCTACAGCGTGCTGGGCGACCTGTTTCTCGCCAACTCCGACGGCACAGATGCTCACAAGTTGATCAGCGTAAAGGGAGACATCCTCAACATCACGTGGTCGCCCGACGGCTCCCGCTTGCGCTTTGATTCTTCCGAAACCGCCGGAACTGTCGGCCAGCAACTCGAGTGGGAAGTTTCCACCTCGGGAAACAATCTTCATCGTCTTTTCGAGGGATGGCACAATCCGCCCAACGAATGCTGCGGCCGCTGGACGCCCGACGGAAAATATTTCGTCTTTCAGTCTGGCGGCCAGATCTGGGCTGTCGCGCAGAAAGGATCTTTTCTTCGGCCCAATCCGCAACCGGTTCCTCTGACCTCGAGCCCGCTCTCCCTTTCCTCGCCCGTCCTGAGCAAGGATGGCCGTAAACTCTTCGTCATCGGACAAACCTATCGCGGCGAGCTGATGCGCTACGACGCGAAGTCCGCGCAGCTCACGCCGTTTCTCGGCGGGATTTCCGCGGAGTTTGTCGACTTCTCCAAAGACGGACAGTGGGTCACCTACGTCGCCTATCGTGAGGGCACTCTGTGGCGCAGCAAGGTCGATGGCAGCGAGCGCGTGCAGTTGACTTATCCGCCAACGTATCCTGTGCTGCCGCGCTGGTCGCCGGACGGCAGCAAGATCATTTTCTTCGAATTCGCGCGTGCCGCTGACAAACCCGCCCGCATCTATCAGGTCACCAGAGACGGTGGCAGTCCACGCGAGCTTCTTCCCGACGATCGCACGCAGCAGCTTGATCCAAACTGGTCGCCGGACGGCGGCAAGATCATCTTCGCTGGCGAGTCGAACGATCCCTCGTCCGCGATTCACGTGCTCGACCTAGCCACGCACCAGATCTCGACCTTGCCGGGTTCCGACGGCCTGTACTCTCCGCGCTGGTCGCCGGATGGACGCTACGTCAGCGCCTTTTCCGCCGACTCTAAAACTCTGCTGCTGTTCGACTTCCGCACCGAGAAGTGGTCGGAGCTGGCGCAAGGCTCGCTGAGTTGGCTCAACTGGTCGCATGACAGCCAGTATGTTTATGTTCTGGATTTTCGTGGCAAAGATGCGGTGGTAAAAATTCGCGTCGCCGACCACAAAACCGAACAAGTGGCCGATTTGAAAAACTTCATCACGGTGGGCCGCTACGGAGGCTGGCTGGCGCTCACTCCCGACGATTCCCCGCTCCTGCTGCACGACACCGGCACGCAGGATATGTACTCGGTCGACTGGGAATCGCACTGACCGTTGCCTCACTTCTCAACGTCATAGGTCAGCGACACGATTCCTGAACCATAGATTTTCTGTCCCTTCAGCCTCAGCTTGCTGCGTAGCGCAGGAGGCGCCATTAGCGGGACACCTCCGCCCAACAACACCGGCATGATGCTGACTTCGACGGCGTCTACCTCGCCCATTTCGAGCAGAGACCGGAACAACTCGCCGCCGCCAAACAACCATATGTCTTTCTTGCTTTCCTCGCGCAAAGACGGGATCGCGTCGTTCGTCAACTCGCGGATGATCGTCGCGTTCGGACAGGCCGAAGGCTGCAGCGTGCGAGAGACCACGACGGTCTTCATTCCCTGGAATGCGTTCGGTCCCAGACGGTCGATGGCCGGAGCATAGGTCTTGCGGCCCATCAGGAGCGTGTCGTACTGTGCCCAGATTTCCGTGAAATTCACTTCTGGATCCGGCAGGATCCAATCCACTTCCCCGTTTGGCCCCAAGATGAAACCGTCCAGACTCATGGCAACGCGATAGTGAATTTTTCTCATACTCGTCCTCCGCGTCCGTAAACCCCTGTGTTGCCCTGTGGTGAAATTCGTATCCCCAATTGGCACCGCCTCACAGGGCGGCTACGCGCCTCTGCACCAGCAGGAAATAGAGCGCCACCAGAATCAGTAAAAATCCATTCACAGACAATACGAGGGGAGCCGTGTAGGCGGGCACAAGCCATCCGGAAACCAGGTTGCCCATTGGCATGCCGCCGCGGAAAGCGAAGTTGTAGACGCTCATCACGCGCCCCCGCATGTCGTTGGTTACGATCAACTGCACGAGCGAGGTCACCGTGGCGAACACCGCCATCATCGAAGCGCCGACCAGAACCAGCATCGAGTAGGAAACCGGCAGAAATTTCGAGAGCGAGAATCCCGCAATCCCCGCGCCTAACAAGATCAGCATCGTCAAGGCGAAGCGGCCTTTGTTGGAGATATTCCCCAGGCTCGCCACTCCGAGCGAACCGCAGATCGAGCCCACCCCCATCAGCGAAAGCAGATTGCCATAGGTCTCCGGGCCGCGATGAAAAATATCTTTCACGAACACCGGAATGTAGGTTCGCATCGGCATGCTCAGAAAGGTCATCAGGAACGCAAGCACGATCAAGCCAACCATCGAGCCATGGCGCCAGATGAAGTGGATTCCCTGCTTGAGGCTATTGAACATCGTCTCCTTCGTGCTCTCGGGCATGAAGCGCGCGGAGATAATGGAGAGTGAGATGATGGGCGCGATAAACGAGAGCGCGTTCAGCCCGAAGCACCACTTCTCTCCGAACCGGGCCAGGGTGATCCCGGCCAGCGCCGGTCCCACGGTCACGGCGAGGTTGAACTGGATCGAATTCAGCGCGATCGCGTTGGGCATGTCATCACGCTCGACCAGTGTGGGGATCAGCGCCTGATACGCCGGCCCGCCGAAAGCCTGCGCGAAGCCCGACACGAACGACAGACACAATATCTGCCATACATGCACCACGCCAAAAGCCACCAGCAGCGTCAGGATCCCCGCACTCGCCATCTGTATGTACTGCGAGACCAGCAGGATCCTCCTCCGCTCGGTGCGGTCGGCGACAACGCCACCGATGAGAGTGAACAGAAAGATCGGAATCCCCGCCAGGAATTGATCCAGCCCGAGCAGAAACGATGAATGGCTCAAGCGGTAGATCAACCATCCTTGCGCGACGATTTGCATCCAGGTGCCGATGCTCGACGTGCAGGCGCCAATCCACATCAGGCGGAAATCGCGATATTGAAATGCCTTGAAGACTCGGCGCAGCGTCGCAGTTGGCATGAGCAAGAGGCGGTTCTGACATTCTATATTCGCATGGAATCGAATTTGGGCACGTGCGAGACGTGATCCCCTGGAATGCCAACCCTCGCCTGGTTGCAAGGGTGGGAACCTCAGGCCTCATCAATTTACATTTTGCACTTCAAGGTTTGCGATTCAGATTAGTGCCTTCCGGTTCTTCGCCGAGTGCGGAAAGGATGGGCAGATTCCCGGAAACAAGGTCAACAGCGGCGAAACTGGGCCAGCCGCTCCGTGGCAGCAAGAGAAGCCCCTTTTTCCGCGGGGTGAAAAAAGCCGCCCCGACTGGGCGGCGAAAAAAGATGTTCCATCTAGTGCGGTACTTGTGGGCTCAGGCCACGGCCCTGGCTGTGTCACCTTTCAGAGAACTGACTGCACTGGCCTCGTCCGGATCAATATCGAACACAGCGGACAATTTCGTCATCTGGAGCAGGTCGTTGATTCGCTTGTTGAGATTGACGAGCCGAAGCTGCCCACCCTGGTTCCGAACCGTGGTATGAGTCTTGACGAGTTCGCCCATTCCGGAGCTGTCAACGTAATTTACTTCGCTGAGGTTCAAAACGATCTTCTTGTGCCCATTGTCCGTCAGCTCGCGAACGATTTCGCGAAGCATGACATTCCCCTCACCCAAAGTGATCCTTCCGCTTATATCCACGACCGTAATATCGTCGAGATGACGCGTGCTGGTTTGCATTTTGACGGGCGTCCGGTTCTGCATGCCGAGTCCAAGTCGGTCAAGAACCTCGCACGCCGAAGTCGCAAGTGGCTGAGACTCGGTTCGAACCACGATCAGCGAACGTCCTTCTTTGAGCACCTCGCGGAAGAACGCAATGTCGTCAGAACCTTTTTCCCCAGTCGTCGGCTTTGGCGCATGGGCGTCGCTGGCAGCCGCCGCAGCGACCGCGGCACCGGCACCCGCGCCGGTAAGCCCCAGCAGCGCTGCAGCCCCGAAACCCAGCGCGAACACTGTCCCTACCCCTGGAAGAAGCAGTGACGCCGCCACGACTCCAGTTGTCATTCCGGCGGCCCCGCCGGCAAAGCCGCCGACAAATGCACCGAACCCTTTCGCGACCGATTTGGCTTCGTTTTCAGATCGAGTCAAAAAAACGACGGACTCCTCCGGCACACCCCGTTCCAGTAACTCCTTAACCGCCTTCTCGGCATTATCCCGCGAAGCGAACACTCCAATTGCAGTTTCCATATCTCTCTCCTTGGCAATGGTCAATGCCTGCTGCCTTTTTCCGTCCGCACTGAGGGCGGCTCGGTTTAAGCGCGAAATGGTAGCAAATACCCCCCTCTTAGCCAAGCACAAACTTGATTTTCAGGGCTATAACTTGTGGCATAACTGTGGACCGGTGCGCCTGGGGTTTCCGGCAGATGGCAATGCGGGGTCTTCCCCGGACGAAGGCGTCCAAGGCTACATGAGCACGAGCCCGTATAATCAAGCTTTGGGCTTCTTATGATTCAGACCCTATTTGGCAGCCTTGAGGAAGAAAAGAAAACCAGCTTTTTAGACCGCATGAAGCAGGCGGTCACGCGCACGCGCGAAAATCTCGCCGAGCGCATCGAGGAAGTCGTTTCGTTCGGCAAGGAGATCGACCGCAACACCCTCGACGATCTCGAGGCCACGCTCATCGCCGCCGACCTGGGACAGACCACCACGCAGGAAGTGCTGGGCAAACTGCGCGAAAAGGCCGACCGCAAGCAGATCGGCCACGTCGAGGAACTGAAGCGGCTGCTGAAAGAAGAGTTGCTGGGAATTTTGAACACGGCGAATGCGCGTCCCGTGAATAAAGTGGATGGCACGCCGGAAGTCATCCTGGTCGTTGGAGTCAACGGCACCGGCAAGACGACGACGATCGGCAAGCTCTCGTACGTCTTCCGCGCGCAAGGGAAAAACGTGCTGCTGTGCGCCGCGGATACGTTTCGCGCGGCGGCGATCGAGCAACTGGAAATCTGGGGACAGCGCACTGGAACGGAAGTGATCAAAACCAAGGCGGGAGGCGATCCGGCAGCCGTGCTGTTCGACGCTCTGCAGGCCGCGGTCGCCCGCAAGACGGATTATGTGGTCGTCGATACCGCCGGCCGCCTGCACACTAAGGCGAGCCTCATGGCAGAACTGGAAAAGATGCGGCGGACGGCGCAGAGAATTATACCGGGAGCTCCGCACGAAACGTTGCTGGTGATGGATGCGACGACGGGACAAAACGGACTGCAGCAGGCGCGGCTGTTCACGCAATCGGCGGGCGTGACCGGAATTGTGCTGACCAAGCTCGATGGTACCGCGAAAGGCGGGGTCGTGGTGGCAATCTGCCGCGAGCTCGGATTACCGGTGCGTTATGTCGGCGTGGGAGAAAAAGCCGGAGACTTGCTGCCGTTCGATCCGAAGGAGTTTGTGGATTCGCTGTTTGAATAGTGACTGCACACTCCACCACAGAGACACAGAGGCACGGAGAATACGTCGTAATGATCACCTTTCTCGAAGCCCTGACGGCTCTTGCGATTCTCGGCCTGGCCTTATGGTTCTTGCGTAGTCTCCTTCGCCCGAAAGCACCGGCGGAGCCTGCTGAAGACCCGTTTTCATCCGTTCCGGTGCCCCGCGGAATGCGGCCAAAAGGAAGATCGGGCGCGGTCGCGCTTGAAGCGCCAGGAGAGGACGATCCAACCGATGCTTTCCCGCCACGCGAACTGTAGCCCGCGTTTTCCGCTCTCCCTGTGTGTTTTCGGTGGTAGATTTCTCCTGGAATGTCTGTTCACTCCGCTGACGATCAGCATCTGCATCGCGCACTGGAACTGGCGCGCGCGGGAATCGGGCTCGCGTCGCCGAATCCTTACGTGGGCGCGGTGATTGCCGATGCTCACGGCAACATCGTGGGCAGCGGAACGTACACCTACGCGGGCGTGAAGCACGCCGAAATCCTCGCGCTTGAAGCGGCGGGAGCGAAGGCGCGCGGCGGAACTCTCTACATCAACCTGGAACCGCATGCTCACCAGGGACGAACGCCTCCCTGCACCGATGCTTTGATCGCGGCTGGCATTCATCGCGTGGTGGCTTCGATGCCCGATCCGAATCCGAAGGTTAGCGGACGCGGCTTTGAGCAACTGCGCGCGGCCGGAATTCACGTCGAAGTCGGGCGCATGGAGGAATCAGCGCGAAGATTGAACGAAGCATTTGCGCGCTACATTCGCCACCGAACGCCGCTGGTGACGCTGAAGGCGGCGATGACGCTCGATGGCAAAATTGCTCCGCCACCGGCCGAAGCGCTGACGAAAGCTGAGGGCATTCCCGCCGGTGGATGGATTACCAGCGACGTGGCGCGCGCGCACGTGCAGGAGTTGCGCCACGAGCATGACGCGCTGCTGGTTGGAGTGGGCACGATTCTTACCGACAACCCGCTGCTCACGGACCGCAGCGGGCGCGAGCGGAGGCGTCCGCTGCTGCGGGTTATTGTCGATTCGCGGCTGCGCTTGCCGCTGGAGTCGCGACTGGTGCAGGATGTTGTTGCGCATCGGAGGAACGATGTGCTGTTGTTTTGCGCCTCTGCCGATCCGCAGAAAAAGGCCCAACTGGAAGAGTTGGGCATCCGGGTCGAGACGGTGCCCATTCTAGAAACGGATGGGCTGCTGGATCTGCGGGCAATCTTGCACCGCCTGGGGCAACTGGAAATCACCAGCGTGATGATCGAAGGCGGAGCCACCGTGAACTGGGCGGCGCTGGCGGCGAATGTGGTCGACAAAGTGTTTCTGTATTACGCGCCGAAGATTCTGGCGGGAACGGGATCGATTCCCTTCGCGTCGGGTGCGGGATTCCGCCACATGGGCCAGGCGGCGCAGGTGAAGCATGTGCGATTGCACCGGTTCGGGGAGGATTTCGCAGCGGAAGGATACTTGCGGGATCCGTATGGGGAGTGAAGTCAGCGATTAGCAACTTGTACTTGGCGGTTAGCCGACCCAAGTCGAACAGACGAATGTCATTGGCTAAATCCCAGTGTAACTGCTAAATGCTAATTGCTAATCGCTCGGATTTAAAATGTTTCGTTCATTCAGGAGGCACTCATGTTTACGGGCATTGTGGAAGAAGTGGGACGCATCACTCGGATCGAGCAGCGCGGGGAGAACCGGCGCATCACGATCGCCGCGGAAAATACGCCCAAGGAATTGGGCACGGGACACAGCGTGTCGGTGAGTGGTGTTTGCCTGACGGCGCTCGACATCAGGCCGGGATCGTTCTGCGCCGATCTGGCGCCCGAGACCTGGGAGAGAACGTCATTCTCGCGCATCCACGAAGGCGCGCTGGTGAATCTGGAATTGCCCATGAAGGCCGATGGGCGTTTCGGCGGACACATCGTGCAGGGGCACGTGGATGGCGTGGGCAAGCTGATTGCGTTCGATCGTATCGCCGATTCCGGGAACTGGTGGCTGCACATTGAGCTTCCCGACGATGTCGAAAAATACACGGTGTTCAAAGGATCGCTCTCGATTGAAGGCATCAGCCTGACCGTGGCAAAACTGGAGAAGAACCGCTGCATCATCGCCATCATTCCGCACACCGTGGAGATGACGAACCTGCATTCGCTGAAGCCGGGGGATCCGGTGAACCTGGAAGCGGATTTGATCGCCAAGTATGTGGAAAAGATGATGAAGGGCGATTCGCAGAGTCCGTTGACGATTGAGGATCTGGTCGAGCAGGGGTTTTAGTGGCAGACCCCGGTCGTTCGCTCAGCTCAAGGGCGTGATCACCCCGGCCTTCAGAGTACACACGGACATCCTTCGCTCCGCCTGAAAAGCGGCTCCGCTCAGGATGACGCCTTTACTAGGATAACCTCTTTGGTTGGCTTAGGTCGGCTAGCTTCGCTTTAGTGGCGCGGAGATAGTCGGCGGGGGCGAGCAGGATTTGCTGGCCGCGGATGCCGGCGGAAATCGAAATCACCTCGAACAATTCCATCGTCTCGTCGACGTAGACGGGAAAGTCGCGCTTGGCGGCGAGGGCGGTGACTCCTCCGCGTATATAGCCGGTCACGGATTGCAGCTCTTTCACCGGTACCAGCTGGATTTTTCTTTCTCCGGCGGATTCGGCTAAGGCTTTCAGGTTCAATTCCTGGTCGCCGGGGATGATAGCCATGACGATGCCATTGCGCTCGCCACGCGCGACCAGGGTTTTGAACACCTGTTCGGGCGGCAAGCCGATCTTCGCCGCAACGGTTTCCGCGGCGAGATCGTCGGGATCAACTTCGTATTCGCGCAGCTCGTAGTGAATGCCGAGTTGATCGAGCAGGCGGCCCGCGTTGGTTTTGTGGGGCACGGGAATAGTGGTCAGTGGTCAGTACTCAGTGGTCAGTCGGCAAGACTTGGGCCCGGGTTGGATTTCACTGGTCACTGACCACCGTCCACTGGCCACTGTCTTTCTACGCTTCCAACTTCAGTTCGTCCAGCTCCAGGAATTCCTGGATGATGGGCTCCGGGCTTTTTTCCATTTCCGCATAAGTACCGAAGAAAATGGCACGCGCGTCATAAAGAAATACAACACGCTCAGCCAGCTTTTTGGCGAGGCGCATGTCGTGGGTGACGACGACGCTGGTGAGGTTGAGCTGAATTTTCAGGCGCTTGATGAGGTCGCCGAGCAACTGCGCCATCAGCGGATCGACCATGGTGGTGGGCTCGTCGTAGAGGACGCATTCGGGGCGGGCCGCAAGGGCGCGGGCAATGGCGACCGAGCGCTTCATCCCGGTCGAAAGATCGGAGGGCAGCAGGTCGCGCATCGGTTGCACGCCGACCATCTGCAGCAGGCCATCGACGATCTGGTAGATCTGCTCTTCCGAGAGTTCGTTGGTTTCGCGCAGAGGAAACGCTACGTTTTCGCCCACGGTGAGCGAATCGAAGAGAGCTCCATTCTGAAAGACCATAGTGACTTTTTTGCGGATAAGTTCGAGCTGATCTTCGGTGTAGTCTGTGATATCTTCGCCGGCGACGATGACGCGGCCGGAATCGGGCTTGAGGAATCCCATGATGTGGTGCAGGGAGACGGACTTCCCCACGCCGCTGCGACCCAGAATGCAGACGGTTTCGCCCACAAGGACATTGAAGCTGACATGATCGAGCACGACGTTGTCGCCGAAGGCTTTCGAGACGTCGCGGAATTCGATGTAGGGCGGCATAAGGTCGTCGCTGGCTTCTAGCTTCGGGCGCCGAACGGCAAGCTTGGCTGAGAAACTTGCAGTTCGACGCTCCTACCTTATCAAATTCCTGGGGAAATGTTGGAGGGGGCGATGCCGCTGGGGACGGGAGTCGCCGGGTCAGAGAGTGATATGGAGATTTAATGTCAATTGATAATCGCACCTCAGTCGAGCAGACGTAATCGGACGCGTCGCCCGCCAAACGTGGAAACGATCGCCGCTGATGGAATTGCCCCAGCCAGAAATAACGGAATAATCATGAACTCCCATGTGTGGTATTCAGACCTCAAGAGCGCCCGGTGGAATTCAGACCGATCGGGATCCAGCCAGACCGGAGACCAGTAAAAGCAATACGCCAGGACAAAGGGGACGATCACAGCCCAAAAGTGACGCAGACGCGGGAAACATAAGCATAAGAACCAAACACCGCACGCCGAGACTACAGCAATTAAGAACGCGCCGGACCAAAGAGACATTTTCGCGACCTAGCGACACTCAAACTAGCACACTGTTAACTGTCGTCAACACATTTCACTCATTGGCGTTGAGACCGATTCATGTCAGTTTCGTGCGGCTGTTTCCGCTCAAAAAGGAAAACGTAAGCGCCGGTGCAGGCTATGGAGATGATGAGTCCACCAATGAATTCCAATTCGAGTGTGTGTATCTAATCTCGTAGTGAAAAAATATTGTAAATAGCGTACTGTACGCGATAACCAGAGGCCATCTGAATTTCACGCTGCCACAGTACACCTCGTCTTTCACAATCACAAGCTGACACGCGGCTACGGAATTGTCACTTGGATGGGAGTGGACTTGGCACTCTCTTCACCCGAAATATTCACCGCCGTGGCCGCGTAATAGTAGGTCGAGCCGTTCGCAGCGGTCGAATCACTGTATAAGGTGGAGGCAATCAGGCCTCCGGAATTAATCCGCTGCCAGTTCACGCCATCGGGGGCGCGATACATGTTATAGCCGGCGAGATTCGGCGATGTTGATGCGTTCCACGAGAGGTTCACCACGTGAACCGCGACAGGCTGGATCACAACTGTGTAGGAGATTAGGGATTGGTGGCCTCCGCAGCCCGTTACCGTCGCGCTGAACTTGTACGTACCGGCGGTGGTTGGCGTACCCGACAAGGTCAACGAGAGTTCTTTGCCTTGAGCCACGGACTGAACTCCGGCGGGCAGCGTTCCAGTAATGGACCATCGATAAGGCGTGCACCCATTATTGGCGTTAATCGTCGCCGTGTACGAGGTCCCGACAGTGCCGTTGGGCAAAGTCTTGGTGGTGATAGAAACGTTAGCGAAAGATTGGAAGGAAGCGAACAGAGATAAGAACAGTACAAACCATTTCATGGGACTTCAGACCTCCTCGAATTGCGCCTTATGGCGAAGTTATCGAGCTGAGGTTGAGCGGCTGGTAACCAGGCTTACATCTGCTTATGAGTGGGATCACAGAGCAGCATAACTCGCTGAAAATGTTAGTTCCGATGTGGAACGCGCCCCAGCACGTTAGGACATGCCCCCGCCGATTAGCGCCGCTTGCTAGTGGCTTCAGCGAGATCGTCAGGGGTATTTAGATTCGAGAAAAGATCGAGAGAAAACCCGGCGGATTGCAACTCCGGTTCGCCGATGGCCTGCGCACCAGCTTCTGTGAATAGCGCATCGATTTTGTAGCGTCCTGCACGAAGCGCCTTTTCCGCGATGGAGGCGAATTCGCGGCGGTAAACGGCGCATAACGGTTGCCATCCTTGGGCGGTGCGGGGAACCGTGACCATGGCGGTGTCGGAGTCTTGTGCGCGCCCGAGAATGTACTGGAGAAGCGCCGGTGTAAGAAACGGCATATCGACGGCGAAGAGCAGGTTCAGGTCAGTCTGCGATGAGCGCAGAGCGGCGTGGATGCCGGCGAGAGGGCCGCATCCGGAAAACAGGTCTTCGACGACAGGGGCAAAGGAAGCGAACTTGGAGGGATCGCCGACGATGCGGACATCGTCTGTGAGGGAGCGGGCGAGATCGAGGGCTCCTGCCAGCAGCGTGCGCCCGTCGAGCAGGACGAAGGCCTTATCGGTGCCCATGCGCGTGCTGCGTCCGCCGGCGAGGATGAAGGCGGTAATGGCGGGAACAGGCATGAGAGGAATATACATCTCGAAGGAGGGGCTGAATAAAGTCAAAATTCCCCACCCTAGGCGCGAAAGACGCGCCTAAGGATGGGGCACCTGCCTGATTGCGCGTACGCCTCGGATCCCTCAAAGCTTCTCAAGCTAAGTTCTTCCATCTGCTGCAGTTTGGTCGATGCGAGGGCGGGCATTGCACGAAAGTAACCTTTGCAAAGTAGGGTTGGCGGGCGATGATGGGGCAGCCCCGAGTCAAGTGACCCGGAAGTAAAACATCATGCCGCAGAAATTCATGGATGTGCTTATGCTTGGGCGCTGCTCCCACGAGTTCTCCTGGCCGCGCCGTGGTACCGACGGGGACTACTACCAGGTGTGCCTGCTGTGTGCCGCGGAATACAAATATGACTGGAAGACCATGCGCCGGACCGAGCGCGTGGAGCACGCCAAACCGGAGACGGGCATCAAGCGCAGCCACCCGCGCGAGAAGCGACCGTCATGGGTACCCCGTGCGCGCCGCTTGAAGCTCGACATTCCCCTGCGCTACCGCGTGAACAAGACCAGCACGTGGTATGAGGGGATCATTGAAAACATCAGCCAGAGTGGCGTCCTGTTCAGCGGGCCGCAGGAACTTCCGGTCAACGCGCTGATCGAAATGGTGTTCGAGATGCCGGAAGAGATTTCCGGGCAGAAGAACAGCAACGTCGTGTGCCAAGGACGAGTGATGCGGGCGAAGGATCCGGCGAAAGCCGAGGACAGCATCGTGCTGGCAGCTTCGATCGTCGATTATAAGTTTATCCACTAGCGACGCTGGCGGTTTCCGCAGTAAGAATCTTTACAGCTTTTGCGGTTTCCGCGCCGCGAGCGGGACGCTCCCGGAACAGCCGGCGGTGCGCCGGCACTACCTTTAACCGTTCCCCTATTTACATCTGCAGAGACGGCTTCCAGCATCTAAACTGTATCTGACAGGGCAACTCGCCCTACCATCCACATCAGGAGTTGCGTTATGAGAAGAAGTTTTCTGCCGGTGTATTCGTGCATTGTCGCGGCGAGTCTGATTCTGGGAGTGGGCTGCGCGAAGAAGCTGGACGACGCGAAGATGTCGAGCGACATTCAGAATAAGTTCAGTCAGGATTCAGGACTGTCGTCGAAGCAGCTCACGGTGCAGGCCAATAACGGCGTGGTGACGCTGTCGGGAACGGTGGACAACCAGGCGCAGCGGGATGCGGCCGGAGCGCAGGCGGCATCGGTGGCGGGCGTAAAGACCGTCATCAACAACCTGCAGGTGGGCCCGAGTCCGGCGATACCAGCGGAGTCGCAGAAGCCGACTCCGGCGGAAGCTCCCAACGTCGCGGCCAACAGCCCGCCACCGGAAAACCCCAAACCAGCCAAGGCGAAAAAGACCAGCCGGAAACATGCGGGGAACGGCTCAGCCAACTCCGGTCAGGATGCGAGCCAGCAGCAGATGGCGTCGAACGATCAGTCCGCCGACAATACGATGACCGCGCCGCCTGCGGACAACACTCCAGCCGCAGCGCCTGCTCCGCCTCCGCCACCTGCGCCAGAAAAGCTGATCGTTGACCAGGGAACGCAGATCACGGTGCGGCTGATCGATCCGATCGATAGCGAAAAGAATCAGACCGGAGACACGTTCCATGCGACCCTGAACGCTCCTCTGACTTCGGATGGGGAAGAAGCCGTGCCGGCGGGAGTGGAACTGACCGGGCATCTGGTCGATGTGAAGAGCGCCAGCAAGTTTGCGGGGAAATCAGTGGTCGTGCTGCAGCTTGACAGCCTTACAACCGGTGGGCAGCAGTACAGTTTGCAGACGGATCAGTACCGCAAAGAAACCGCCGCGCGAGGCAAGAACACGGCTGAAAAAGTGGGCGGAGGCGCACTCGTGGGCGGCATCATTGGCGCACTGGCGGGCGGAGGCAAGGGTGCCGCGATCGGAGCGGCGGCCGGCGCCGGAGTTGGCGGCGGCGTGCAGGCTGCCTCGAAGAGCCAGCAGATCAAGCTGCCTTCGGAGACGGTACTGAATTTCACGCTGCAGGCGCCGATTACGGTAGTGCAAGCGCCGAGTTCAGATGCGAACCGGCAGAAGCTGGGAAGCGCGCAGTAGGGAATCTTACTTCCCACTTGTGGCCGGCGGAATCCGTAGGCGAGAGTAGAGTGACGGATCGCGCGTAGGTGGGGAGGAAACGTGCAGGCCATTTCTTGTTTACGGTGCAGGCGGGAGATCGAGTCAGGGGATAAGTCGGTCGCGGTTTACATGTTTGCCCAGACGGTGGGCGTGAGGCCGCGGCAAAAATCGTCGGCCAGCCGGATTTGCTTTTGTCCGCAATGCGCGGTGTCGCTGGCCATGGGACTGCCTCCGGAAGGCGCGTTGAATATGGCCGCCTGGGACATGATTCGCCAGTTGGTCAGCGCCGAACCCTCGTTGAATCAGGCTGCGTGGGAAGGACTACGGGGCATTGTGGGGCTGCTACCCGAGGGGAATGAGGAATCGCCGGGACGATTCCGCCGAGCGGGGTAAGCCACCAAATCTCTCTTTCGTTCAGTATTCCACTGACGCGGTTCGTCCATTCCGAAAGTCAATTCCCCACCATCTCGCACAATGCGCAAGAAGGGCGGGGCAACCTCTGGGGTTCTTACTGCTGAGGTTTTTCGGCGGCGTCTTTCTTTTTCGCCAACGACCGGACGTAGTTGACCAGGTCCCAATTTTCTTCTGTCTTGACCCGCGGACCTTCGGCCGGCATGTCGTTGTGGCCGTTCTTGATGATGTAAAAGATCTCGCCGTCAGTGCGATCTTTCAACGTCGCCGGATCGGTGAAGTCGGCCATGGTGAGCTTCATGTCCTTGGCGGTTTCGCCTTTACCGTCGCCGTTTTTGCCGTGACACATCTCACAATCGAGCGTCCACCATTTCTTGGCGCGGGCGAGGGATTCTGGCGTAGACTTCACGGGATTCTGCGCACGCGCCGCCTCCACGGGAATAGCCGAGTAAGACGGGTTCTGCGGCGGCGGGTTGGGATTTGATTGTTGGGAAAGGACGGGAAGCGCGAGAAACAAGAGTGCGGAAAAAACCAGTGCAATTCGGTGCACGGGACACCTCCTCTGGGACAAGGAGCGCTTACAAGAAAATTGTAGCACCTGCCCCAAGCGTGGAACGGCATTGACGCTGCAATCACTCCTGGCGGAAGGTGGACGCAGCCTCGGTGAGCGCGGGCGCGATGGCTGCGGCATCGGACACGCCGCCCTGGGCCATGTCTTTACTCCCGCCACCGCGGCCGGCGCACTTTGCCATGATTTGTTTCATGAGCGCGCCCATGTCGAAGGGCTGTCCGGCCGATTGCGCGAATACCAGCGAGGGTTGCGGCGCGGTGCTGCCAAGCAGCGCGACCACATTCGGAGCCAGCCGGATTAGTTTCTGAGCGAGCAGCTTCAGGGAATTCATTTCGCGGTCGGAGAAAGTGCGAAAGACCACCTTGCGTCCGCCGGAATCGGCAGTCTCTGCCAGGATGGCCGCGGCCTGCGCCGCCGCGAGTTCTTCCTGCGATTGCTCCCGTAGCTTGCGGAGCGATTTGATTTCCTCGAGCGCTTTGGCGGCCTGCTGCGGGACGTCGTAGATGTGCGCGGAAAAGAGCGCGGCTGTTTCCCTCAGAGTAGTGAAATCGCGGCGGGCGGTGGCCACGGCGCGCTGACCGGCCACGAATTCGACGCGATATCCCTGCCGGACTTTTTCAACTTTGCGAAGAAGAATGCAACCGATCTGGCCGGTTTGCGATACGTGCGTACCGCCGCACGCGCTCAGATCGAAGTCATGGATGTCGATGAGGCGGAGTTGGTCGCGCTCGGTGGGAGGGAGTTTGCGCAGGCCGAGGTTGCCGGCTTCGTCGCGGGCGACGAAGCGGATGTCGACCGGGCGATTCTCCAGAATAACCTCGTTGGCCAGGCGTTCGGCTTCCTCAACCTGAGTTTTCGCGAGCACGGGCGTGTCGAGATCGATCGAGCAATAATCCTCGGCCATGTGGAAAGAAACCGTCGGCATATTGAAAAGGCGGACAAAGGCAGCGGAGAGAACGTGCTGTCCGGAATGCTGCTGCATGTGATCGCGGCGGCGGGCGGCGTCAATCTGGCCCTGGACGCGGGTTCCGGGCTGCAGGTCTTTTACCGGGGCTTCGAGGTAGTGAACGACTCGCCCACCTTCCGTGTCGGCCACTTCGGTGACGCGGAGTTTTTGGTCGCCGGAAACGATCCAGCCGGTGTCGTGGACCTGCCCTCCGCTGGTGGGATAGAACGCGGTGCGGTCGAGAATTACGGCCGGGCGCTCGCTTCCGGGGAATTCCTGGACTTGGGCTTCGAAGTTATAGAGGAAGGAATCGTGGTAATAAAGACGGTCGGTCATGGGCTCGGAATTTATTTAAACATACAAGCATGGATAAAGGGATTTGATCAGTCGAGGTCGCAACAAGGGCAAACGACGCCCAAGGTCCTTCGACTGCGCCGTTGCACTCGCTTCGCTCTTGCAACGGCTTCGCTCAGGATGACGCTAGAAATACAGCTTAATACGGGCCGATGATTCCGCCTATATGGCGGGCCGCGGGTCTCGCGGCCTGTGGCGGCTTCGCGGACAGGAGTGTCCGCTCCACGCTGGCGTCTAGCACATCCAGATATTTCAGGCCGCTGCCGGTGTTGAACAGGACTACGGTGTCTTCGGCTTTGAAGAAATTAATGGCGCGGAGTTTGCGGTACGCGACCAGGCAGGCGGCGCCTTCCGGCGCCGCGAAGATGCCTTCGACTTTGGCCCAGTGCCGGGTGGCCTCCACAATTTCTTCGTCGGTCGCACTGACGGCTGTGCCTTTGCTCTTCTTTAGTATGTCGAGGATGAGGTAGTCAGCGTAAGGCTTGGGAACGCGCAGGCCGGCGGCTAGCGTGGCGGCGTCGGGCCACATCTCGGCGGACTGCTTCCCTTCTTCCCAAGCTTTCACAATGGGGGCACATCCCGCCGACTGCACGGTGATCATTTTGGGGCGCTCGGAGCCGATCCAGCCGAGCGCTTCCATCTCGTCAAAGGCCTTCCACATGCCGAGCATGCCAACGCCTCCGCCAGTCGGGTAGATGATGCCCTGCGGCATGCGCCAGCCGAGTTGTTCAGCAACTTCGTACCCCATCGTTTTCTTGCCTTCGACCCGGTAAGGCTCTTTGGTAGTGCTGACGTCGAACCATCCGTCTTTTTTCCAGGAATCGGAATCCTTCAGTTCGGCAACCTTGCGGGCGCAATCGCTGATGAGACCGTCGACGAGCGTGACGTGCGCTCCGTAGTAGTCGCATTCGATGCGGTTGGCCATGGGAACGTCTTTGGGCATGAAGATGTGAGCTTCGAGTCCGGCATTTGCGGCGTAGGCGGCGAGGGCTCCGGCGGCGTTTCCGGCGGAAGGGATGGCTAATTTTTTCAATCCCAGGTGGCGCGCCATGGTGACGCAGGCGGAGAGGCCGCGGGCCTTAAAAGATCCGGTGGGATTGAGGCCTTCGTCTTTGATGTAGACGTTGGGAAATTCACGGCTGGCGAGCATAGGCGTGAATCCTTCGCCGAGCGAGACGGGATCGGCAGCGGGAAGGACGGCATCGTAGCGCCACATGGTGGGAGCGCGTCCGGCGAGACGCGCAGAGGAAAATGATCGCTTAATAGCGGCAAGATCGTAACGCGCGTAGAGAACACCGCCGTCCTTGGGGCAAACGGACTGCGGACGGTCGGCCGGATAGTGCTCGCCACAGCGGGTGCATTCGAGATGAGTGAGCATTCCGCTGCTGAGTTTAGCAGAGCAGCCGTCCGCTTTCAGTTCTCATGCTCTCAGCTGGTTCTTGTCGTATCGATTTTGGCGGCGGGCCGTTTCTCTTCTTCCGGCGCTGCGATGGCGGCTTTGAAGCCGCGGATGCTTTCCCCCAGTCCTTTACCGAGTTCGGGGAGTTTCTTCGGGCCAAAAACTAGAAGAGCAATGCCAGCGATGATCATCAGATGCATGGGTTGAAATAAGCCTTCGAACATTTGAGTTCTCCTTAGTCGCAGTCCATCGGACTTTGGTTCCTACATCGGACTTCTAAATGTCCCCATCCTTGCCGCCAAGAACCTTTGCGGCAAGGATGGGGCAGCCGGCGATTGAAACTATCAGCAAAAATGATGTCAGAATGCAGGCGCCGTGACAGCTGGTTTTCGGTCACAGCGCCTGCCTGGCGCGTCGCACGAAGCCCCGTCCCCCGAGAAGTCCTCGTACGACTGCGAACTCGTTACACTCCACGCTGGGCTGCATCGGCCATGGTCGCCAGTTCTGTGAGGAACTGGAAAAAGTCGGGCGACTGACCAATGAAGAGCCCATCCTTCGTAAGTCCCTTGACTGCTCCCATCGCAGCCCCGACGGTGTTCGTGGGGCGGATTATAGAGCAAGCCGGGAATTCGCGGCTCAGGAAGGCTGTGGGCTCGGGCATGATCAAGTTCGCTTGGAGCAACGGCCCAACCGCGGGTGTAGCCAGGTTCGTGAAGCTGACTTTCACGCCGGTCACCGGGTCCGCAACACTCAAAGGCGTCGCATTGCCAGCCTTGTCGTGCCAGGTCTGGAAGTGAGACGTCTCCACCGGACCGATGCTGAGCAGGATGCGCAACACTTCGACATTACTGACGCGCTGCGCGAGTTGGGGATAGAGACTGCTGCCACCTTGCTCGATAAAGCCGAAGTGAAAGCCCGCCGTGAACGCGATCGCCTTCAGAAAATTCGGATGGTTCACGTCATCATTGGTGCGAGGAATCGCCGGGTGCTTGCCCACCGCCAGGCTGGGCACGGCCTGCGGGAAGGTGTTTCCCAAGTCAGGATTCCCGGTGCTGCTGCGGTAGCGCGTCCACCAGCTCGTGTCCACGGTGAGTTCCATCAGGTTGGTGATGCGCCCCACGTTATTCGCTCCCGTCGCGCTGCTGCTGGGCAGGTTGCGAAATCCGTCAAGGCTCACCGGATCGAAGCCCTTGGAAATTAAATACGCGTTGATGAAGGTCTCGTGACTCAGCTCGTCTTCCGTGTTGTCATGAATGTACTGCGGCATATCGCCATCGAGTATCAGGATGTCGTTGGTGAAGGCAGCGTTGCCGCCGGTGGGCTTTGCTGGATAGCCCGGGATCTGCATGCTCGCGAATTTGGAGACCTCGTTGTCCTGGGTGCCCAGGAACTCCTGATACTGCAGCCAGAGATCGCTTTCGATGATTTCGGCAGCCGCCAGGAAGCGCAGGATGGCGGCGTCGCCCTGGCTGATCGAACTGCTGCTTTGCCCTGCTGCCTTGCTCCCAAGCACTGTGCTGGCGGAAAGTGCGGCCCCGGTTGCGCCGAGTCCCTTCAAAAAGGAGCGGCGGCGGATGACCCGGTTCCATTGCCGGTTCACTTCGTCAATGGGATGATCCGTGTCAGGCGTGAGGTCGGACGGCGATAGTTTTCCTTTGCTCATAGCTTTTACACTCCAGATTTTTGTGCGATGACGTTGCGGCTTCGAGGCAGGGTCTTCGAACATCAACGTAGGCGGCAGCATATTGGGGCCCGTCCGAGGAAATGTCAGGAGGCAGTTACACCTTTGTCAAAGATTCGTCTCAGAGTGCCGGGAGGTGGACGGCGCGGGAGTCCGCTCTCACAACCGGTTGCGGAGAAATTCAAATAGCACGTTGGCGATGAGAGCAGCAACGATCGCGATCACGAAGTTGGCCGAGGTAAACACGTCTCTCATGGCCCAAGCGAGACCACGGGTCCGAGCCATGCCGGAGCGCTCGAATTCTCCCATCAGGAGATTGGAGTAGAAGAGGAAGATGATGAATCCCACTTCGATGAACGCGCGCAAGCATCGGTTTCGCATCGGAATTCGGGCCTCGGCAGCGTATCGGAACGAATGCTGGGATCATCCTACCTTACTGGCCGTGCATGTTTGGCCAACTGGGCAGAGAAACTGTCCCCGCTCTTCGCGGGTTCGTATAGGGTGATTTAGTATCAATGATCAGTTCAATTTAGTTGGGAGAAGGCATAGATGGGCAAGTTCCTGGTGGGAGCGATTCTAGGGGCAGTTCTGGTTCCGGTCGTGGTCTTCTGTTATTTCGCAACGGGAATGGCGCCGGTGGCAACGGCGGCGCCTCCCATGCCGTTTGAGAAGACCTTCGCGCACATGGCGCTGCACGCACGCCTGGAGAAAGAGATGCCGAAAACTCCGCCGATCGCGGCGGACGAAGCAGCGTACGTGGCGGGGACACAGGTTTATAAAGATCATTGCGCAGTCTGTCACGGGCTGCCCGGGGGTTCGCAGACCGCGATTGCGAAAGGAATGTTTCCCAAGCCTCCGAAGCTGATGGAAGGCAAAGGGGTGACCGACGATTCTCCTGGCGAGACCTATTGGAAGGTGGCGGGAGGGATCCGGATGACGGGAATGCCGGGATTTGAGAACACGCTTTCGACTACGCAGATGTGGCAGGTGAGTTTGTTGTTGGCGAATGCCGACAAGCTACCGGCGTCGGCGAAGGATAGTCTGACCGTTGTGGCTCCAGTAGCACCAGCGTCAATGGAAACGAAGCCGATAAAGAAATAAGCGGGAACGAGCGAGCAGTGTCTGGGGAATTTCTGCCGACGGTACGGGCCGGCGCTCTCGCACTTTTCTATTCACGGCTTGCGCTTCGATCGGTCAAGGCTGTGGGCTGCATCTTGCGCCGCTTCGCGGGTGGACAGCCGAAGGCGGCTGTCCCCACAAAGATCGGCGGTGAAAGTGACGCAGGGGCCCTCGACTGCGCAGGCCGGTTCGCTTAGCTCGCCGACCTGCTCCGCTCGGGATGACAACACACTCCTGAAAGAACGCACCAGGCAACGGCTACTCTGGCTTACGCGTTGGTGATCTTTCGGAGCGAGGCGTATTACGTGTATAGTGCGTTTTCACGATGGGATCGTTCCTGTTTTTCGCATTTTCGTGGTGGTCGATCGCGCTGCGGATTGTGGCGATTGTGCACTTCATCCGGCGGCGACCCGATTGGTTTTGGATTTTGATCATTCTGTTCTCCTGGGTGGGAGCGCTGGTCTACATCGTGGTGGAGGTAATCCCAGACGCGAGCCTGCTGCGCGGATCGTTCCAGGTTTTCCCGAGGCGGCGGCGCATTCGCGAACTGGAGCGCATCATTCTGGATAATCCTTCCGCGGGCAACTACGAAGAACTGGGACTGCTCTATCTGGACGACGGAAATTTTTCGAAGGCGCGGGCAGCTTACGACAAAGCGATCTCTTCCCGAACCGATCATGTCGATCCCTTCTACCGGCGCGGTATTGCCGAAATAGAGTTGAAAGATTACGCGGCGGCCGTGCCCGATCTGGAGCGGGCAGTGCGTTCCGACCCGGACTACGATTTTCATCGCGCCAAAGGATTGCTGGCATGGGCCTACGCGCAGACAGGGCAAGCGGAGAAAGCGGATGCTCTGTTTCGCGAAGCGACGCGCATTTCGACCATCTCCGAGACTTACTACCACTACGCGCTGTTTCTGGAATCGCAGGACCGGCGCGCCGAGGCGCGAGAGTGGGCAAAGAAGA
>Ga0187805_10000060_pt1 | contig 31435 bp, 29 predicted proteins | sample NC_wetland_sal_i_6_FD_132965 | JGI IMG/M metagenome (GOLD analysis project Ga0187805, IMG submission 132965) | Wetland sediment microbial communities from Neuse River Estuary, North Carolina, USA - Control_5 | ecosystem: Environmental > Aquatic > Freshwater > Wetlands > Sediment | place: USA...
ACGGGCTGGAGAATTACGAGCGGGCCTACGCGCGCGGCAAGGGCGTGCTGTTTCTGACCGCGCATTTTGGCGGCTGGGAGCTTTCGGCCTTTGCCCATTCGCTGCACGGGCATTGGGTGAACATCGTGATGCGTCCCATGGACAACCAATATCTCGACCGCATGCTGCAGAGCTACCGCACGATGTACGGGAACAAAGTGGTCCCGAAAGACGATTTCGTGCGCGGGCTGCTGGCAGCGATGAAGGCGGGCGAGACCGTGGGAATATTGATGGACACGAATATGACTCCGCCGCAGGGAGTGTTCGTGGATTTTTTCGGGATCAAGGCGTGCACGGCGAGCGGGTTGGCGCGCATCGCAATGCGCACGGACGCGGCGGTGGTTCCGGGATTCACCATCTGGGATGAGTCGATGGGCAAGTACCGGCTGCGTTTCGATCCGGCGCTGGAGTTGATTCGCACGGGGAATCTCGAGGCCGACATCGTGGCGAACACGCAGATGTTCACGAAGGTGATTGAAGATTACGTGAGGAAATATCCCGAGCAGTGGTTGTGGGTGCACCGGCGCTGGAAGACGAGGCCGGAGGGGGAGCAGGGCCTGTATTGAAAGTGTTTTGAGCGCGATCACCTGCCTGCAACAGTTAGCTTTACCGAGCGTAGAATACGTCTTTGATGGACGATGCTACCCTAAACGTCGTCACCCCAAGGCGGTGCCCTCAATGCGATGGCCCTGCCGATGATGGATTCATCTTTTGCAGGAACTGCGGTGCAGCTCTGCGGCCACCGCTGCCACTGACGCAACCGGGCGTCCAAATGGATGACGCTCCTTCAAACGCTACTGGTCTAGCGAGGCGGATTCTTGTAGTGGTCCTCAAAGGAATAGCCGGAATTGCGGCAGTTGTTGCGATATTCTGCCCACTCGGTAGCTTTACACAAATCTTCCTGTTCGCCACTTCTGTTGCCGTCGCTCTGATATGCTACGTTGCGCTCACTAACCTGGATGCTACCCACATCGAGGAATACGGAAAGGATGGCTATTGGCCGAAACCGCTTGTTTGGAACCGGCCCTCTAAAACCCATGCCTCGGCTGAGGATGGCGCTCCGCGACCTAAGGTTTGATTGCAGAGACATGCCGCCCGGTAGTTGACATAACGTCCCCATCTCGCTTATCTATTGCCCCTAGTGCCGGCGCCCCCTTCTGCGGTTTAATGCGGCATGGCTTATACGTGGTTCATCCTGCTGCTGGCGGTTGCGGGGACAGTGCTCTTCCTCCTGATTCTTCATGGCACGTCGCTGGGACAGGCGGTGCATGATGGAATCCCCGACCGGCCGCGGCGGCGGCTGTTTATTGCGTCGGTGAGTTTCTTTCTGACCTTCGCCGGAGTGCGCGCCGTAGTGTACGGCGTGCTGCATCAGATTCCTCCATTCCACTTCATACAGATGGGCGGACGCCACGTTCATCATCTGGTCTTCGGAATCATCATTCTTCTGCTCGTGGGATACGGATGGCTGTGCGAGGTCGGCAACGGGTCGGACCGGTCGTCGATTTTTGTGGGACGGCTGATGTCGATTCTGTACGGGGTGGGCGCGGCACTCACGTTGGATGAATTCGCGCTCTGGCTGAACCTGAAAGACGTCTACTGGTCGCGCGAAGGGCGAAGCAGTATCGACGCCATTATTTTGTTTGGAGCGCTGCTGGCGGTTGGCGCCTGGGGAGCGCCGCTGTGGAATTGGGCGAGAAGGCGTCGGAAGTCAGGGTAGCGGCCAAGAAGCGAGCGCGGCACGCGCTCGCGACAGCCGGCGCGACGCCGGCGCTACGAAGATCTGGCTATGTCGCGTTTGATCTGTTGCGACTGGCTCACCATGAGCAGGGCGGTCTGCGCCAGTCGTTCGAGGATGGCGAGATCGCCTTCATCGAAGGCGAAGGTTTGCGGAGAGAAAACTTCGAGCAGGCCGACCACGTCGCGTTCGTAACGGATGGGCGCGGCCGCGATGGAGCGGATGCCGAAGCGGCGGCAGATTTCGATGGCGACGCGGGAATCAATTTCGGCATCGTCGCAGCGCAGAGCTTTTCCGGCACGCAGGCATTCACCGGAGAAGCCGGAGTTGGCGTCAACGCGCGTGCCGAGCGGAGGACCGCCTTGGCCGACGCTGGCACGGCACATCATGGGTCCGCCGTCGATTAAAGCGATGGCGGCGCCTTGGCCGCGCAGCAGGGTTCGAGCCCGCTCGCTGATCACGCGCAAGGCCGCATTCAGGTCAGGGCCCAACGACTGAAATTCGTACTGAATCGTTGTCGAGACGGGCGGGGCACCGGGAGGAGGTTCGGTCTCAGGCTCGGCTTCCAGGCTGATGGAACGCGTTTTGCCTGATCCGTTGCCCGCCGATCCGTTGCCCGCCGATCCGTTGGCTGAAGACGAAAGTGCGGCTCCAAGCACGCGATCGACGGTGAGTTTGGGAGCTTTGCGGCTGGGTGCGGAATCGTTGACCGCGAGCCAGTGATCGATTCGCTGGCGCGCGTCCTCGGGAAGGTCCGAGAAGCGCACACCGGCGCGGCCCAAGGCGTCGGCCCAGGCAATGTATCCGGTAGTTTCCAGGTGAGCGTTGCAGTCGGGCAGATCAAGGCGGAGGTGAAGGCGCCGATCGGCGTGATCCATTTTCACAGGCGCGATGGTCTGCATCGACAGACCCTGCTCGCTGAGGTCGAGGATCATGCCTCCGGTAACGCCGTCAAAACTGGCGAAGACCGGGCCATTCACTTTGTGCCGTACGCAACTGCGCCGTTCGGTGAACATTCTGCAGCCTGGACTCGTGCGTTGAGCGTTCGCTGGGGCACGAGATCATCCTGTCGAAAATCGATCGAAAAGACGGTACACACACCCGGGCTTGCTATCGCGGTGGAGAACGTCTGTGGAAACTGATCTGCCCGGATCATCGGATGAAATAGCGGCGGTGGGAAGTGATTGAGAGGGTTCGGGGAGCCGACGACGGATGCAGAAAAAGTTTAGCGCCGCCGTAACACGCGTGAGGCCGCTTTCGCGCGTGTAGGCAAGCAGTGGTTCCTCGGCTTCCGGTAAAATCGAGAGTTCCGATGGAGGTCTTATGAGCACTACTACTATTTCTCCGGCCACGGCCACGACTTCATCTGGCGCCTTTGAACAAATCGCGGAACGGGAGCGGAAGTTTTTGCTGCAGACCTATAACCGTTACCCCGTCGTGCTGACGCGCGGGAAGGGCGTGTTTCTTTGGGACATCGAGGGCAAGCGGTATCTGGATTTCGTCTCCGGACTGGGCGTGAATGCCTTGGGGCACGCGCATCCGCGGATCGTGAAGGCGATTCGCGAGCAGGCGGCGAAGCTGGTGCATGTTTCCAATCTCTACTATCACGAATATCAAGGGCCGCTGGCGGAGAAGCTGTGCGGGCTTTCGGGGCTCAACCGCGCATTTTTCTCGAACTCAGGGACCGAGGCGATTGAAGGATCGATCAAGCTGGCACGGCTGGCCGGGCATCGCGCGGGCGGCGAAGCGAAGTGCCGCCTAGTGGCTCTAGAGGGTTCGTATCACGGACGCACGTTTGGCGCGCTTTCGCTGACCGGGCAGGACAAACACCGCAAGGGTTTCGAGCCGATGCTCGAAGGCGTGACGTTCGTGAAGCAGAACGACGTGGAGGGCTTGCGCGCGGCGGTCAACGACTATACGTGCGCGATCGTGCTGGAGCCGATTTTCGGGGAAGGTGGAATTTACGAGTGCTCGGTGGAATTCCTGCGCGAGTGCCGGGTGCTGGCCGATCGCCACAAGGCCGCTCTGATCTTCGATGAGATTCAGTGTGGGCTGGGCCGCACGGGAACGATTTTTGCGTTTCAGAGTTTTGGCGTAACGCCCGATATTGTGGCGGTCGCCAAGCCGATTGCGGCCGGGCTTCCGCTGGGGGCGTTTATCGCGAAGGAAGAATTCGCCTCGGCGATTTCGCCGGGGCAACATGGCACGACGTTTGGCGGAGGTCCGCTGGCGTGTCGTGTCGCGCTGGAATTTCTCGCGATCGTGGAAGACGAAAAGCTGCTCGAGAACGTGAACAAGGTTGGGGCCTATTTGCAGGACAAGCTGAAGGATCTGGTATCGAAGCGAAACGCGGCGGTCGCGGTACGCGGTCGCGGATTCATCCAGGGAATTCAGCTCGAGATTCCGGCGCGTCCGATCGTGGATGAGGGATTGAGCGAGGGAGTTTTGTTCAACAGCACCCAGGACACGGTGGTGCGATTCCTGCCTCCATTTCTGATGGAAGAGAAGCACGTGGATAAAGGGATTCGAGTGCTGAAGAAATTGCTCGGAAAGAAGCGGCAAGCCGCAGCCTAGTGAGCATCTCGAAAGCTGTCGTCCTGAGAGGTTAATGCTTTACTAATGCCGCAGTGCCTCTTCCCGGGGAGTACGGATGAAGATTCACTGCGAGGCCCGAATCCGATGCAAAAGTGCGAGAGATCCTTCGACTCCGCAACCATTCCGCTTCGCGGAATGGTTGCTCCGCTCAGGATGACAGGGCGTCAAAAAACCGGGGAGCCGAAGCTCCCCGAAGTGAAGCGACAGAGGCGTTGTTTCTCTTAGATAGAGTCCGGCAAGAGGGAAAGAGTTGTCCCGCGCGCTGCGATTTATCTGCAACTAAATTTACATGAATGACGTTCGGCAGATAGCGGCTCGCGAAGCTCCGAAGCTGGATCAGGGCACTGCCGAGTGCTGGATGGATTTTAACGGGGCGCGGATGCGGTATCTGCGCGCGGGATCGGGGCCGGCGCTGATTCTGCTGCACGGGCTGATGGGATATTCGTTCTCCTGGCGCTACACCATGCCCGCGCTGGCGCCTTATGCCACGGTGTATGCTCCGGACCTGCTCGGAGCTGGATTCTCTGATCGGCCTTCGATCGATCATTCCATGAAGGCGACCGCGTTGCGCGTTCTAAAGTTTGCCGAGAAGCTGGGGCTTACAACTTTTGATTTGCTGGGAACGTCGCGCGGCGGCGCGGTGGCGATGTGCGCAGCGGCCGAGTGTCCCCACTACGGTTTAGGGGTGCGGAAGCTGGTGCTGGTGGCGCCGGTGAATCCCTACTCCGAGCACGGGCAGCGATTGGCGCCTTTTTTCGGAACCAGCGTAGGCGCGGCTTTGTTCCGACTCGTGATTGGCCGGATGCCGTCGCTTTATCCGTACTGGCATGGGCGGATGTTTGGCGACCGCGCAAAGATTCCGGCAGGAAGTTTGGATGGCTACAAAGCGCCGCTGGCGATACCGGGACTGTTCGACCACGCGTTGAGCATCGTGCGCACCTGGACGGCGGACCTGCAGGAACTGGAAGCTCTGCTGCCGAAATTGCACGCCATTCCCACGCTTCTGATGTGGGGCGAGAAAGATCCGGCGGTGTATGTCTCGTCGATGAAGGAACTGGCGCGGTACTTTGATGACGTGCACACTGTTGTTTTTCCAGGAGTCGGACATTTGCCGTATGAAGAGTGCGTGGAGGAGTTTAATCGCGAGTTGACGCAATTCTTAAAGTCGTAAGCCTGCGCACGAGGGCGGCGGCGAGACGCCGCCGCGACAGCCGGCGGGACGCCAGCGCTACTTAACGCTAGCGCTACCGAAAAGTAGCTATCCAAATGAACCACTCCATTCTCGAACTGTTGCGGAATACGGTGGTGCAGTATGGGTATTGGGCGGTGGGGGCGGGATTGCTGCTGGAGAATGCCGGTGTGCCCGCGCCGGGTGAGACGATGCTGCTGCTGGCGAGCTTTCTGGCGTATTCCCAACACGAGTTGGAACTGGGCTGGATCATCGTGGTGGCGACGATTGCCGCGACCCTGGGCGACAATCTGGGCTTCGCGCTGGGATATTACGGCGGGCGTCCCTTCCTGGAGCGTTATCAATCTATCTTTCGGGTGCGGGCATCGAGGCTGGAGCAGGGAGAGCGCCTGTTTGCGCGATACGGCGCGGTGACCGTATTCTTCGCGCGCTTCATCTTCGGCATGCGCATTGTGGCCGGACCCGTGGCTGGAGTGCTGAGGATGCCGTGGCGTAAATTTTTGCTATTCAATTTCCTGGGCGCGGTGATTTGGGTGACCGTGATATCGGGTGCGGGGTATTTGTTTGGGCAGCATTGGCACCGGCTGGAGCGCGCCATTAAGAAGCTGGACATCGCAGCGGTCATCTTCGTGTTGCTGGTGGCGGCATGGTTGTGGTGGCGAAACCGGCGGGGAGTAGCGGCATACGCGAAGTAACCTTTTGCACAGCTAAGAGATTGGAGTCGGCGGCTATACTGTGCGGGTGTCGCGGGTGGCCTGTTCAAAAATGTGGTGCTGGGCCGGTCCGGGGCAATGCAGGAATCAGACGGGCTGCGTCCGAGCCGGAATGCGGACGAGGAGGAATACATGAAGAAGATTGGGCTTTTGACTCTGCTTATCATGGCGACACTTTTATTCACACTGGCTTCTCCGGCGGCAGCAGCCGGGCCAAAGCCGCCCGCGCCTCCAGTGCCCGCGGCGCCGGCGGTTGCGCCCGCTCCGGCAGCGGCGGCAGCTGTTCCCGAACCGCATCCGCAAATTCACGATGCCCTCGAAGCCATGCGGAACGCGAAGCACCATCTGGAAAGTGCGGCGCACGATTTTGACGGCCATCGCGTGAAGGCGATCGAGCACCTGGATCAGGCGATCCACGAAGCTGAAATCTGCGAATCGATGAAGTAAACGAAATTACGCGAGTCCCGGGCAGCGTCTTCGGGCGCTGCCCTTTTTATTGGGGCGCGACGGGTCTTGGCGCAGGCTTGGGGGGATGGGTGCCGAACACGTATCCGATGGTGGCGCCTACGCGAACGACGTTGTCGGAGTGGAATTCGTAGTTATTCGGGATGATGTACCAGTTGACTTCGGGCCTTACGAAATATTTTTGCCAGAAGCTGTAGCGCACGCCCACTCCGAAGTGAACCAGAAAATGAGTGGCGTCGAGATAGGTGCGGCAGCCGCCGCCGGGGATGGTGCAGTAATTGTTGGCGGGGTAGAACAGCAAAGTCTGGCCGCCAATGCCGGCCATGAAGTCGCCCGTAGTCCTGCGTGCTAAGTGGGTCGAGTAGACGCCATTTACGTCGTAGATAACCGGCCGGTAGGGCTGAAAACCGTTGTAGAAGCCTTGCTTGTAACGGAAGGATGTCTCGGCATTAATCCCAAAATGATTGGGCAGGCGGTATTGAACCAGGATGCTGGGATAAATTCCGCCTGATTCCGGTGGAGGGACAAAACCCTCGGACGCACTGATGTTTTTCGGGGAATAGAGCACGCTGGCGCCGCCGCCGAAATCAATTTCCTGTGCCCGGGCGAAAGTGGCAAATGTGACAAGCATGCAAACGAACGTCGAGACGAACCTTCTCAATCCTGGCCCCCCCTGTGGATGTTGATCTCTCAGACATACTACGAACAAAAGATCGCGCACGAGCGCCCAGCGGAGCTGCTCGCCCGCACGCAACCGAGTGAAATCGAATTCAGCCGCAGTTTAGTCCGGACCGATAGTGTATCCGATCGAGGCACCGAGGTGGAGAATGTTGCCCGAGGTGAACACGTCGGTGTTGTTCAAGACGTGGTAGTAGCGAGCTTCGGGCCGGACGAACACGTGGCCCCAAACGTAGTAGCGGACGCCGGCGCCAAGGTCCACGAGGAAGTGGTTGGAACTGGTATAGCAGGAGCCGAAGTAGACGCAGCTGCTGGTAGCGGTGTAGCCGTAGAAGCGGGTGCTCTGCCATCCGATGCCGCCGAACAAGTCCAGACCGGCTTTCTTGCTCAACTTGGGCTGATAGATCGCGTTGAAGTCAAAAAGGAGCGGGCGGTAAGGTTGGCCCGTGCCGGCAAAGTCGCCCTGGCTGGCTCTCCAGTTGGCGTCGAAACCAGCGCCGAGGCGTCCGTGGAAGATGACGTCGCCGCCGAGATTGATATATAGGCCGCCCTTTTCGGGGCAGGTGAGATTAACGGTCAGAGCCTGACCGCATTGAGCGGCGCCGGGGGAGATGAGGGTTCCAAAGCCGATCATAGCATCTCCCTGTTGGGCGGAAGCCAGGCTGGCCAAGGCGAAAAACGCAAAAACAGTCGCGAGGAAGGCGTGCTTTCTCAAGAGAAACCTCCTGTGATGATCCGCTGCTGCTGTTGGCGTTAGATGCGAGCACCAAACCACTTGGATGCAACATCCTGCGTTGCTGTTGATCATAATTACTGCTCGCAGCACATTCAAATCGCCGGAACCTCGGAACCAACGGGGCGGCTAGCGGCGAACGGGATTACCGGGCGACAGTTGCGCGTCAGGGCGTAAACCCGCAGCGAGCGGAAAAGTTGCGGTGAATCCGCTCAGGAGCGCTTGGATATGCTGCCCCCTCCGCCGCCGCGGAGCACGTGATCGATCGCGATCGGTCCGCCTCCAAAGAAGATCAAGGCGAATGCCAGAGCGGCGAGGGAAAGCGTGAGCTCGTAGCCGGGGCGATCGGGCGATCCCAGGATTCCGTTATGCCAGTGCACCTTCCCGATCGCGACCACGAGATCGATGCAGAGAGCAAAAGCTGCGGGACGGGTGAAGAAACCGGCGAGGATCAGAATTGCGCCGATAAATTCGGTGAAGGACGAAACGTAGCCCAACCACGCGGGTATGCCCAGGCTGGTCACCAGATGAACGTGGTCCCGCAGATGGCGGAAGCAATTCTGATAGCCGTGCGCGAGCATAACGGCTCCGAGGGCGAGACGCATGACAAGAAGAGCCAGCGGTTGCAAACGGTCGAGGTAGCGCAAGTCGTTCTCCTGACGAGAGGATAGATTACCGCAAGCCTTGACGGTGGGGAAGAAAAGCGCAGCCGCCGAGAAAACCATTGCGCCCCAGAGAGAGTTTTGATAACGTTCTTCCGCCGCGAACCCCCCACACCGGATGTGGTCCGTCCGGGAGTATAGTGCGGTTTTCTCTTCTCGAAGTTCTTGGGCCCCTAAAAATAAAGCTGGTCCGACTCGCCAACCGGTTGCGCGCCTGAAGAGCGCTTGGCGGTCGGAAACCCTAGTTCCCAGGAGTAGTGATGAATTTCACGAAGAGTTTCAGCGCCCAAAGATTTGTCCTGGCAGTGATGCTGATGATGGTTCCAGCATTCGCCTGGTCCCAGCAGAAAAAGACCTCGAGCGCCCCAGCTCCCAAGGCGGCACCTGCGCCGCATGCCAGCGCTCCGGCCCATAACAACGCGCCGGCACAACGTTCCAACGCGCCTGGCCGTCCTGCAAATTCGAATATGCAGGGGCGGGGTGGGAACAATACGACGGGCCGCTCCAACACCACCAACAATTCGATGGGCCGTGGCAACACCAATAACATGGGCCGGAACAACACGACGACGAATGGCCGCGGTAACTCGAACACGATGGGCGGCAAATCGAACAACGGCGCAATGGGACGCACGAATGCGGCGAATTCTGGTCGCGCCGGGAACGCCGGGGGGCGTATGGCGGGCGGTCATGCGGCTCCGGGACGCCAAGTTTCATTGCGGGGCGGGGGATCCGCTAGTATCCGTCCGAACGGGCAGATCCGCACGGTGAATCGCAACGGGATGCAGATTTCTCATGGGATGCACGGCGGCCGAACCGTGGTGAGCACTCACAATGGAGCGCGAGTAGTCAGCGTGGGCCACCGCGGCGGATATGTGCAGCGCGCTTACGTGGTGCGTGGCGGGCATTCCTATTATTCGCGCACTTACTATTATCACGGTGCGTATCGAGCGGGCGTTTATCGCGGCTACTATTATGGCGGACGTCCATACTACGGCTACTATCCCGCCTACTACTATCAGCCGGTTTATTACGGATGGGCTTACAACCCGTGGCCAGCGCCGGTCGCCTACGGATGGGGATGGGGCGGAGCGCCGTGGTACGGCTACTACGGTCCGTACTACCAGCCGTATCCGGTGTACCCGTCGGCGGCATTCTGGCTTACGGATTTCATGATCGCTGCGACTCTGCAGGCGGCGTATGAAGCGCAAGCCGCGGCGTGGCTGGGTCCGAACGCACATGATGGCGATACGCTGGTGGCGAGCCTGATGCCAATCCCGGCGGCGGAGACGGCGAAACTCAGTCCAGAAGTGAAGCAAGCTATTTCCGACGAAGTGAAAGACACGCTGGCGGCGGAGCAGGCTGAAGCCGGGAAGAGCGGCGGCAGCAGCAATTCCGCGGGTGGCAATCAGCCGACGACTTCCAATGAAGCTCCGCCGGCGCTCGATCCGAAGTTCCGCACCTTCATGGTCTCTTCCGACATGAGCCTGGTGCCGGAAGACGGCGACGAATGCCCGCTCTCGCAGGGAGACGTTATTCAGCGTACGACGGAAACTCCCGACGGCGATGGGAACGTGAATGTGAAAGTCGCCGCCAGTACGAAGACGGATTGCGCCATCGGCAAAGAGGGGCCGGTTTCCACAGACGATTTGCAGGAGATGTACAACAACTTCCGCGAAAGCCTGAAGGACGGTATGGGCGACCTGGCCAAGAAGAATGGCACAGGCGGGCTGCCCAAGGCGCCGGATACCAGCACGGTGAATGGCGATGTTCCCGCTCCGCCTCCGGACAAGAGCGCGGAGAAAAGCTTGCAGGACCAGCAGGCAGCCGCCGATCAGGCCGAGGCCGACGTGAAGCAGGAGGCCGGTTCCGGCTCAGGTGGAGGATCCCAGTAACTCAACCAGCGATGCAACGGGAGCATCTGCTGGGGTAGATGTTCCCGATTTTTTGTCTACGGCGATTAAGCGATCGATCAATTCAGCAACGCCTCAATTCATCGATTGATCAGAAGCAGAACATTCTCACCAAGATTTCAGGAGGGATCCACGATGTGGCAGAGATTGCGGGTACTCATTCCAGGAGCAACGCTGCTGTTGACAGGGCTGGTTTTCGCCGCTCCGGCAGTCGCGCAGGCTCCCACGCTGCAAGAACAGCTGGCGGCGCAGTACAAGCTGGTGAAGATGGGTTCGGATACGAGCGGATATTCCGTGGTGGATGCGGGAACGCTGCTGGCCATCCAGAAGGGTGGCATCATGGGCGTGCCTTACAGCGATAAGACCGTACTTACCACCAAGTATGAAGGCGGAACGGTGCACGGTCCGAACGCGATGATGACCGAGGCGCGAAAGCGTATGTTCGGGCACTTCTCGCAGACTCAGTCCGAAGGACAGACGACGCATTTGTTCCAAAAAGGCGACAAGGTGTATCCCACAAAAGTCGACGTGAACTTGGAGAAGGACACGGTTGTGATGGGCATCGTTGCCTGTGACACTTGCAACAAGACGGATCCGCCGACTTACAACAAAGCGAACGTCGTCTTTCAATTTCCGAAAGGCACCTTGGCAAAAGCCAGCGCCGGCGATGTCGAGGACACGATCGGGCAGCTGATGTCGGTCAGCGACGATTCGCAAGACGCCCAAGGTGGCGGCGATCAGCAGCAACAGGGTGGCCAGCAACAGCAAGGAGGCCAGCAGCAAGCCCAAGGTGGTGGTGGCGGCCAGCAGCAGCAACAAGCCGAGCCGCAGACCATTCAGATGGGAATGACGACCGATCAAGTGCAAGGTGCCCTGGGGCAGCCGGAAAAAATAGTGAACCTCGGCGCGAAGCAAATCTTCGTTTACAAAGACCTCAAGGTGACATTCTTTGGAGGCAAGGTAGTCGACGTTCAGTAACCGGAAAGCTGAGTCCGGCGGCCGGAAGGAAAGGCCGCCGAACCAGCAACTTGGGCGAGCGATATAGTACCTCCGTACCGTGCCTAGTACTTCAGTTACCGCACTCGCGATAACTGAGCATGCGTCCTGCGGTATATCCTACTAATAGTGCCATTCCGTAAGTTAACCACTACATATAGATTCTGGTCTTTCCTGCGCTCGAGCCGGATTCCAAGAAAACGGCAAAAAACCCGGCAAAACACGGAAATTCGCTACGACCCAAGGTTTTTCAGGGCTGATATATGCTCTGGACACCGAAAGCCCTCGGAGCCGATAGAGAGGGTAAGGCAGTCTCCCAGCAAAGCCCGCAGCGGTGGAAACCGGCGCGGGACGTTCGAGTGGAAAAAAGGCAAAAGGAACTATGGCCGACTCGCGAGAAGTGATGAACATCCGCCAAGCGTCGCAATACCTGGGCGTGAGTCCGGACACTTTGTACAAGTACGTCGGCGAACAGAAGATTCCCGCGTTCAAGCTGGGCAACCGCTGGCGCTTCAAGAAATCGAAGCTCGACCAGTGGATGGAAGAGAAGTCGATGGAGATGGAACCGGTGGCCAAGCGGAAGACGAAGGCAGTGGGGAAAGCTGCCGGACAGAGTTAGCTACAAAACGTCGCGGGCGAAGGCGCCCGCGCCACACAAAAAGGTGGGCACATGTTTGGACTTGGATCGAAGTCGATTGTTGGCCTGGATGTGGGCTCCTCGAGCATCAAGGCGGTGGAGCTGAAGAAGAAGGGTGGGCAGATTGAAGTTGCGCACCTCGGTCTGGAACCGCTGTCGTCCGACATCGTCGTGGACTCGATGATCGTGGATTCGGGCACCGTGTCGAGCGCGATCTCGAAGCTGTTCCTCGACAACCAGATCAAGACCAAGGCGGTGGCCACCGCGGTCAGCGGACACTCCGTGATCGTGAAAAAGATCTCGCTGCCTTCCATGAGCGATCAGGAATTGGCCGAGACCATCGAGAAGGAAGCCGCGCAGCACATTCCCTTCGATCTGGCCGACGTGAGCCTGGATTACCAGATTCTCTCCGACGAAGTGGGCAGCCCGCAGATGGACGTTCTGCTGGTCGCGGTGAAGAAGGACAAGATTCTGAACTACACCAACGTACTCTCGATGGCGGGCCGGACCCCGGCTATCGTCGACATTGATGCGTTGGCCCTGCAGAACTGCTACGAGTACAACTACCAGCCCGCACCGGGGCAGGTGGTGGCCTTGCTGAACCTGGGCGCCAGCGTGATGAACATCAACATCGTTAAGGGTACGACGCCGCTGTTTCCGCGCGACGTCAGCGTGGGCGGGCACCAGTACACGGATTCGCTGCAGAAGGAACTGGACTTGAGCTTTGAAGACGCGGAATCGCTGAAGCTGGGCAACAAGGTGGGCACGGTCAGCGAAGACGCGAAGCAGCCGATCCTGCAGCAAGTGACCGAAATTATCGTGCTGGAGATTCAGAAGACGTTTGACTTCTTCCGTGCCAGCGCGGCCGGAGAGCACATCGAGAAGATCTACCTGGCGGGCGGCTCGTCGAAAGTGCCGGGCCTGGTGGAAGCGTTGCGGCAGGAATTCTCGATGCCGGTGGAGTTGTTGAATCCGTTCCAGCGGGTAACGCCGCCGGTGGAAGGACACGGAGCGGAACTGGTGGAGCAGAACCCCGGCCAGATGGCAGTGGCGGTGGGCTTGGCCCTGAGGAGCTTTGAATCCCTATGATCAAAATTAACCTTCTCGAAAACTCCAAAGGCAAGGGCAAGCGCGCCAGCGCCGGCCCGTCGCTGCCCACGATGGAAATGGGCGACATGGGGTCGCCCAAGCTGAAGGTGTTGGTGGTTGTGGTGGCGGCCGGGTTGATCAATCTCGGCTACTGGTACCGCCTGGACCATCAGCAAAAAGCCATCGCGGCGCAGATGAAAGTGGCCGAGCAGCAGAATCGCGAGCTCGCCGACGTGAAAGCTCGGTACCTGGAGCGGCAGACTCAGGCCAATGCCTACAAGCGGCGCGTGGATGTGATCGACGGGCTGCGTGCGAACCAGACGGGCCCGGTCAATCTGATGGCCATGCTGGGCGAGACCATCAACAACACCGAAGCGGTGTGGCTGAGCAAGATGGACGACAGCGGACCGCAGGTGAATCTGGAAGGAACAGCGTTGAGCACCGATGCCGTGGCCAATCTGATCGCCAACCTCCAGAAGACGGGCTTCTTCAAGAGCGTCGAGATCAAGGAAACCTATCAGGACGAGACTATCAAGGACATGCAGGCGTTTCAGTTCACCTTGACCTGCGAGAAGGGGAAGTCGTAGAGGCGGACCTATGGCGAACTTTAGCGAACTATCGGGGATCAAGCAATGGGCCACCGTGCTGCTGGGCGGAGCCATCGTGACCGGGGCGTTGTACTTCACCATGTTCAAGAGCCAGAGCGAGAAGAATGCCGCGGCGCAGCATGCCCTGGAAGACAAGATTCGAGAGAACAACGAACTCGAGTCTTACCGGCCCAAGCTGAAGCAGATCGACCAGCAACTGGCCGAGCTCAAACAGCAGCTGGAAATCGAGCAGCGCATCGTTCCGGACGAGAAGCAGATCGATGGCTTCATGACCGTGATGGACGGCGAAGCCCAGAAGGCAGGAGTAGAACTGCGGCGCTATACGGCGAAAGACACGAAAACGCAGCAGTACTACACGGAAGTGCCCTTCGATATGGAGTTGGATGGTCGGTATTACGCCACGCTGAATTTCTTCGACCGGGTGAGCAAGCTGGAACGCATCGTCAACATCAGCAACCTGATGCTGTCGACGACCAGGAACCCGGCGGGCGCGAAAGCCAAGCGGACGTATCAGTACGCTCCGAATGAGAGTGTAGTGGCGGTATTCACGGCAACGACGTATTTCAGTCACGATTCGACACCTTCCGCGGCAGGCGCCGGAGCAAAACCCGGAACGCCGGCGGCGAAGAAGTAGGGACGGATATGAAGCTGACGACAGGCATTGTGGCAGTGGCAATGATGGCGGGCGTGGCCTTTGGACAGAGCCCGGACGCTATCGATAACGCGCGCAGCACGGTAAAGGCGCTGCAGCAACAACAGGCTTCGGGCACGACCGCTGCCAAGCCCGCACCCGGGGCTCCGGCTCCAGCGGTGAAGGCGGCAGTGATCCCGGGAGCCAAGCCCGCGGTTCCGGCAGCGAAGCCTGCGGCGAAGCCCGTCTCCGCTTCCGCGAATAACAAGCTGGAGCGGGTGAACGTGGTGCCGGGCAGCAACGACATCCAGATTGAAATCAGCTCCAGCCAGGCGGTGACGCCGCGAGTGAGCAAGATGAGCTCGCCGGCGCGCGTGGTGGTGGCACTGCCGGAGACGGTGGTGGCCAGCGCGCAGAACAAGATCCCGGTGGGCAGCGGCGGAGTGAAAGGCGTCCGGATCGGCATGGACGGCAAGACTCCTCCGACCACCAGCGTGGTCGTGGATCTGGAAAAGCCGATGGCGTTTGAAGTGACGCCGGGCCCGGCAGGCAAGTTGGTGCTGATCCTGCACACGCAGGATGGAGGTTCGACGGTCGCCAAGAATGTTCCGGCTCCGGCGACCAAGGCTCCAGTGGCGGCCGCGAAACCTGCGGCTGCGGCGAAAGTTGCCGAAGCCAAAGCTCCGGTAGCGAAGCCCGTGGCCGCGCCGAAAGTAGCGGACGCTAAAGCGCCCGCGGCCAAGCCGGTTCCGGCCGTCGTCAAGCAGCAGGCCAAGACCACCGTGGTCGCGGCCAAGCCCGCGCCCGCGGTGGGCGCGCCGGTGAAGGCCGCAGAAGCTCCCAAGCCCAAGCCGGAAGAGAAGAAGTGGGCGATGAACGGCAATCGCGATCCTTTCTTCAGCCCGGTTGTTCAGCAGAATGGTTCGGGATGCTCGACGGGCAAGAAGTGCCTCGAGATTGGCGCCATCAATGTGCGCGGCGTGGTGAAGTCTGACGCGGGCTTCATTGCCGTGGTTACCAACAACCTGAACAAAGCGTATTTCCTGCGGGAAAACGATCCCGTGTTTAACGGCTACGTGGTGAAGATCACGGGCGATTCAGTGACGTTCCAGGAGACTGTTCAAGACAAGCTGGGCAAGTCGTTCACTCGGGAAGTGGTGAAGAGAATCATTACTCCGGCGGTTTAAGCAAGGCGGCGCTTCCCTGACCGGGACGCCGAAATCAAGTTCGTAGAAGGACACGCGGGCCAGGCCCGCGGGTGGGGAGAGGCGAAATGCGAAAGCAACAACTGACACTGTTCGTATCGATGCTAGCCATGGGGGTGGTTGCGGCCGCCGCCCAGACGCCGAGCCAGCTCGATCGAGTCAACGTAGTCCGGGACACGGACACCATCCGAGTCGAGATGAGCTCCAAGGGTGCAATCACCCCCAAGCTCAGCACTCTGGACTCGCCCGCCCGCGTAGTGGTGGATTTGCCGGAGACCGTCATGGCGACCGGACAAAGCCGCATCGCGGTGGACGCAGACGGGGTCAAGGACGTGCGCATCGGAATGGGTGCGAAATCGCATCCCAGCACGCGCATCGTCGTTGACCTGGAGAAAGCCTGCGCTTACGAGCTGACTCCGGGCCCGGCTGGGAAGCTGATATTGACGCTGCATGCTAACACCGTTGCCCAGGCCGCTGCCGAGAGCAAGACCGTGACAGCCATCGAGCCGGCTCCCGTGAAGGCGGATGCGACTGCGGCGCCGGTGGCGCAGCCAGCCGCTTCGGCCAACAACTACGTCATCGTCGAACCTTCGTATCAGGCCAAGAACGACGCGAAGGCCGACGTGAAGACGGATGCGGCCGGGGACGAGCCCACGGCTCGCGCCCAGGAAGCGGCAGCCCGGTTCTCTGACAAGACCGCGGCGGAGCTGATTCCGGTCAGTGCGCATGCGGCTCAGACTTCCAATACTTCGGCCCCTGCGATTGTCCCGGCGGTGAATCTGGCGGCGGAGCAGAAGGCGCAAGCCGGACAGCAGCCGGTCGCGGCTGGCCCCAAGTACACGGGCGAGCCGATCTCGGTGAACCTGAAAGACGTTGACCTGAAAGATTTCTTCCGCCTGATTCACGAAATCAGCGGCCTCAACGTGGTGCTCGATCCGCAGGTGCATGGCACGCTGACCATCGTCCTCGATGACGTTCCGTGGGATCAGGCGCTCGACATCGTTCTCAAGAACAACGACCTGGCGCGTGAGCTGGAGGGCAACGTCCTGCGCATCGCCACGGTGGAGACCTTGAAGAAGGAAGCCGACGCTCGCCGGGCGCAGATCGAATCGGAAGCGCTGGCGGTGGATAAGGTCTCGGTGACTCGCTTCCTGAGCTATGCCAAGGCGAAAGATGCGATCATCACTGTGAAGAAGTTCCTTTCGCAGCGCGGCGATGTAGTGGCCGATGACCGCACCAACGCTGTGATCATCAACGATATTCCGAAGGTGATTCCGACCATCGATCGCCTGCTGACGCAGCTCGACCGCAAGACGCAGGAAGTTGAAATCGAAGCGCGCGTGGTGGCTGCCACCCGGCAGTTCGCGCGCGATATCGGAACCCAGCTGGCTTTTGGCTGGGGCAACAGCACCACCAACGTGGGCGGTGCGAGCAGTGTAGGAACCTCGCCGGAAGGAGTGTTTGGCGGACAGCCTCCGTTCTATTCCATCGTGGGCTCGAGCGCCCCGACCGGAACTACTTTGAATCAGATTCCTCTGTTTACGAACCTGGGCGTCACGTCGCCAACCAGCGGCCTCGGCTTCCAGACTTCTACCGCAAATATCCGTCTGGATGCCATTCTGACCATGGCTGAATCACGCGGACTGCTGAAAGTTCTGTCCCGTCCGCGAGTCGTAACCCAGAACAACATCCAGGCGCTGGTCCGACAGGGCGTTCGCGTACCGATCGTGACCCAGGCACAGTTGGGCGGCCCTCCGACCGTAACCTATGTGGATGCGTTCCTGCGCTTGACGGTGACTCCGCAGATCACTTCGGAGAACACCATCTTCCTGAACGTGGACGTGGAAAACACCACCCCGAACTTCGCGCAGGAAATACAGGGCAACCCGGAACTGATCACGCAACAGGCCACCACGCAGGTGCTGGTGACCGATGGCGGGACGGTGGTGATCGGCGGCGTCATCCAGACGCAGAACTCGATCAACATCAATCAGGTGCCGTTGCTGGGTAATATCCCGATCCTGGGCAACGTGTTCAAGCACACGACGGTGACCACCCAGAACCAGGAACTGATCTTCTTCATTACGCCGCGAATCATCCAGACGTAGTTTAGTTCCGAATCGCGCGTAACGAGTACTGAACAAGAGCCGCCGGCCTGAAGAAACTGTCAGGCCGGCGGTTTTGTTTTGTTCGAGTACTGAGCACCGAGTTGCGAGTGCCGAGAGGGAGCTTCAACCCACCCGCCTTGCCTCGGTACTCGATACTCGATACTTCTTGCTACACTTTCCCCAATGAACTTCCAGGCCCGCCAGAAGAAACTGCGGCAGCATCTTGCCACGACCCGCTTCGACGGGTTACTTGTCAGCCATCTTCCTAACATCCGATATCTATGCGGATTTACCGGCAGTGCCGGTCTCCTCCTTGTCGAAGAATCCGGCAGTGTTTTCTTAACCGATGTGCGCTATGACGCGCAGGCGCATGAGGAAGTGAAAAACGCGAAGGTAGTGATTGCGCGCAAGTCGGTGCTGCAGGCCGTGGCCGATTTCCTGGGGCAGCGGCGTGGCCGCGCCAAGGGATGGAACCTCGGTATTGAATCGGAGCATTTTACCGTCGCCGAAAAGGGCCGTCTGAACAAACTGCGGCCCCAGGGCGTTACGCTCAAAGATGCTCCCGGGATCGTGGAGCGGGCCCGCATGGTCAAAGACGCGGACGAAATCCAGCGGATCCGGGCGGCGGTTGAATTGGGCGCGAAGCTGTTTGAGCGGGCGGTGGAAGTGATGCGTCCGGGGATCAAGGAAGTGGAAGTGGCGGCGGAGATGGAATTGGCGGCTCGCCGTGGCGGCGCGGAAGAGATGTCGTTTCCTACGATCATTGCTTCGGGAGAGCGTTCAGCCCTGCCGCACGGGCGGGCCTCTGAGAAGGTGATCGCTCCGGGTGCGTTCGTGGTCTGCGACTTCGGTGTTATACTTTCAGGTTATTGTTCCGATCAGACCCGTACTGTGTGGGTGGGGAGTGTCGCCGATGACGCTCGCCCGGCCTATGAGGCGGTGCGGGAGGCGCAGCAAGCGGCAATTCATGCTGTGCGGCCCGGAATCACGGTGGGCGAGGTCGATTCTGCGGCTCGCAAGGTATTGCAGAAGGCCGGGTTTGCCCGATATTTTACGCACTCGACCGGGCACGGAGTCGGACTGGAGATTCACGAAAGCCCGCGAGTAGCAGAAGGGCAGCGGGAGGTTTTGCAGTCCGGCATGGTCATCACCATCGAGCCGGGGGTATACTTCGCCGGAAAATGGGGCATCAGAATCGAGGACATGGTGGTGGTCACGGGCGGCGGTTGTGAGGTATTGACGCCGACCAGCAAGGAATTTTTGGCAGTTTAGTCTTCTTAAGATCAGCTGGGCAAGCGATCTTAGCCCAGCTTTTTCGCGCCGGCCAGTGCATGGATCGGCAGACGGTCCCGCCGCAAACGAATGAATCAAAAAGAGCTGAAGGAACTCATCGAGTTTTTGATCGAAAAGGATATCGCCGAGTTTGAACTGGAACGCGGCGACGTCAAGGTGCGCATCAAGCGCGCCGGCGAGCACACGTTCGTGCACTCCCAGGCCGAACCACGCTTTTACGCTGTGCCGGCCGCGCCCGGCCCAACGGTCGAACTTGGAGCCGTTCCTGTAGCCGGCGCCTCGCCGGCCGTTCCTCCAGCGCCTGCGCCCGCACCCGCTGCGGAAGAAGGGCTGCACACGGTGAAGTCTCCTATTGTGGGGACGTTCTATGAAGCGCCATCGCCTGGAGCTCCTCCGTTCGTGAAGCCAGGGGACTCGGTGGAAGTGGGGCAGGTCCTCTGCATCGTCGAGGCCATGAAGCTGCTGAATGAGATTGAGTCGGACGTTGCCGGAGAGATCGTCAAGAAGCTGGCGACCAATGGCCAGCCAATCGAGTACGGCCAGGAATTGTTTGTGATCCGGCCGAAAAAGTGAGGGCGGAACTGTCGGCAGTGCAATTGTTGATTGTTGATTTTTGATTGTTGAATGAAGTCCACATCTCCGGTTCTCATTCAACAATCAACGATCATCAATCAACAATTTTTTTGACGGCTGATACCTGATTTCATGTTTAAGAAGATTCTGATTGCCAATCGCGGCGAGATCGCACTGCGCGTGATCTGCGCCTGCAAAGAGCTGGGGATCCGCACGGTCGCGATTTACAGCGAAGCCGACCGCAACTCCCTCCACGTCCGTTTCGCCGACGAAGCGATCTGCATTGGCCCTCCGCAGCTGGCCCAGAGCTATCTGAATATTCCCGGCGTCATCAGCGCGGCGGAGATCGCCAACGTCGAAGCTATCCATCCCGGATACGGCTTACTCGCCGAAAACGCCAATTTCGCCGAAGTGTGCGAGATGAGCGGCATCAAGTTCATCGGACCGCGCCCGGAAGTCACGCGGCTGATGGGCGAGAAAGAAAAAGCACGCGCGGCGATGAAGCAGGCCGGCGTCCCGATTTTGCCTGGGTCCGACGGAATCATCGCGTCAGAGGGTGAGGCGATCGAATGGGCGCGGCAGGTCGGCTTCCCGGTGATCGTCAAAGCTTCCGCCGGGGGCGGCGGGCGCGGCATGCGCATCGTCCGCAATGAAGAAGAGTTGCCCGGACTGTTCAGGGCGGCGCAGGCAGAGGCCGCGGGCGCGTTCGGCAATGGCGATCTCTACATGGAAAAGTACGTGGAGCATCCCCGGCACATCGAGTTTCAGGTGCTGGCCGATGAGCATGGCAGCGTTGTGAGCCTGGGCGAGCGCGAGTGTTCTATCCAGCGGCGGCATCAGAAGCTGCTGGAGGAGTCGCCTTCGACGCAGGTTACTCCGGAAATGCGGGATCAGGTCGGCGCGGTGCTATGCAAGTCGCTGGCCGCGATCGGATATTGGAACGCAGGCACGATCGAGTTTCTGATGGACCAGGACCGGCGGCTGCACTTCATCGAGATGAACACGCGCATACAGGTGGAGCATCCGGTCACGGAGATGGTCACCGACGTTGATCTGGTCAAAAGCCAAATCATGATTGCCGCCGGAGCGAAGATGAGCGATGTGTTGCTCGGTCCGATCGTGCACCGCGGTCATTCGATCGAATGCCGCATCAACGCCGAGCATCCGGAAAAGTTCACGCCGTCGGCAGGGAAGATTACGGCATTCCATCCTCCGGGAGGGACGGGGGTACGCGTCGATACAGCGGCTTATGCCGAGGGAGTGATTCCGCCCTACTACGATTCGCTGATCGCCAAGATCATCGTTCGCGCCAAAGACAGGAATGAGGCGATATCGCGCATGGCGCGGGCGCTGGAAATGTTCATCGTCGAGGGCGTGTACACGACCATTCCGCTGCACCGGAAGATTCTGGCCGACCCGGATTTCCGGGCGGGGAAGATCGATACGGGATTCATCGAGCGATTCCTAGCGAAAAACGGCAAGGCGTAGAGTCCTAAGAATGTAGGGGCGGACGCATTCGTCCGCCCCGCGGAGCGAAGCGACGCGTTCCGGTGCCAGGCATCATCAATAATCCTGTTGAAGAGCGCCGGACAAATGTATCTGGGCTTACGTGACATGATCTCTATCCCGCGCCTCTACGCGATCGTCGACTCCGCAGCCCGCGATTCCACTCAAGACTTGGTCCGATACGCTCGGGAATTGTTTGACGCCGGCTGCACCCTTCTGCAGTATCGCAACAAATCCGGGAATGCTCGTCTCATGCTGGAGCAGGCTCGGGAATTGCGCCGGCAGTTGCGGGCAGGAGTGCCCGCACCACACGCGCCCGCTCCACATGTGCGGCTGATCATGAACGACCGCGCCGACCTCTGTCTGGCTGCCGAGTTCGACGGCGTGCACGTCGGGCAGGACGACTTATCGCCCGAATCCGTGCGCAAGATCATTGGTCCGGACCGCTGGCTCGGGGTTTCCACGCATAATCCCGAACAGCTAAGCGAGGCCGATCTGACTTCAGCCGACTATCTGGCCATTGGGCCTGTGTTCGCGACTTCGAGTAAAGAGAAGCCCGATCCCGTCGTGGGGCTCGAAGGAGTCCGCCGGGCGCGGGCTTTGACGCGCAAGCCTTTAGTCGCCATTGGAGGGATTACGCGGGCGAATGCGGCTTCGGTGATCGAGGCGGGGGCGGATTCGGTCGCGGTGATATCCGATCTGTTACGGGAGCCGCGCAAATCGGCAGAGGAATTTTTCCGGATTCTGCGGTAGAGTCTCTTGACGTTCTGATTGCGGCTGGCGGCGCGGGCGATACGCCCCCGCGACAGCCGGCGAGGACGCCAGCGCTACGCCAGACCACCAGCTCTCAGCTAGGAGGTACGCCTGAGCACATCAACGACGCAGCCGCCCACACGCAGCGACTGGGAAGTGCACAGTCATCAGGATCAGGAACTGGTCAAGGGATTGGGCCTGACCAGCGCGACCATGCTGGTCATGGGCTCGATGATCGGCTCGGGCATCTTTATCGTCTCGGCAGAGATCGGGCGGGAAGTGGAATCGCCAGCGCTGTTGATTGGCGCGTGGGCCGTGGCCGGGTTCATGACCATCGTGGCCGCGCTGAGCTACGGCGAATTAGCAGCGATGATGCCGCGAGCTGGCGGTCAGTATGTCTACCTGCGCGAGGCCTTGGGACCGCTCTGGGGCTTTCTCTATGGATGGACACTCTTCCTCGTAATTCAGACCGGCACGATCGCAGCAGTCGGCGTCGCATTTGGGAAGTTTCTGGGTGTGTTCGTTCCTTCAATTTCTTCGACCCACTGGCTCGTGCATCTCTGGAAGGTCCCGCCCATTCACGTCGGCCCCATGGTGCTGGGCAACATGGAAGTCGGAATCAATACCCAGAACCTGATGGCGATCCTGCTGGTGATTTTCCTGTCGGTCGTGAACATCTTTGGTGTGAAGACGGGCGCGGCGATTCAGAACGTGTTTACGGCTGCGAAGGTTTCTGCCCTGCTCGGGCTCGCGGCTTTTGGATTCGCCTTCGGCCGCAATCCGCAGGCCCTGGCCGCGAACTTCGGCGGCAATTTCTGGCATAACGCCGGACTGGGCGCGCAGCACGCCGTTCAGGTCGGTGTGGGCGGGCCGATTATAATGGTGGGCACGCTTACCATTCTTGCCGTGGCCCAGGTCGGGTCGCTGTTTTCCGCCGACGCCTGGAATAATGTGACTTTCACCGCCGGCGAAGTAAAGAATCCCAGCCGCAACTTGCCGCTTTCGCTGGCGCTGGGCACGGGCATCGTCATCGCGCTCTATATTGCCTGCAACTTCATTTACTTGAGCGCGCTGCCGCTGAATGGAGTGGAAGGCGGAGCCACCATCGTCGCCCGGGGAATCACCCATGCCGCCGAGGATCGCGTGGGCACCGCGGTGATGACTCAAATGTTGGGATCGGTGGGCGGCCTGCTGATGGCCGCGGCCATCATGATCTCCGGCTTCGGTTGCGCCAACGGCCTGATTCTTTCTGGGGCGCGTGTCTACTACGCCATGGCGAAAGATGGGCTCTTCTTCCGCAAGGTCGCCAAGCTGCATCCTACTTATAAGACGCCCGCCATCTCGCTGATGGTGCAGATGGTCTGGACCTGCGTGCTGTGCATTTCCGGGAGTTACGGGCAGTTGCTCGACTACATTATCTTCGCTGTGCTGGTTTTCTACATTCTGACCATTGTCGGCCTCTTCGTGTTGCGCAAGACGCATGCCGAGGCGAACCGGCCCTACCGCGCCTTCGGCTATCCGGTTCTGCCGGCGATTTATATTGTGATGGCTTTATTCATCGATGTCGTACTATTGCGCTACAAGCCGCAATACACGTGGCCGGGGCTGATTGTGGTGCTGCTGGGAATTCCGGTGTATTACGCATGGTCGCGGAGCGCGAGCGCCAAGGGCGTCTCGGCGTAGCTCCTAAGGAGAAAACGTAGCATGGCGAATTTGTTTGCGAGGAAAGACCTGCCTACGCTCATGAAAGAGGCAGTTGAAGTTGAGGGCGAGCAAAGCCTGCGGCGCGCCCTCGGACCTCTCAACCTGCTGACCCTCGGCATTGGCGCGATCATTGGTGCGGGCATTTTTGTGATCACCGGCCAAGCCGCGGCACAGTTCGCCGGGCCTGCCATCGTAATCTCATTTGTGCTGGCTGGCGTTGCCTGCGCCTTTGCCGGACTGTGTTACGCCGAGTTTGCCTCGATGATTCCGATCGCGGGCAGCGCGTATACATACTCTTACGCCACCCTGGGAGAGTTAGTTGCTTGGATCATCGGCTGGGATCTGATTCTGGAATACGCTTTTGGCGCAGCCACGGTCGCAGTGGGTTGGAGTGGCCACCTGCGCGCCTTCCTGCAGGACCTTGGCTGGAACCTGCCTGCATTTCCGACCTCTGATTTCACTCTCTTTGGGATGCCCGTCCACTTGAAGTACGACTATGTCGGATTCCTGGTCATCATGGTGATCACCACGATCCTGGTCATTGGAATCAAGGAATCTGCTAACTTTACGACCGCCATCGTGATCATGAAGGTGGCGGTAGTTTGCATGTTTGTTGCCCTTGCGGCGGCCTTTTTGTTCGCGCATTCCTGGAAGCCGAACTACTGGCACCCATTTATTCCCGCAAATACCGGCGAGTGGGGACACTTCGGATGGTCGGGAATTCTGCGTGGGGCCGGTGTCGTCTTCTTCGCCTATATCGGTTTTGACGCGGTTTCAACAGCTGCGCAGGAGGCCAAGAATCCGAAGAAGGATATGCCTCTTGGCATTCTGGGTTCTCTCGTAATTTGCACTGTGCTTTATATCCTGGTATCCGGTCTCCTGACCCACATCGTTCCTTACACGCAACTGAACGTTCCTGATCCGGTTGTCGTGGGGATGCGCGTTGCTGGTCAGCAATGGGCTACATTTCTTGTGGAAATTGGCGCGCTGGGCGGTTTGGCTACGGTGATGCTGGTGATGTTGCTCGGGCAGTCGCGCGTATTCTATTCGATGTCGCGTGATGGTTTGCTCTGGCCGTGGGCCGGCAAAATTCATCATCGCTTTCGCACACCCTACCTCAGTTCCATCGTTGTCGGAATTTTCGTCGCCATCCTGGCCACCGTGATTCCGCTTAGCGTGCTGGATGAGATGACGAGTGTCGGCACATTGCTAGCCTTTGTACTGGTCAGTGCGGGAGTGTGGGTGATGCGCAGGACGCATCCCGACCTCAATCGGCCGTTCAAGACTCCGATGGTGCCGCTGGTTCCGATCCTCTCGATTCTTTTCTCTGGGGCACTCATTGTTTTTTTGTCTCCGGCCACACAGATCCGGCTGGTCGTCTGGTTGATCATCGGGCTGGCGATTTATTTCACCTACGGACGCAAACACAGCAAAGTGCAGATTGCGATTGCCAATGAGCGAACTGCACCGGCCCGAACGATGGCGGATTGAGAAGGCAGTTTTCTGCTCTCGGCTGTTAGCTAACACACTTAACGCCGACGTGGGCTCGACGAGATTTCCTTCGCAATCTGCCTGGCGTAAGCTGATGGCTGAAAGCTGAGAGCTGACAGCCTGCATGAAGTCCTTCCGCAATCTTCGAACCATCGGCGCGCTGCTGGCGTTGGTCATGGCCATCGGCACCGCTGGGTATCACTACATTGAAGGTTGGCCGTGGTTTGATGGCTTCTACATGGTGGTCACGACGCTGACCACGATCGGCTATCAGGAAGTGCATCCGCTATCGCATGCCGGGCGCGTCTTCAATGTATTCATCATTCTGGCGGGCGTGTCGCTGTTGTTGTTAGGAGTCGGAGCGCTCAGCCAGGCTTTGCTAGAATTCGAGCTGCAGACTTTCTTCGGAAGGCGGCGCATGGAGCGCGAAATCGGACGTCTCGACGGCCACTTCATCATCTGCGGCATGGGACGCGTTGGCCGCAGCGTCGCTCGGGAACTGGCCCGCAAGCCGGCGCCGTTTGTGATCATCGAAAGCGCCGAGAGCAAGCGCCAGCGCTACGCTTCCGAGAATTGGCTGGTGGTGGCGGGAGACGCGACGCTGGAGCAAACGTTGCATGAGGCGCAGATTGACCGAGCGCAGGGCTTGATCGCTGCCACGACCACCGACGCCACCAACCTGTATATCGTGCTGACGGCGCGCGCTCTCAATCCCCGTTTGAAAATTATTGCGCGCGCCAGCGAAGACGCCGCCGAGAAACATCTGCTCACCGCCGGCGCCGATTCCGTGGTTTCGCCATATTCGTTTGCCGGGCAGCGGATTGCGCAATCGCTATTGCGGCCGCACGTAGTCAGCTTCCTCGATACCGCGACCACGCATCTGGGCATGGATCTGGAAATTGGCGAGATCCACATTACTCCGGCTTCGAGCTTTGCGGGGAAGACCCTGGAAAGCTCGCGCATCCGCCAGGAGCGGGGAGTGATCGTGCTGGCGATCAAGCGCCGCGAGAACATGCGTTTCAACCCCGCTCCCGATGAGCGAATCGAGCCCAACGATTGCCTCATCGCCATGGGCGAACCCGCACAACTGCGGCAACTCGAACGGACTGCCGCGTCATCATGAACAGCGCAAGCCTATGAAAATCGTCACAGCGGCGGAAATGCGCGCCATCGATCGCGCCACCAGCGAGGGCTTCGGGGTGCCGTCATTAACGCTGATGGAAAATGCCGGGGCGGCGGTGGCCGAGCATGTCCAGCGTTCGTGGCAGCCAGAGGGAAAAATCGTCGTTGTCTGCGGGAAGGGCAATAACGGCGGCGACGGCTTTGTCGCGGCGCGCTTGCTGCACGAAAGAGGGAAGCCGGTTCAGGTCGTCTTGCTGGCCGATCCGGCGGAACTGAAGGGCGATGCGGCGGTGATGTACGGCCGTCTGCCTTTTGCCGCCACCGTCGTTCGTACCAGCGAAGAGCTGAAGAGCGATCGAGTACGACAGTTGCTTTCCGCTGACATATTCGTCGATGCGATTCTGGGCACGGGATTCAAACCGCCGGTCAGCGGGCTCTATGCAGAAGCGATTGCGATTCTAAACTCCAGCAAGCGAAAAGTTGTTGCGGTCGACATTCCCTCTGGCGCGGACGCCGACGCGATGGCTCCGCAGCAGGGCACGATCTCGCGCGCGGATGCGATCGTGACCTTTACCGCGCCGCGTCCTGCGCATGTATTTAGCCTGCTGACCAAAGGGCAGACATACGTCGAGCGAATCGGCTCGCCAGATGAGGCTATCGTCTCGTCCCTTCATCTCAACCTGATTCATCCGGGGGATTATGCCGCATTCATTGCTCCTCGTCCGTCTGAAAGCAACAAGGGCGACTACGGGCACGTTCTTGTTGTCGGAGGGTCGGTGGGAAAGGCGGGGTCAGTAGCGATGGCGGGAATGGCCGCGCTGCGGGCCGGCGCCGGGCTGTCAACCGTTGCGACGGCGAAGTCTGCGCTTCCGACGGTTGCCGGATTTTATACCGAGCTCATGACCGAGCCCTTGCCGGAAACTGATGGCGGCACAATTGCGACGAGCGCCGGAGTAAGGATCGAAGAGTTGCTGAAAAGCATGACAGTAGCCGCGATCGGCCCGGGCATTTCGCGCGATCCGCACACTGCGACGCTGGTGCGGTCGTTGGTTACGCGCGAGAAGATTCGCATGGTCGTGGATGCGGACGGGCTGAACGCGTTCGAGGGACACACTGTCGAGTTAAATGGCAAGGGCAGAATACTGGTCATCACGCCGCATCCGGGCGAAATGGCGAGGCTGGCGGGATGTTCGATTGCTGAGGTTCAGAAAGACAGGCTTGGTGTGGCCCGGCAGTTCGCACGCGAGCACAATCTGATCGTCGTGCTGAAGGGACATCGAACTCTGGTGGTGCAGCCCAATGGCGAAGCGTGGGTGAACACGAGCGGCAATCCCGGAATGTCGACCGGCGGGACCGGCGACATCCTGACCGGAATGGTGGCAGCAATGCTTGCGCAGGAAAGGAGAGCGCAGAATCCGCAGACTGCTTTGCTCGCAGTTTGCGCCGCCGTGCATCTGCATGGGCTCGCGGGAGACGTGATGCGCGAGAGGGTGGGCGAGCATTCGCTGGTGGCTACCGATCTGCTGCGCGGATTGCCGGATGCATTCGACCGCGCCCGCGCAATGGCAGAGAACAAGTTTGTGAGCTGGGACGGATAAAGTTGTCATCCTGAGCGAAGTGCGGCTGGCGCTTCGCGCCAGCTGCACGCAGTCGAAGGATCCCTACTTTCTGCACTGTTTCTCCTTCGCATGCAGGCGCTCTCCCATGCTCAATCGAGAGCGTGGATTGAGTGATTTCCGCGAACACGGGGTCCTTCGACTCCGCCCATCCTGCGCTTCGCTCAGGATGGGCTCCGCTCAGGATGACAAAGTTTATTTAGCGGGCAATCGAATCGTCTTTCCCTCCGCTGCCGAGCGCCGCGCCGAATCCAGAATCTCGGTGACGGTTACGTTGGTTCCCAGAGAGGACAACGCGTCTTCCTTGGCTCCGTCGAGGATCACCGCGCGCACATACGAAAGCTCGTTGTCGTAGGGCGCGGGCACCGGCTTGGCGGCGAGTTGCTGCGCTTGCTGATCATCTTTGCGGCGCAGCAGGATGTCGTCGTGTTTCACCGTGATCACGTATCCGGTTTGGCCGTAGACTTCCATATCTTTGCGGTCGAAGGGCCAGTTCCATGAAGCCTGAATGATGGCCTGCGCTCTCGGATAAGTGAGAATGACGGTCGCCTCATCGTCGACTCGTGGATAGATCTGCGGCTTGATCTGCTGGGTCACGGCCGTCACCGTCTGCGGACGTTCGCCATTCATCAGCCAGGTCATTAGGTCGGCTCCGTAGCAGCCGAAGTCGAACAGAGCTCCAGCGCCGTTGAGTTTCGGATCCGTCAGCCAGGCAAAAAATTCCGGCTGCACTCCAATTTCTTTCGGTCCCTGATGACCATCGTGCACGACTACTTTGCGGATCTCGCCGAGCGATCCCTCATGCACCAGGTCGTAGGCGGCGTGATTGCTGCGATACCACGACGTTTCGTAGTTGACGAGCACGTGAATCTTGCCGGCGTGCGCGGCTTTCTCGATGGCGAGAGCGTCTTCATAAGTGGTCGCGAGTGGCTTCTCCATCACGACGTAAACGCCATGGTGGGCGCAGGTTTCGACCACGCGGCGATGATCGAAAGTGTTGGTATAGACGAGAACGGCCTGGGGATGTGCCTTCGCAATCATCTCCTCCAGATCAGTAAAGAGCAGCGCCTCGTCGAAGCCGTATTTTGTAGCGGCCGCGCTGAGCAGTTGGCGGTCTGGTTCGGCGACGCCGACGATCTCGATCTCGGGGCTGTGCCGGAACCGCTCCAGAAATCCGTGCACGTGCCCGTGCACCAGGCCGACGATCCCCACGCGAAGCGGAGAATGGGTTTGCGCATCCGAAAAAGTGCTGAAGGTAAGAGGGGAGATCAGTGCGAGAGTAAGGGCAACAATCTGAAGTCGCGGCATCGATTCCTCCGAACAACTCTTGTGCAAACATGGTAATCGGACAAGGCGTGCGGAGTGAAAGCGGGCCTGTCCGGTAGGACATTAATCAGTTGGTAAACGAGGCGTAAGTGCTTTGTGGAGTGGAGCTTCGATCCGGCGTCTGCGTTGCGCAGTGCGGAATTCGGACGAGGGGCTCCCGTAATCTTTTACATAATAACGGGCGGCGCCATACTGAATTTGCGTATGACCCACTTCCCCCAACCGCACCCCACGCGGCGCGCTTCCCGGGTCCAGCTTGGAGATTCCGTCCTGGCTGCGATTCGCCTCGAAGATGGACGCCGCACCAAAGCGAAACTCCAAACTATCTCCGCAACCGGCGGACTGCTGCGCCTGGCACAGTCACTGGCGCAGGGCGATTTTATCGAAGTCGCTTTTCAAACTCAGTCCGGCCCCATCCACGGCATGGCTGAGGCGCTGAGCCCGATGCGCAATATGCCGGACGGCGTGCTGCAGCCATTCCGCTTCGTGGCCCTCGAGGACGACGATCACCGCCGCCTCCGCATGTCGCTCGATCACGTGGCCGAGCGCAGTTCGCTGGGCATGAAGTCGAGCGCCTTCTCCACCTACTGAGTCCACGCGGCTGTTTCTGGAGTCTAGTTATACTGTTCGTGTGTCGAGCCAGACCTCAACCGGAAAGTTACTGCGCGAACTCACCACGCATTCCGCGGAAGAGACGATCGCCTTCGGCCGCAAACTCGCAGAACTTCTTACTCCACCAAAGCTCGTGCTGCTGCGCGGAGACCTGGGTGCGGGAAAGACCACTCTGGTCAAGGGAATCGCGGCTGCGTTCGAAGCGGCGAGAGAAGAAGACGTCACTAGCCCGACCTTCACCCTGGTACACGAATACCGCGGGCCGCGCGCCAAACTCTACCACATCGATCTGTATCGCATCGATACTCCGCGTGAACTGGATACGCTCGCCTTGGACGATTTACGCTCTGACGACAGCCTGCTGCTGATTGAGTGGGGAGAGAAGTTTTCTCGGCTGCTTCGGGAGCGGGACATCGAGATCTCGCTGCGCCACGAAGGGGAGAGCGGACGGAAGATTAAGGTCGAGAGCTAGCTACGGTCGGGACGCTGGCGCGGGGTAGAAAGACCGCCCGCGCACACTGGTCTGGGGCGTTCCATTCCCGCACCATCGAGAACAGAATGACGGCGGCGAAAAAGACAAATGCCAGATGGTTCGTTCGCATAGTCTGCACTAAATTATAACCTTTGCTGAATCTCGCCTGCCCGGACAGCCAATGGCGGCTGTCCCCACACGCGACCGAGAACTGCTCAGAATCCCATGATGTTATAGCCGCAGTCCACGTAGATCACTTCGCCGGTGATGCCGCTGCTGGCGTCGGAGGCGAGGAAGACTCCGGTCGAGCCGACCTCGGCAACTTCCACATTGCGTCCCAATGGTGCGCGCTCAGCGTGGCCCTTTTGCATGTCTCCGACCCGGCGATGCCGCGCGCGGCCAGCGTTTTAATCGGCCCAGCCGAGATGGCGTTTACTCGAATCTTATTCTTCCCCAGTTCGTAGGCTAGGTAGCGCACCGAGCATTCGAGTCCGGCCTTGGCCACGGCCATGACGTTATAGCGCGGCACCACTTTTTCCGAGGCGTAGTAGGTCATGGTCATGATCGAGCCGCCGCCCTCCATGAGGGGGGCTGCGGCGCGGGCTACGGCGACCAGTGAATAAACGCTGACGTCCAGGGCGACGCGAAATCCTTCGCGCGAGGTGTTGATGAAGTCGCCTTTGAGTTCGTCGGATGGGGCGAACGCAACCGAGTGCACCAACGTGTGCAGCGTGCCGTAACGCTCTTTCAGCGTAGCGAAGAGACGCGCGATTTCTTCGTCCTTCGACACATCGCACATGAAACCTTCGGCGCCGGGAAGCGACAGGATAAGATCCTTCGCTTCCTGCTCCAGGCGCTCGTTCTGGTAGGTGATGGCAAGCTTCATGCCGGCGGCGTGCAGTCCTTGCGCGATCGACCACGCGATCGAACGTTTGTTGGCGACTCCGAAGACGACGGCATTGCGGCCC